>ERZ773009.1076-NODE-1076-length-19543-cov-3.370433_pt1 | contig 19543 bp, 12 predicted proteins | sample MGYA00580663_ERZ773009 | MGnify/ENA primary metagenome ERZ773009 (study PRJEB29015, sample SAMEA2737969) | human oral metagenome | biome: human oral; feature: human-associated habitat; material: dental | place: China | collected 2026 ... | reverse complement strand
GCACAGACAGATACCAAGCCGGCCCCGACGCCGACGCCTGCGCCGACAACAACTTCAACACCGGCACCAACTCCGGAACCCAAGACGGTGCCCAGTATCTCCGGCCAAGGTGTGCGTGGGGATGTGTTGTTGGCGATGATTGAACAGAATCGTTGCTGGACATGGACATCTCCCAGCAAATCCTTTGATGGCCCCAGCGTGGATGAATACCAATCCGTAGACATCGCCCCTGTCCGGATGTCTGCTGTACTGGAAGCGAACAACTACACCTCAGACCCGAACTACTGGACCCCGGCACTTTTCATTTCAGAAGAAGGCCAGCGCTGCTCAAAACGCTACTACAGCCCTATCACCGAAGGCACATACAAATTCAAAATTTTCAGCTGGAACGACTACACTCGAGGAAACATGCAACCGCTCTACGGCGAGCCATGGATCAAGCGCGGGTTTAACAGTCTAAGCGTGGTTTACACAATCAACATTACAACTGACAGCATCGAGGTAGGCCCCTACTTAAGAGTGGATATTGAGGAAGACCGCGGCCACCATGCGGAGACAAGCCCAATTTTTGTTCCTCAAGGCCAAATCGCACAACCTAGGCTCGACTCGATCGGCCTCCCATCCAAATTCAAGCGCGACCAAGTGGTTCCCTTTGGCTCGATTCAGGAATGGAAAAACGACAGTGACATCGTTCGCCTGATGCTGATCAAGGGCAGCAAGAAAGACGAGGCAAAACTCTGTACAAACGCAGAGCTTTCATTCGTAAGACGTCTGCAATGCACCGTATGGCACATCCCGGCCGACTGGAAGTGGGGACAGGAACTCCAAACGCCGAAGGGCTACATCGTCGATGACCGCTCGGCATACCCGAACGAAAGCGGGTTGCTGTACTGGCGCACCATGAACTAAGCATTTAAAAACTTAGCAAGAGCAAAACAACTCGACAACCCTCTCTCAAAAGAGACAACAAACAAAGAGACTGCCATGATCAACCTCTACGTCGCGCAACGGAACCTAGCTCAATCAATCGACAATGACACAGACAGACTTTCTTACTCGATCTGCATTCTTCGATCATTACTTCAATTAGCCGCAATAACATCTCTTGAAATAATAGAAAAAAGAACACCCTTTCCAGAAAACAACGAACAAATACCCGTTCTAGCACACAAGTTTTCTCGACCACTGGATAGCCTCCCTATTGAAATTCTTGACGAATCAACCCCCATCATCAGATCGCTAATAAACAACTCCTTTAACCACGGATGGTATAAAGGAGAAAAAACATTATCGCCAGGCCTCGCCCAAACCCTTCAAGAATGGCTCGCGTTTAGAAACGACAAAATTGGACACGGAGCTCTAAGCACAAAAGACTCGAATGAATGGGCTCCAAAAACGCTAAACATCATCGATCATTGCATAGAGTGCTTTAGTGACTTTCTCCCGAAAATTGGGAGCGACGGAAAACAGAAATCATATATAGCATCGGAGGAAATTCAAATATCAATCCCGATGACATACGAAAATCAACCAATTGTAATCAAAAGAATACACAAAAGAAAGGGAATATGGCAAATGGAGTTTCAAACCCTTTCTAGGGAAAACTCTCTCTCCAGGGCTACCGACCTCCCAAATACCTCATTCTTTGAAACACTCAGCTCAAACAGCAAGGACAAGTTTTCACTGCGCGAAGTTCCTTTTAAAAAACAGATGGCATCAATATACAACAACATTCCAAGCAGACAAACAGATATATTTGTTGGAAGAAACAAGGAAATTGATCGTCTGACAGAATGGATTAATGACGAGGACGGGGTAAAGTACTGCCTGATCTACGGAGAAGGAGGGATAGGTAAAACAACCCTCGCACTGGAATTTCTCAACAGAATTCTTGATGGAGAAATTCTTTTCACAAACCAGCCCCCGACAATAATATGCTACTACTCCGCAAAGAGAACGCAATGGACAGAAAATGGAATGCAGGTAATACGAGGCCTCCCCCAAGCCATGGAGCAATGCGTTAGAGAAATTCTATTCTGCTTCGACAAAGTCCTACCCGCAGATGCGTTTAAACTCAGCGGGGAGAGGCTTGTTGACATGGTAGCCTATGAACTCCAAAACAAACACGGCGTTCCAAAGGGAGATGTTATCTTTGTCATCGACAATACAGAAACCCTAAGTGAATCCAATACAGAGACGGAAGATTTCGTCAGGTTCGTCACTCAAATTGGAAAACGAATTGGGAAAGTCCTCATGACATCCAGAAGAAGAGAGCTTCTAGAGTTCAAACCGATCTCGACACCCCCACTCTCTGAAAATGACAGCAAGACCCTTCTCCGCCAGCTGGCAGAAAAATACAACGCAACGGCCATCAAACAAGCGGGAGATGCGAACCTAAAGAAAATATCAGAGAAACTTGGACACAAGCCTTTGCTAATTGACGTTTTAGTCAAGTATATATCTAGAACAAACTCGGGCATAGATTCCGCAATGAACAGCATATTAAAAAAGAACAGTGAGGAACTCCTTGATTTCTTGTACGAAGATGCGTGGAACAGGATCAATGAATCCCAGAAGAAAGTGTTTCTTGCCCTTACGACCGCCACCGTCCCCATTGACGACAAGTACCTAAATGACGTTTGCTCTCTAGTAGGGATACACAACGAAGAGTTCAGAAGAGCGCTAGACGAGACCCGTTTTGCAAAAATCTCCTCGTACACAGATCACGACGACATCCAAATCATAGACATTGCAGATACATTCTTTCGAGCAAGGCTCAGCAAACTCCCTCTTCAAGAGCAAGAGGAGATTAAGTCCATAAAAAACAAAGCTGACAATCTGGCAAATAACAGACAAACGATCGCCCAGCGTTACAAAGGGGATCGAGTAGTCGACGCGTTCACAAGCGATTTCGCCAAAGCCGCAAAGAATGCAGCAACAAGACGCGATTACAAGGAGGCAGAGAATTATTACATCCTTGCGCTAAAGGAAGACCCTATGAACTCATCACTGCACGATCGGTTCGCATGGTTCTTGCTTCACAGTATTATAGACCCCGATCGCGCGATAACTTTTGCATTGAAAGCAGTCAATCTCGATCCAAGCAATTCAGATGCACACTTGACGCTTGCGTTATGTCAGTACCGACTCAACGACATCGAGAAAGGGGACATCTCAATTGACCGAGCGCAAAAACTTGGAAAGCTCGAATCTCTGTGTTTGTTGAGAAAAGGCGTGGCAAGATACTATGCCGCAAGCGCGAGCAACTCCAACAAAGTCACCAAGATCAAAATTCTCTCGGAAGGGAAAGACCTTCTTAAGAAGTCGCTGTTAGCATCAATGAGAGAAGACCATCATCCATATAAATTCCGCAACACGAGAGAAGCGAAGAAGTATGAAGACATGATCTCCAACAAAATCGGACTCCTAAAACGAGGAGGCTAACTAAGCTCCCCCTAGGGTCCGAGTTATAGTTGCAGGAGATCACACTCCGCACAGTTCTTGAACAACCACACCGCGGAGCTTATCACTTAGTTCCCGCCGTTCCCTCCCCCCCGAGGGAACGGCATCCAGCACCACCACCTTCACCACCAGCCCCTTCGCCCCCACCACGGCCCACAGCGACTGCATGAACGTCGTCTCGTCCAGGTAGTACGCTTCCACGCCCGGGGTGCCGTCGGTGTGCAGGTATTTCAGGCCCACGGGCACGATCTCGGCTTCTTCGTCGATGGCGGCCTGCAGCAGGTTGCCGTGGAAGGGTTTCAGTTCCGGTCCGGCGTTGGTGGTGCCTTCAGGAAAGAGCGCCACGGGAAAACCGGTGCGCAGGCGTTCGCGCATCTGGCGCAGCACGTCGGGGACGGCGCGGCGGTTGCCCCGCGCGATGTAGACGGTGCCGGCCAGGCTCACCAGCCAGCCAATGACGGGCCAGCGTTTTATCTCGGCCTTGGCCACGAAGGCCGAGGTGGCCAGGGAGTTGATGGCAAAGATGTCCAGCCACGACACGTGGTTGGCCACCAGCAGGCGGCCAGGAGCCAGTTCGGCCAATGTGCGAGGCTGGGCGGAGTCGCCGGCCCAGGTTTCCTGCACTTTCACGCCGCAGATGCGCATCAGCAGGCACGACCACCAGCGGATGAGGACGCGCCTGCCCTGCTGAGGCAGCCAGGGCTGCATCAGCGCCAGTCCCACCAGGCCCGCCACCAGCAGCAGCGTCAGCAGAGGCAGGCGCGCCGCGCGGCGCAGGGCGGGAATCACCGCGTGAAGACCAGGCGGCCGCCCACGGCGGTCAGGCGCACGCGGCCCTGCACTTCACGGCCCAGCCACGGGGTGTCGGTGCATTGGCCCCACAGGGTTTTCTCGTTCACCACCCACGATTCTTCGGGGTCGAAGACGCACAGGTCGGCCCGGGCGCCCACGGAAAGACCGGCGGGCTCGTTCTTGCGGGCGGGGTCGATGCCGGCAATGCCGGCCGGAATGCGGGTGAGCCGATCCAGCACGGACACGAGGTTCAGGCCCTGTTCCTTGCCCCACTTCAGGGACAGGGGCAGCAACAGCGACAGGCCCACGGCGCCCGGTTCGGCTTCGCCGAAGGGCAGGCGCTTGGCGTCTTCCACCACTGGCGTGTGGTCCGAGCAGATGGCGTCCAGCGTGCCGTCGGCCAGACCGGCGCGCAGGGCGTCACGGTCGCGCTGGGCGCGCAGCGGCGGCTCCACCCGGTAGGCGGTGTCGAAGAAGCCCACGTCGATATCGGTCAGGTGCAGGTGGTTGATGGCCACGTCGGCGGTGATGGGCAGGCCGGCCTTGCGGGCCTGGCGCACCAGCTCCACCCCGGCAGCCGACGACAGGCGGCACAGGTGCACGGGGCAACCAACCGAGGCCACCAGTTCGCAGATGGTGTGCAGCGCCACGGTCTCGCTGGTGACGGGGTTGCCGGGCAGCCCCAGCCGCGAGGCAAACGGCCCGGCGTGCATCACGCCGCCCCGCGACAGGAAGGGGTCGACGGGGTTCAGCCACACGGTGTAGCCGAAGGAATGGGCGTACTGCATGGCGCGCAGCAGCACCTGGGTGTCCTGAATGGGCTGGCTGGCCTGGGCAAAGCCCACGCAGCCGGCGGCGGTCAGCTCGGCCATTTCGGTCAGCGCCTGGCCCTTCAGGCCCACGGTCAGGGCGCCCAGCGGGTACAGGTGCGCCAGTCCCAGGTTATGGGCGCGGTATTTCAGCATTTCCACCAGGCCCGGCTCGTCCAGCGGAGGGTCAGTGTCGGGTGGGCATGCCAGCGCCGTCACGCCGCCAGCCACGGCGGCCTGCATCTCGGATTCCAGCGAGGCCTTGTATTCGAAGCCCGGCTCGCGCAGGCGGGCGGACAGGTCCACCAGCCCCGGCGACACCACCAGGCCCGTGCCGTCAATGGTCCGCGCCGGCCGGAAACCATGGGGCGCCGCCCCCACGGCGATGATGCGGCCATCGGCCACATGCAGGTCGGCCTGCATGTCCAGTTTCACCCAGGGGTCCACCAGGCGCGCGCCGGTGATGGAAAACGAGGCTTCGTGCCCGCTGCGGCCTGCCTTGATCACACCTTCTTGCATCATGTTCTCCTTCATCCCGCTGCCAGCATGCTCATCACGGCCATGCGCACTGCAATGCCGAAGGTCACCTGCTGCAGGATGACCGATTGCGGCCCGTCAGCCACGGCCGATTCGATTTCCACGCCCCGGTTCATCGGCCCCGGGTGCATGACGATGGCATCGGGCTTGGCCAGTGCCAGTTTCTCGCGCGTGAGCCCGTAACGGCTGAAGTATTCCTGCGGGCTGGGCAGCAGCGCGCCGCGCATCCGCTCGTTCTGCAGCCGCAGCATGATCACCACGTCCACGTCCTTCAGGGCGGTGCGCATGTCGGTGTGCAGCGACACACCCATCTGCTCCAGTCCGCCCGGCAGCAGCGTCAGCGGCCCCACCACGCGCACGTCGGGCACACCCAGCGTGGTGAGCGCATGGATGTCCGAGCGCGCCACCCGCGAATGGGTGATGTCGCCCACGATGGCCACGGACAGCTTCGTGAAGTCCTTCTTGAAGTGGCGGATGGTGTACATGTCCAGCAGCCCCTGCGTGGGGTGCGCATGCCGCCCGTCACCAGCGTTGACCACGTGCACATGGTCGCCCACGTGCTGTGCAATGAGGTGCGCCGCCCCGCTCTGGCTGTGCCGCACCACGAACACATCGGCCGCCATGGCCTGCAGGTTGTCGATGGTGTCCAGCAGCGATTCGCCCTTGGAGGTGGACGAGGTGCTGATGTTGAGGTTCACCACGTCGGCCGACAGCCGGGTGGCGGCAATCTCGAAGGTCGTGCGCGTGCGGGTCGAATCCTCGAAGAACAGATTGAACACCGAACGGCCCCGCAGCAGCGGCACCTTCTTGATTTCCCGGTTGGACACGTTCAGGAACGACGCCGCGTTGTCCAGGATCTGATGGATCATGTCTCGCGACAGCCCTTCCAGTGTGAGCAGGTGGCGCAGTCGCCCATCCTTGCCCACTTGCACCTGTTGCATCTGCATGTCTTGCCTCTCTACCTCTGCTGAACTCTTGCGGCCTTCCCGGCCCGGTCACACCTGATCAACGCCAATCACGCCTGTACCGTTTCCACCCGCAGCTCGAACATCCCGTTGGTCCGCTGGCTGAGCGCCAGTTTCTCGCCGGGCTGCAGCACCAGCCGCGTCCCGACATGATCGGGCTGCACCGGCAGCTCCCGTCCGCCACGGTCAATGAGCACGGCCAGACGCACCCGCGCCGGCCGGCCATAGTCGAAGATCTCGTTGAGCGCCGCCCGGATGGTGCGCCCGGTGTGCAGGATGTCGTCCACCAGCACGATGTCGCGCCCGTTCACGTCAAAATCGATGCGCGTGGGCTGCATCCGCATCGACAGGCCGCGCGCCTGCACGTCGTCGCGGTAGAAGGCGCTGGACAGGAAGCCCAGCGGCGACGACAGCCCCAGCTCGGCATGCAGCCGGGCTGCCAGCCACGCCCCGCCCGTGTGGATGCCGATGAAGGCCGGCGCGTCTTCACCACCCGCCGGGGCAGCGCCAGAGCAGGCGCCCGCCGTGCCCTCGGCCTTCGGGGCATCCGCCCCGCCCTGTGCCAGGCCGTTGCAGGAAACGCCCAGAGCGTCCTTCAGGGAATCGCGCAGACGCGCAAAGAGGGTCTCGGCATCGGCCGGCAGAGGGGTCGTCATGATCGTGTCTCGCTCAGGTACTGTTCAAGGATGATGGCCGCAGCCGTCGCATCGTCGCCCTGCGACGCCCCGCCCTTGCGACGCCGGCCACCGCGCGTGACGTGCTCGTCGTCCTCCTCGCGCATCCGCTCCTGCGCCGCCACCGAGCTGTAGCGTTCATCCACCAGAAAGACGGGCAGCCCTAAGCGGCCTTCCAGCCGGCGCGCAAAACGCTCGGCCAGCGCCGTGACTTCATGCGGGGTGCCGTCGGGGTGCAGCGGCCGCCCCACCACCAGCCCGGTGGGCTGCCACTCCTTCAGAAGCGTCTGGATGCGTGCAAAGCGGCCATCCGTGGTCTGCTCGGCCAGCGTGGCCAGCGGCCGCGCCGCGCCGGTGAGGCTGTTGCCCACCGCCACGCCAATGCGCTTCTGGCCAAAGTCGAAGGCCAGCAGGGTCTGGACGGTGGATGTGGCGGCAGAAAGGGTCATGATGCGCTCCCGTGCCCGTTGCCCGGACGCAACGAACGCGCCATCACGGCCTGCTCCGCAGCCCGCGACGTGAAGTGACCTGCTCCTGCCCAGAACACCACAAGGCTCCCCGGAAATGCGATTCGGTTCGACGACGGGGCATTGTATCCCTGCCGCGCCTCCTCCGGGGCCCCTGCACGCCCTCATGTGTCCCGGCGGCAAGGCCCCGCAGGGCGCATGCCTACGTCGACAGCACGGAAAGCGGCACGGGAACCAGGACATCCGAGCGGCCACAGCCACACCGCGCTGACCGGCCTCATCGCCCCCTGGGCAGACCAGCACCGCCCAGCCCCCTGCAGGACGAAGCGCCCCCCCCACGGGACAAATCGCCCCCGCATGATGAAGCCCTTCATTCCTCAAGCCATCACGGCCTCTGCATCAAGCCAGGCTCATATTGAGAAGCATCAACATACTCACCTGGATTATCTATGGCGAATATTGAATGATGAATGTCGAAGCGTGTCCTGATCCAGAAATGGCAGAACGACCGATCACACTGCCCGATCGTCAGCAGAAAACGCACCGAGAATAAAAACAAATATCTTTCAATGCCATACCTTGACCCTTGTCAGGTCGATAATTTGATATATCTCAGGTCATGCAATATTCCTTTCGTGCCGGGCAAGTCCTTTTGAAAATACAAACCCGACAAATGCATCGGTCTTGAGGGCGGTCAATACTTTTCCTGCCCCCATGCAAACAATTGATTCTTCGGAACGGTTCACCACCAGTTCACCCCGAGTTCACTACCCGGAGAAATCGACATGAAAAAAAGCACTTTCATTCCCGGCATCCTGGCTGCCATGCTGGTCGGATCCGTCGCCACTCCCGCTCTGGCCGGCGACCCGCAAACGGCCATGAACAAGGCCTCCTGCACCACCTGTCACTCGGTGGACAAGAAGATGGTCGGCCCTGCCTTCAAGGATGTGGCCGCGAAATACAAGGGCCAGGACGTCAACCAGCAGCTCTTCGACAAGGTGCGCAAAGGCGGCAAGGGCAGCTTCGGCAAGATCCCCATGCCCCCCAACAGCAAGGCCGCCATCAGCGACGACGACCTGAAGGAAGTCATCACGTTCATTCTCAAGCAATGAAGGCCTGATGGGGGAAACCGTTCCGGTTTCGTCCAGACAAAGCCATAAAAACAAGAAGGGGCAGCCTCCTCATCGGATGACTGCCCCCTTTTTTTGCGCTGCCGGCCGAAGCCGGCAGCCCTTCACCCCGACGCTCAGTTCGTCATTGCCCGGGGTGCACGCTGGCTGGCAAAGCTTCGCACGTGGCGCAGCAGGTCGTCCTCGGAGAACGGCTTGCCCAGGAACACGTCCACACCCAGCGACAGCGCGTGGTTACGGTGCTTGTCGGCCGTGCGCGAGGTGATCATGATGATCGGCACGTTGGCGAAGTCGGCGTGCTCGCGCACGTTCTTCGTCAGGTCGAAGCCGTCCATGCGCGGCATCTCGATGTCCACCAGCATCACGTCGGGAATCACTTCCTGCATCTGCCGCAGGGCGTCCACGCCGTCCTTGGCCAGCACGACGTTGTAGCCTTCGCGCATCAGCAGGCGCTGCGTCACCTTGCGTACCGTCACCGAGTCGTCCACCACCATCACGGTGGCAGCCGTCTGCAGTTCGCTGGCACTGAAGGTGGCGGCCTTGTCCTTGCCCAGCTGGCCGGCCACGCGGGCCATGGCCAGTTGCACCGGGTTCAGGATCAGCACGATGTCACCGTTGCCCAGCACCGTGGCGCCGGCCACACCGGCCAGACGGGCCAGTTGCGGGCCAATGTGCTTGATGACCACCTCCTGATTGGGCACCACGGTGTCCACGTGCAGGGCGATCCGCGTGGCGCCGGCACGCAGCACCACCACCGGAGCCACACGCTGGGCGACCGGCTTCACGCCAGGAATCTCCAGCAGGCTGCCCAGGAAGTAGAAGGGAACGCGTTCGCCGGCAACCTCCAGGCGCTGGGCCTGATAGGCCTCGGTCAGCGCCTCGGGCTTCATCTGCACGATCTGCTCGACCAGCGCGCTCTGAACCGCAAACTTGCCGCCTTCGATTTCCAGCAGCACCACCTGCGTGACGGCCAGCGAGACCGGCAGGTGCACCGTGAAGCAGCTGCCCTTGCCCGTCGTGGAGTCCACGTCAATGCGGCCACCCAGACCCGCCACTTCGGCGCGCACCACGTCCATGCCCACGCCCCGGCCAGCCAGCGCCGTCACCTGCTTGGCGGTGGAAAAGCCCGGTGCAAAGATCATCTGGGCCAGCTCACGCTCGGACGGCTGATGATCGGGGGCGATCAGGCCGCGCTCGCGTGCCCGTGCCTCAATGCGCGGATAGTCCAGGCCCTGGCCATCGTCCAGGAAGCGCATGATGACTTCGTTGCCGTCCTGCGAGACCTCGATGGTCAGTTCCCCGATGTCCGGCTTGCCGCTGGCGGCGCGCTTGGCGCGTTCCTCGATGCCATGGGCCACCGAGTTGCGCAGGATGTGCTCGATGGGGCCGGCCATGCGGTCCAGCACGTTGCGGTCGATCTCGGCCTGCCCCCCCTTGATCTCCAGGGTCACGCGCTTGTCGGTGTCCTTGCCGGCCTGACGCACCACGCGGTAGAGGCGGTCGTTGATGGTCGAGAACTGCACCATCCGCACACGCATCAGGCTCTGCTGCAGACTGCGGCTCACCTGCCCCTGCCGCGCCAGGTCCTGCATGGCGGCATCCAGGGCGCGCAGCGCGTTCTGCTGCACGGTGGACACGTCGTTGACCGATTCGGCCAGCATCCGCGTCACTTCCTGGAAGCGGGTGTAGCGGTCGAACTCCAGCGGGTCGAATTCCGTCTCGGTCTCGTTGGAGTGGGCGATCTTGGCCTGGATCTGGTTGTCGGCCTGGATCTCGATCTCGCGCAGCTGCAGGCGCAGGCGGTTGACGTTCTCGGTCAACTCGTTGATGGCGCCCCGGATCAGGCCCATCTCGCTGTCCAGACGTGCCCGGGCAATGGCCACCTCGCCGGCCTCGGCCACCATGCGGTCCAGCAGGTCGGCGCGCACGCGGATCACGTGCTGGGCCGCAGCGGCCGGGTTGGCCGCGCCACCCATCGACGGATCCAGAAGGGCTCCACCCGCCTTGGCCGCATCATGCGCATGGCCATCCGCAGCGGCCTGGGCGGCTGCCTGAGCAGCCTGCTGGCGTGCCAGGGCCTCGCACTGCGGCAACGGTACGGCCGCCGGCTGGGCCTGCGGCGCAGCAGCCTCGGGCGCCGTCTCCTGGGCCTTGGCAGCCTGCGCAGCCTGAGCCGCGCAGGTCTGCTGCAGGGCCTTGGTCTCGGCAGCACGCTGCTCGGCCAGCTCGGGATGCAGCATCACCTCATAGGCGGACACGGCCTGGTCATAGCCGGCCAGCACCGCCTCGATGACCGACGGCTGCACCGGCGGCTGGGCCAGCGCATCCTCGACCTGGGTTTCCAGTTCGTGGATCATCTGGCCGAAGCGCATGGCACCGGCCATCCGGGCGCTGCCCTTGATGGTGTGGAAGAGCCGCATCAGCGCGCCAGGCACCGAGCCATCGGCCGGACGCTCGCGCCATTCGCGCAGGTTGTTGTCCACCTGCGGCATCAGCTCCTCGGCTTCCTCGAAGAACACCGGGCCCAGGTCCGGATCGATCTCGTCGACCAGGCCGGCCAGCGGATCGCTCTTTTCCTCGGTCTCGCGCCGGGCAGCCCCCAGCACTTCGGCCGCCTTCTTCAACAGGTCCTCGCCGCGCATCTCGCGGCCGGACTTCGACTCGACCACCGGTTTCGGCGGCTGGCTGTCGGCGTTGATCTCGACATCCCAGTTGGCCAGCAGCGCTTCCATGCGCGCGGTCGTCTCGGGGTCGGCCGCCGGCTCGATGCGCGAAGCAAATTCGCCCAGCATCCGGTCGATGACGCCCAGCGCAGCCTGCATGCTGGCCTTCATGCCATCAGGCAGCGGCTTGGCCACTTCGCGCTGCTTGACCAGCAGCTTTTCCATGGCGGCGGCAATGCCGCGCACCTGGACCAGCCCCACGTGACGCGACGTGCCCACCAGGGTGTGCAGCGCGCGAATCAGCGGCTCGGGTGCGCGCAGTGCGTCGGAGGCATGCCAATCCTGCCAGTCCTCGTTCATCCGCATGCGGGCCTGCGTGGCCTCGGCATTGAAGATCTCGAAGAGTTCGGCATCCACCAGGCGCTCGCCGATGCGAACCATCGACTCCTGGGGCTCGGGCTGTGCCACCTTGGCGACCGGCGCAGGTTCGGACGGCGCGATAGGAACCTCGGGAACCACCGATGCAACCGGCGCCGGCTGGGCGGCCACGGGCGCGGCGGGCGCTGGCGTCTCGGCTGCCGGCTTCACCTCATGGTCCGGCTGAACGGATCCGGACACCGGTTCGTCATCGAACTTGAAGGCGCCAAAGTCCAGCGTATCTTCCTGCGAAGGCTCGGAGGGCACTTCGGCCGCAAATGACTTCGTTTCAACACCCAGCGAAGCGGCGCTGAAGTCGAACGGATCATGTGAAACCGGCGCAGCCTCGACCGGTTTCTCGACGGGCTTCTCGGCCGGCAGGGCTGACCCCATGTCCAGCAGCGGAATATCGTCATCCTCGCCGAGATCAGCCGGCACCATGAAGGCATCGGCCAGATCCAGGTCGGCAGCCTCCACATTGTTCAGCGCCAGCTCGTCACCATTGGGCAGCTCGCCCAGCAGGGAATCGAAGTCCGCAGACTCGCCCGCCATGGCATTGGACCAGGCATCCAGATCGGCCTGCTCGCTGGAGGATTCGTCCTCGTCCTGGGCCTCGAAGGCGCCGTTGCCCAGCAGGTCGTCCTGCTGACTTCCGAAGTCCTCATCCCGCAGGGAATCCGCCGGACGGACCGGATCGCTGTGCAGGGAAGCCAGATCGGCCACGGGCATGTCGGCCTGGCGATGGCTGGCGTCGTCCAGGAAGCCTTCCAGCGACTGGCGCAGATCGCCTTCGGGCATCGACCGGGAGACACTGGCAAAGTTGTGGCTCTGCGAGAAACCGTCCGCTCGCGAGGCAGGCAGCGCACCGGCCGACAGGGCCTCGTCCAGCGACGGCACGTCCAGCGTGGGCAGCTCCGGTGCGTGCACTTCGGGCATGGGCAGCGTGTCGGCCTCGCCATCCAGCGACAGCATCGGCAGCGTCTCGGCCTCTTCGGCAGGCTGCGCAGCCACAGGTTCCGGCTGAACAGCAGGCTTGGCAGCCGGCTGGGCCACCGACGGAGCGGCAGGCTGCGCAACCGGCATGGAGGCAGCCTGAACAGCAGGTTGAGCAGCCGCCGGGGCAACAGGCTTGGCGGCCGGCACGGCAGCGGGCTTGTCGGGGAATGCGTTGCAACGGGCCGTCAGCAGGCTGGCGTCCAGCACACGGCGCGGCGCGGCCTGCAGCTGCTCGCACCAGCTGCGGAAGAAGTTGGCACCGTCCTGGATCAGCTCGAAGAGCGGCGTGGTGCCATCCTTGTCCTCGGACAGCCAGTGGTTCATCATCTGCTCGAAGGCCCAGGCGGCTTCGCCGAAGGCGTCCAGACCCACCATGCGGCTGGAGCCCTTCAGCGTATGGAAGCCACGGCGGATGGTGGTCATCGCCTCGCGGTCGTCCGGTGCCTTGCGCACTACGCCCAGGTTCTCGTCGATGGCGTCCAGCACCTCGGCAGCTTCCAGCAGGAAGATCTCGTGCAGCTCAGCCTCATCGGCCGACAGCTCGACAGTGCCGTCCTCCAGCACGCCCTCGGGCAGGGCCGGTTCAGCCACCTCGGGCGCCACGTCGGCCTGCACGTTTTCCGGTGCCGTGAATGCCAGGCCTTCGTCGGCAGCCGGCTGCGTGGCAGCCTCAGCAACGGGCTGCGACGGCAGCTCGAAGGCCAGCGCGTCCCCTGCCCCGTCATGGTCCTTCGAAGCGGGCGCTTCAGCGGCACCCTGTGCCGCCGCCAGACCCGCAGCCGCCGTCAGGCCAGCCGCTGCGACAGCCGCCTCGGGAGCAGCTTCATGCGAAGCATCCGCTGCCTGTTCCACCCCTGCCGATGCCTCGTCGGCAAATGAGCGAAGCAGCGCATTGGAATCAGCATCCGAGACAACATCTTCCGGCGTTTCGGGAATGGAGGTGTCCTCGAACAGCATGCCGCGCTGCGCGTCGAAGCGGAAACGGCGAGCACGCGACGCCGACTGCAGCATCGTCTCGACGAAGAAACCCACCGAACTCAGACCATCAGCCAGGCGGGCGCGGCTTGCATCGTTGAGCGTGACGCGGGCACGGATGATGTCGTCAACCTGCTTGCTGATGGCACGGCAGGCCTGGGCCGCATCCCCATACTCCAGGACGGTCAGCACGGCGCTCGTCTCGGCCAGCAGCGGCTCCACCGTCTCCAGACGATTTACTGCCGTTTCATCCCGGAAGTAGTCATCCAGGGCCTGCTCGCAGGTGGACAGGTTGTGCTTCAGTTCATTGACGAAGGCTGCCTGCGTCATGCGCTCGGACGCCTGGTTCGACAGCGCCACCAGCCACGGCAGCGGCGTGGGATCGAAGGCATCCGGGTTGGCCAGCAGACTGCTGATGCGGGCAGCCAGCTCCTGCGCCCGATCATCATAGGCAGGGTTGGAGCGCAGTGCGCCCGCCAGCGCCTCTTCCATGAACAGCACGGCGGTGGCCACCTCGATGGCCAGCATCTCGCGCGTCCTGCCCTGCTGTCCGGCCAGCGCCGCCGGCATGGTGGCCAGCGTCTTGCCCAGCATGCCCAGACCGGCGTAATGGGTCTTGGCCAGCGCCTGGTTCAGATGTCCAACAGCCTCGACGAAGGCAGGCTCCTCGGCCTGCGTGCCGCCTGCCAGTTTCTCCCAGGTGCGATGCACCAGCACCAGCGCCTCTCGGGCGATACGGATGGTCTCCGGATCAGCCAGCCCATAGCGGCGACGCTCGTAGTCGGCCGGCACTAGGCTGGCCAGATGGAAGTGACGCTTGACCTCTTCCACGACGGCCGAGCCGCTGCCTGCCTGCGCCAGGATGATCAGCAGTTCCTTGATGAACTGCGGCGGCACGTCGGACTGGCCGGTGAACAGGTGGCGGTTCTGGATGTTGATGCGACCGACCGCACGACGGGTGGCCAGATCGACCTTCAGCGCACCGTGCTTGAGGCCATCGAGCAAGGCATACGACAGCCAGTAGAAGAGCCGCGCACCCACATGCGGCTGATTGCGCAGCATGCGGCCCATGGACTCGTGCAGGCCGTCGATGGCCGCCACGACGTTCTCGCCGCGAATCAGCGCCGGCAGCGCACGCTCGAAGCCGCGTGCGGCCGACTTCGCCCGCTCTTCACGGTCCGGCGCGTCGGAGATCATGGCGCGCACCGAGGCCGGCAGCGCACGATCCAGATCCACATCAAAGAGTGCAGCCGGATCGGGCTGGACGGCCTTTCGCAAGCCCACGAGATCACGGTAGTACGGATACAGGACCAGCACCGGAATTGACGTGCCGCTGGCCTGCATGTCCTCCAGGTACTCCGTGATGGCGCGCATCACCATCTTGAGGACATCGATGCTCGATTCGTTGGCTTCCAGCACCCCGTCCTCGAAGGCCGAGATCACATGCTCGGCCTCTTCGGTCAGCAGTGCCACACCGGAAATGCCGGCAACCTGCAGCGCACCATGAGTCTGATGCAGGTGCAGGCGTGCGCGCTTGATGGCGTCCTGGCCATGCGGGTTGGCCCGCAGCTCGTCCAGCGCATGCGCGACGTGCTGCAGCGACTCCCGAATCTCTGGCACGAACCAGGACAGAGTCATCATATCGATATTGTTGCCGTGTTCCACCCGTCACCCTCTTCGACTGATTGGATCGCGCAGCCGGACCATCCGGAGATGCGCTCACACCCCTGAAACTTCACCCCACCCGGAAGCGGGCCACTGAATTCTTGAGTTCCCGTGCCAGCTCGGACAGCTGCAGAATGGACCCTGCCGTCTGCTGCGTGCCCTCGTTGGTCTGGCTGTTGACCAGCAGAATGCGCTGGATGCTCTGCGCCACCGACGACGCCGAAGCCGCCTGGTTCTCGGTGGTGCGGGAAATGCGCATGATCAGGTCCGCCAGTTCCTGTGACACCTGGCCGATGCCGATCAGCGCCATGCCGGCCTCGTCGGACAGCTTGGCACCGCGCACCACACCCTGCGTGCTGCGCTCCATGGCCGCCACCGCATCGTGCGTGTCGGTCTGAATGGCCTTGACCAGGGCCGAAATCTGGCGCGTGGCCTCGGCCGAGCGTTCAGCCAGACGCTGCACCTCTTCCGCAACCACGGTAAAGCCGCGACCCGCCTCGCCCGCTGATGCCGCCTGAATGGCAGCGTTCAGCGCCAGCACGTTGGTCTGTTCGGTAATGTTGGAGATCAGCTCGACGATCTCGCCGATCTCCTGACTGGACTCACCCAGACGCTTGATGCGCTTGGCGGTGTCCTGAATCTGCTCGCGGATGCCGCCCATGCCGGCGATGGCGTTCTGCACGGCGTCACGACCGCGGCTGGCCGCCGACAGCGACTGGCGCGCCACCTCGGCCGACTCGGAAGCAGACGCAGACACCTGCTTGATCTGCGCCGCCATGTTCAGGACGGCCTCACCGGTCTCGCGAATCTCGCGCGATTGCTGTTCACTGACGGCCTGCAGGTGCGAAGCCGTGACCTGCGCACTGGCGGACGCCTCGGCCACGGCCGCGGCGGTACGGTTGATCCGGCCCACCAGGCTGCGCAGCTCCTCGACCGTGTAGTTGATCGAGTCGGCAATGGCGCCCGTGATGTCGTCAGACACCGTGGCCTGCACGGTCAGGTCACCGTCGGCCACGTTCTGCAGTTCGTTCATCAGGCGCAGAATGGCGGCCTGGTTCTGGTCGTTGATGCGGCTGGCTTCCTGCTCCAGTCGTTCGGCCTCCAACCGCTTGTCAATGGAGCGGTCTGCCTGGATCTTGGAGTCGTCATAGTAGGCCTTGCACAGCAGCAGCAGCGAAAGCACCGCTGCCGACGCAAAGCCCAGAATGGCCCACTGCATCGAGTTCTGCGAACTGCGCTGCTCGATGAGACGTGCCCGCAGCGCGTTGGCCGCGCCCATCAGCACATCACTCTTCTTGAAAACATCCAGACCGGCATGACGTGCCTGCGCCAGGGCAGGCAGTGCCTTCTGCGCATCCAGCGCAAGCCGGACAAACTTTGCTGCCAGGGCATTGTTCTTGCGCAGGGCTTCACGCGCCTCGGTGTTCTTCAGCGGGGCGATATTGCGGCTGGCATCACCATCCAGCGCTGTCTCGCGCGTCACGGCAAAGCTCTCGATGGCATCGGCGAGCGACACGGCATCACGGCTGTCAAACTGGCTGCTGCCGTGCATGCGGATGATCTCGCCCACAATGGTGCGCATCTTCGCACTCAGGCGCGAGAACAGCAGCAGGTCGGGCGCGTTTACGGCGCCGTCACGAATATTGGCTCTTGCAGCACGCTGCGAGGCGGACAGCTCACGCTCCAGCGCAGCCACTTCGTTGACCAGGCTGTCAAAGCGCACCAGCACATCCTGCTGCTCAATCAGGGCCTTGACCGAAGGAGAGATCTCATCCCAGGCCTTGCTGAAGCGCTGCTCTTCCGTCCGGTAGCTTTCCGGCAGGGGCGACACCCGCAGGCGATCCACCTCGCCGCCCTCTTTCAGCGCCTTGACGGCGTCCGACAGGAAGGCCTGGCTGCTCTTGAGCTGATCATAGGCTTCCTCGTTGCCCTGCACCGCCATGTTGGCCGCCTTGGCCAGGCGCTGCGAGTGCATCAACGCATCACCCACCACCTCGTTCTGCAGGGCATTGACACGGTCGGACTGGCGTTCGTAGGCGCTGATCGCAATGGCCGCACCGACGGTGATGGCCAGCGCCCCCAGCAGGATGATCGATTGCCACTTCAGGCTGAGCCTGCCCAGCAGCGGGGTGGTGCGCACACGCGCACGTGCCGGGGATGCAGCGGCAGCCGCCTGGCCGGATGCCTTTCCAGCGGCCGCAGGTGCAGGCGACACGGGGACGGCGGGTTGCACCCCGCCCGTCGATCCCTGCAACGAAGACAATGCCGACATTTGCCCTATTCCTCTTTCTGCGCTCGGGTCAGCGACCCACCATCAGGAACGACGACGACGACACCAGCTTGGACAGGCTGAGCCGACGCCACGTCTGCCCTTCTGCGTCACGGAACTGCTCGGACAGCCAGGGCTTGTCGAAAGTCTGTTTCTCTGGAACCGGCGTCATGGTTGCCACGTTGCGCAGGCCCAGCATCCGGCTCACCACCAGCGTGGCGTTGAAGGTCAGTGCAGGCGACAGCGTGAGCAGGCGCGATTCCTTGGATACGGGTGTGAAGTTGCCACCCATGAAGCGGGCCAGATCCACCACCGTGAAGAGCGCACCGCGCACGTTCACCACGCCCAGGAACCAGTCCTGCGTCAGCGGAACCTGCATGATCGAAGTGGATGGCATCGGCACGATCTCGCCGGCCTCGGCCAGCTCGATCAGGTAGCGATCCTCCCCGATCATCAGCGCCAGATGCGATGCTGCAGCGCCGTTGCCCCCCTTCTCTGCCGCATCCTTCGCTGCCCCCGCATGGGTGGGGGTGGCTGCAGCCTTGGCGACCTGACCGGCTTCCTGGCCCAGGGTCTCGATGGCACTCATGTCACTGCTCCATGGTCAGGCCGGAAATCTTGGACAGCAGCAGCTCCGGCTCGACCGGCTTGACCAGGTAGTCACGCGCCCCTTGGCGCAGACCCCAGATGCGGTCGCTCTCGGCGTTCTTGCTGGTGCACAGGATCACATGCACGTCCTTCATCGCCGGATCCCGGGCGATGGCACGCGTGGCCTGGAAGCCGCTCTTGCCGGGCATCACCACGTCCATGATGACGACGGAGGGTCGTTCGGCCTGCACCTTCTCCAGCGCTTCATCACCGTTTTCGGCCGTGATCACTTCATAGCCTTCCTTCACCAGCAGCGAGGCCATGAAAAAGCGCTCGGTGGGCGAATCGTCAACGATCAGGATCTTGCGCGCAGTCTGTGCATTCATGCTGTTTCTCCGCCAATCAGTTCGGCATGCCCGCTGCAGCCATCTCCTGATCGGCGCGACGGCTGTGCGACTGCACGCACTTGAGCAGGCTGTCCTTCGTGAAGGGCTTGGTCAGATACTCTTCAGACCCCACCAGACGACCGCGCGCACGGTCAAAGAGACCATCCTTGCTGGAGAGCATGATGACCGGGGTATTCTTGAAACGCGGACTCTTCTTGATCAGCGCACAGGTCTGATACCCGTCCAGTCGCGGCATCAGCACGTCGCAGAAGACGATGTCCGGCCCGTGGTCGGACAGTTTGGCCAGCGCATCGAAACCGTTCTCGGCCAGCACGACCACGCAGCCAGCCTGTTTCAGAAAGATCTCCGCACTCCGGCGAATGGTGTTGCTGTCGTCGATCACCATGACCGTCAGTCCGGCGATGCTTTGGGTGCCGCTCATTTCCTGCCCTCAAGTCCAGTTGATACCGATGTGAGCGCCGCTGCACGCCTTTCGGAAAGCCGGCCAGCCGACTCCCAGGCATTCCCGCATCGGTCACGTCCGCGTATTAAAGGGAAAGATGTCACGCCTCGCCCCCCATCTCCGACGAGCCCGCAACAGTGCCGGACCAATGGTTGACAGGTTGTGGCGCGCCGTGGCCTGAACTTCACGCCGTCGGCGGGGCAGAAGAAGGGATCCGGCACGGCCGACTCCGGTATGATCAGGCATGCTGGAACGGACCGGCCTGGCCCGCGATCCAGCCCGCTT
>ERZ773009.1074-NODE-1074-length-19548-cov-5.808701_pt1 | contig 19548 bp, 16 predicted proteins | sample MGYA00580663_ERZ773009 | MGnify/ENA primary metagenome ERZ773009 (study PRJEB29015, sample SAMEA2737969) | human oral metagenome | biome: human oral; feature: human-associated habitat; material: dental | place: China | collected 2026 ... | reverse complement strand
GGCGGGCCCGGTGGCCCCGGGAGGGCCGGTTCCGGGAGGGCTGGCCCTGGCGGGTCCGGAGGGTCCGGGCGGTGAGCGCCCTACTCGGCGGTCACCACGGTGACTCGGTTCTGCTGGGCCTGGGGCTCAGTGAGGCGGCCGTCAGGGCCGACGTCGGGCACGTGCCCCGGGCACTCGGCCCCCAGGCCCCGGGCCGTGACCGGCACGCCTCCCAGGTGCGCCTGGAGCTCGGTCCTTACGGCCTCCGCCCGGGCCTGGGACAGGGTGGCACGGCTCTCAGGCGTGCCGGCGGTGGCGGTGCAGCCGGTGACGGTCACGCGCGAGACCCCGCTGCCGGTCAGGGAGCGGGCCAGCTCGGCAATGGTGGCGGAGGCCTGGTCGGGGTGGAGGAAGGTGGCCTCGTCGCCCACGAACGCCAGCTGCGTCTCCGGCAGGGTCACCGAGATCCGGGCCGCGGACACCGAGGTGGCGGCCACGTTGACCGGCGTCACCGCGGGCAGCTGCTCGGGCGCGGTGGTGGTGACGGCGTCCCGGGAGTCGGTGGTGAGCGTGCCGCCCGCGGTCTCGACGACGGACCGCCACAGCTCCTCGAGGCGGGCCCGGGCGGCCTGGTCCAGGGCGCCCTGGGGGGCGGCGGTGTCCCCCATACCCACCCAGTGGACCGTCATGCCCTGGAGGTCGGGCAGGAGCCGGGCGGCCTTGAGCGACTGGGCGGTGGCCTGGATGTCGGTGCCCGGGCTCAGGACGCCGTTCTGGAAGGGGACGGCGCCCGTGGTGGCCAGACCGGAGTCAATGACCACGACGGTCGGGCTGGTGGAGCCCCTCACCTGGTCGGCGGCCACACCGATGGCGCCCAGCGTGTCGGCCTCGGGCGTCGTGGCGACCGAGGCGGCCAGGGCCTGGCGCACCCGGCTCACGTTGGCGGTGCGGGAGCGCTTGGAGGCGACCTCGCTCGCCTGCCTCGAGGCGAGGGTGAGGCTTGTCCGCACGGCCGGGGCGCCGTCGGCGCTGACCACGTAGAGGGTGCCGTGCCCGTCCACGGCGTCGTCGATCACCGCGTCAACGCCGGGGCTGGAGGCCGTGAGGTCGATCGTGGGCGAGTTCTGCCGGGCCGAGTAGACAATGGCCGTGGCCCTGGTGGAGGTCACGACGTCCTCGCCCTGCTTGAGCTCGCAGGCCGTCAGGGTCGTCAGGCCCAGGGCTGCCGCGACCAGGAGGAGCAGAAGACGGGTGGTGCGCCTGAGGCGCTGGTGCTGTGTCATGACCCCCATGACGGAGCCCAGGCGGCTGGCGGCTCACCTGGCCCTGGCCCTGCGGTGGCGGTGGGATCGCGGGGAGTCTCTCCCTCCCGCCCCCGCTCCCCGCTCGCGAGAACGGTACTTGTTTGTGCTGAGAACGGTACTTGTTCGCCGTGAGAACGGGTGTCCGTGGCTGGCTCTCGCAGGGACGCGATCATGTACAGCGTGAACGGAACGCGATCTAGTTGTGGGGAACAGGGTGTCTCCTGATTGTGCTGGTGTGGGTGGGGGACGTGTGCTATTGTTTTGTTCGTGGGGCAGGGCTAAGGGCGGCACAGGGCAGTGGTCAGGAGGTCGCCTTTGAGCTATATTCGGAAGGGTTTCTCCTGCTGTCTGGTCTGCCCCAGGCAAATGGGTCCACAATGAGGGCTTGTTCTGGTGCTGTGCTGAGGAGTCCAATGACGTGGTCCGTCTTATTGTGTGCGTCCTGTGTGGGAGAGAGTGGGCGGTGCTCGCGCTCGACGACGGGGACCTGTGCTGGAGGGGATCTGGCGAGGGGAGGGGGCGCACGTGCGGGTGCTCGCGGGGTTGAGGTTGACCGAGCTTGTGGTTTTGGTCACCGCTACTGTGGTGTGGGACACCCCTCTCGACTGCCACTTTTCCGCATGGTCTCGTCCAAAGCCGGCGCCGGATCCGCTCCCGGGGCCGTCGGTGGCGAGTGGCGTCATACCAACGAAAGGTGGTAGAAATGGGGTGCTCCAGCCACCTGCCGGAAGGGCCCCGCAGGGCCGGTGGCGATCCAGCCCCTGGAAACGTTGCAACCACGCGGCTCCCAGGAGCAGGGGTCAGGGAGCACCTCGCACCGCTAGGTGCATTAAGACGATGTCGATGTCGTTGCCGAGCGGCATCTCGTCGATGTCAGGGAGCACCTCGCACCGCTAGGTGCATTAAGACTGGACGAGGGCGAGCCGGACACCCCGGCCGCCGTGTCAGGGAGCACCTCGCACCGCTAGGTGCATTAAGACAAACCGGCGAGCAGGGCGTCCTCGCGAAGAATGACGCTGTCAGGGAGCACCCCGCACCGCTAGGTGCATTCAGACCCCACTCGTCGAGGTTGCGCTCGCTGTCGAGTGTGTCAGGGAGCACCCCGCACCGCTAGGTGCATTAAGACGCCTAAACAGGCGGCGAGCCCTGTCAAGGATCCTCCGGTCAGGGAGCACCCCGCACCGCTAGGTGTATTAAGGCTCCCGCCCCGACTCGGTCTGCATCTGTGCGGCCAGCGGGTCGGGGAGCGCCCTGCTCCCCTATGGCACAGGTTTATCCCGTTCGCGCTACGGGTAATTCGTGCGTGGGCGGGGCGAGATTGACTGTGAGGCGGGCTCTCCCGCCTTTCGTGGCGCGAATCCGAATGCTTTTATGTGGTACGTCGGATAATCTGCCGTCTGTCTGCTGACCCGGTTCGTGTGCGTGTCGCAATCTGAGGATCAGAACGACTGGCACTCTCTGCCGCGCCGGGGCCCAGGCCTCTGACCTGCGCGGACATTGGGTGTACAAAGGTGCGAACGGGGTGGGGTCGGCTCTGATCCTCAGATTGCGACAGAATCGTCCACCCACCACCGCCGGGGCCGTGCATAGCCCCCTGTCCTCACCTCAGGCCAGATCTCGGACTAGACGGTGAGGCGGCCTGCTACCCGTCCCGGGGGATTCTCGGTCGTGCTGGCAAGAGCCCGGGCCAGCAGCCCGAGGTGAGTGGGCCTGGGACGGCGGCCCCGGGCCTGCCAGTGGTCCCGTCCCGCCCGGCCCTGGGACAATGAGCCACCTGCCTGCTGCGCTCCGTCAGGAGGGGCATGAAAGTATCGTCACCTCCTGAGGTACCCTCCGTGTCCCGTACCGGCCTGGGCATGTCCAGTATCGGTGCCCACGTAGGCGTGAGCGGCGACCTGAGGGACGCCGAGCGCCAGGGGCGGCAGGACTACGCCCTGACGCCTGACCCCGACGGGCGCACCCCCTGGATCCACGGGCAGGAGCAGGCCTTCCGCGAGGGGCAGGCCGTTCTCTCCGAGGAGCTTCACGACCGCGTCGCGCTCTTGGACGCCCAGATAGCCAGCGACTCCGACCTCCTGCGCCGTGAGGGGGAGGGGGCCAGCGCGCTCTCACCCGTCCCCGACCAGGGGTACGCCAGCAGCATCGAGGCCTACCGGGCCCGTCAGTCGGCGCGTGCGGCCAAGGCGGCCGGGGAGCAGCGCCGCGCCCAGGTCGAGGCTGCCCGCGACCGCCTCCACGCCAACGTGCAGATGCGACGCCACCTTCACGAACAGGGCCGTGAGATGCTGCGTCAGGCTGCCGCCCTGGCCAACAACCGGGTCGCCCACTACTGCCTCGGCAGGGAGCGTGGCCCCTGGTGGCGGTTCTGGGGCGCGGGCACCAGCGCCCCCACCCGCCCGCGGCCCATCGCCCCCGACGCCCCCTGGTTCGTTGACGACCTGCCCGTCATGCGCTCGACCCTGGGGCCCGCCCAGGATCCGCGGCTGGAGTGGACGTGGGAGGACTTCCGTGACCCCGAGCGGGACGGTGCCCTCGAGCGGGACGGTGCCGCCCAGGGTGCGTGGCTCGGTGGAACCCAGGGCGGGGTGAGCGGCCGTGGCACCCTCGCGTGAGGCGCACCTGGCGGCCGTCCTCGGCTACCCCGGCTCCGGCTTCAGCTCCGGCTCCGGCAGCGCTCCCAGGGCCGGGGCCCAGGGCCGGGACGCGGATCGAGGCACCTACCGGGGCCGGGGACCCGGCAAGGTGGCCACCACGGTCCTGGCCCTGCTGCTCCTCGTCCTCGCGGCGGCGTGCGCGGGGTACGTCCTGGGCTCCCGCCAGGCCAGCTCCTCGTCCGACGGCGTCACGGCCTCCCCGGTGCCCGGTGGCCCCGGGGGCGCCACCGCCGCCTCGGCCTCCCCCGTGACGGGCGGGAGACCCTGAGGGCGGCGGACGCGCCCCGGCACAGGGTCCTGGTCCGCGCCCCGTGGCCCAGGACCCTCGTGGTATCCGTCAGAGGGGTCATGAAGATCCTCAGGAAAGTCACGACGCTCTTCCGTGACGACACTAAGTCCCCCACCCGGACGCGCCCCATTGAGTACCACCGCAACAGCGCTGAGGACGTCCGCCCGCAGATCGTCCTCGCCCCGGTGGTGCCGGCTGCCGCCGTCGCCTCGAGCGAGCAGCAGGCCGTAAGGCAGGCTGCCGCCGGGGTCGACGACGCCGACTCCCTGGCCGTCAGCGACCAGCGCCTGGCCGTGGAGCAGCAGATCCGCTCGCGGACGCACCGGGAGGTGGCCGCCGTCCACTACCGGTACCAGCAGCTCGTCAACGAGCAGGACGGTATCCTCTCGGGTCTTCTCGGCCGCCAGTCCGAGGGCAACCTGCTTGAGAGGAAGGTGACCGAGGCCCAGGCCGCGGTCGACAGTGCCGAGCAGGAGCTCCGTGACAGCCGTGGGCCCGGCGCGGTGGAGGCAACTCGCTCCGTAGGCTTCTGGAGCCGGGTCATGCAGTGGATCTTCCTGATCATGATCATAGTGTCAGAGGTGGTCTTCAACGCGACCGCCCTGCTGGTGGCGGGCTTCTCCTTCCAGGTCGCCCTCATGGCTGGCTGCGGGATCTCCCTGTCCCTCCTGGTGGGGGCGAGCTTCACCGCGAACCAGCTGGCCGCGGGCCGGCGCGCCGCCGCCCTCTGGATGGGGATCCCCTTCTCCCTGGCGGGACTCATGATCGCGGTGTCGATGGCTGTGATGCGGGAGGACTACGTGCGCATTATGGACAGCCAGGCAGGCCTGACCTCCCAGGCGACCTCCTCGACCTGGTGGACTGCCGTGGCGCTCGGCGTGGTCAGCGTCCTTATGCCGCTGGTCTGCGGGGCCCTTGAGTACGGACTCTTCTTCGGCGCCACCCTGGGCCGCGCGGACCGTGACCTCAGGCGTGCCACCCGCGCCCTGGACGCCTACCGGCGTCAGAATGCCGACCTCCCTGAGCAGATCGAGCACGCCAGGCGGCTCAAGGAGGAGTTCGCCCACCTCCGGGAGAAGGAGGTCGCCGTCGTGACCTGCCTGGGTACCGAGATGATTGACACCTACTACGTGGCTCTCCAGACCTCCTACGGCGACCCGGAGATGACGACCGCGCTGGACCAGCGTCGTGCGGCCGCGGACGCCCGCGTCGAGCGGGCCAGGACCCCCGGAGGCGCCGCCGCTGACGGGCGCTACGGCGAGGACGGCACGCCCTCCCTGGCGGTGGCCTGATGAGCGGCCCCAACCTCCTGGTCTATGTGTGGACGCGACAGGGCTGGTGGGCCCCCGGCGAGCCGGGGACGTGCCGCCACTGCCCTCAGGACCTCACCACCTGCCCCGTGTGTGAGGGGGACTGGCGCGAGAGGCGCTGCACGGCCTGCGGGGGCGGGCTCGTCTGCCCCGACCACGGGCGCTACTGGCTCGTCTGAGAGGACAGCTGGCCGCCTGGGAGGCCTGCTGGCCCCGCCTGGGAACCCCGTTGGTGAGGCCGGGCCTGCCTGGCAGCCTTGTCGGCGAAGCCGGGCCCCGCCTGACAGCCTGTCAGGGCAGCCGACCGCCTGGGAGCCCCACGCACGGTGCCGCGCGGTGCTGCACGGTGCCGGTCGCGGGGCTCCCGGCGCCGGGGCCAGTGGCCCGGCCACCTCCTGGCCTCCGTCAGGTGCGGTGTGGCCCGCCGCCAGGGCGAGCCGTCACCAGTGAAGGAGCCGCCATGTACAGAGTCCCCGTTGACGAGGAGGGCCTCATTGTCCCCGGGGCGGGCCACCTCGCGGAGCCCTTCCTCGGCACCGTCCTGGAGTTCCACCGCCGCAGCGGGCTCGGCCTGCCGCTCACCGTCGTCCACTCGGGCGGGCGGATGCGCCTCCAGGCCCCCGTCCGGTTCAGGAACGGCTGGTGGCGGGGTCTTCCCCACCTCCTGGAGGTCCGTGCTGACCCCGTAGGGACAGGACTTGACGTGGGCTGGATGCTCGCGGTGGAGGACCAGGGCCTTCTCCGCTCCCTCCTGGGCGGCCCGGGTCCGGGCCGGGAGCTGGCTGAGCGGGCCGACGCCGGGGCGCAGGCCACCCGGGCCCGCCTGACCCTGACCCGCTCCTTCCACGACCTGGTCCTCCTGCCTGCCGTGGACGTCCTCGTCGCCGAGGTCGAGGGTAGGCCGGTGCGCAGGAGGCCCCGGTGACCGACCTCCCCGTGCCCTGCTGGGCGGGGCTGTACTCCGCCCAGCTGCTCCTCGCCCTGCTCCTGGCCGTGCTCCGGCTCGAGCGCGCCCCACGCCACGACACCCTCAGACGGGTCCGGGGGACGGCCGTCCTCGTCGCCGTCCTGCCGGTACCAGGTCCGGGGCTGCTCCTGGGGGCCACCGCCCTGGCGGCCCTGACCCTCCTGCGCCGACGGGCCAACGACGACGCCCGCGCGGCGCGCTCGCGGCTCACCGCCTCTCCGCTGCGGCCCGGCGGGTACCCAGGCGGCGGGCTGCCTGACCCGGACCTGCTGGCTGGGCGCGTCCCGGACCTGCCGGCACTGCCTGACCCGCAGGCCCTGGTGACCCTGCCTGACCCGGACCTGCTGGCCCCGCCCGCTCTCGCGGACCCCGCCGACCGCGGCAGCACCCTCCCGGTGCTCCCCGCGACGGGCCCGGGCCCTAACCCCCTCGGCCTGCCGGTACTGCTAGGCCCGGGCGGCGGGCTGCCGATCCCGGGCCTGCCAGCTGAGCACGTCCTGTCCGCCCCGACCCCGGGAGACCGAGTATGACCAGCCTGCCTGCCCCTGCCACCGGGAGCGTCGCGCCTATGAGTCGGCTGCGGCCCTGTGCCCCCGTGCCCGCCCCTGCCACGGGGACCGTCGTAACCACCGGCCCCACCTTCTGCTGGCCCCCTGCCGGTGGCCAGCTCACCCCCACCACCTCCTGGACCGCCGTCCTGGAGGTCACTGCCGCGCCGGCCCTCGGCGGCCCCGGCACGGAGGACGAGGCCGCAGCCACTCGGACACTGCGCGGGGCAGCGGCCAGCCTCGTCCTGGCGGCCCGCACACAGCCCGGCTGTGACGCCGTCGAGCTGCGCTGGGTCAAGGACGACGGCGAGGACCGCCTGCACCTGTACCTGGCCGCCCGCTCCACCCGGGGCGCGACCACGGCCCTCGGGGCACTGGCGGCCCTGCGTGGGCACCTGCCCGCGGGGTTCGCTACCGGCCCGGCCCCAGCTAGGGCCCTGGGGCCGAGAGGCGGCAGCTACCTGGACCTGCGACGCACCGAGGTCGGTGGGCGGCCCACGTGGCCCGGCCCGGACGGCCCGGACGTCCTGTGGCACCTGGCCGACCGGCCCGGTGACGCCTCCGCCTGGAACCGTGTCGCCCGGGCGCTCCTGGGCGTGCGTGAGGGCGCCGTCTCGGTCCTGGTGCAGGTCGCCGAGCTGACCCCCGGCGAGCGGGCCCTCCTGGACGCCTACAGGGCCGGTCTGGAGAACCTGGGCGCCGAGCACGATGACGTCGACGTCCTGCGTCGGCTGGTACGGGTCCCGGGTGACGTCGCCGCCCGGGACGCGGCACTGTCCTGGGCGGAGCTGCGCGAGGAGCTCGATCGTCCCGTCCTGGCCCGGATCGGCCTGCGGGGCCCGGCCGGGGACCTGGCCCGTCTGGCCCCGGAGGTCGGGGCCGCCGTCGCCGGGCGCCGCCGCGGGGTGGCTCCCCATATGCGGGTGGCGGCCCCCACCAGCGAGGAGGAGCTGCGTGCCGCTGCCTACTCCTTCGACCACCTCAGCGTGATCCCCTGGGGGCCCGGACCCCTGTGGTCCCGTGGCCTCCTGCCCGCGGGGCTCGCGCGTCTGCCCTTCCTCTACGGTGTCACGGACCTGGCCGGGCGCCTCCTCATGCCCCTGCCCACCCAGGCCGGCTGCCCCGGCCTGCCCCAGTCGGACGCCTCCCAGGCCTACCGGGGTCCCGTCGTCGAGCAGGACGGTGACCGCATCCACCTGGGCAGGGTCCACGGCTCGGCCGGCGCCATGGGGCTGCCTGCCCGCGACCTCACCGAGCACACGCTCGTCGTCGGCTCCTCCGGGCGCGGTAAGACCACCGCGATCCAGTCCCTCCTCGTGCGCCTGTGGCGTCGCGAGCGCGTCCCCTTCCTCGTCATTGAGCCGGTACGCAACGAGTACCGGGCCCTTAAGTCGGTCCTGGGGGAGGATGTGACCGTCCTGACGGCGTGCCGTGAGGACCTGGTGCCCCTGCGCACGGACCTGCTCACCGTCCCCGAGGGGGTGCGTCTGAACCAGCACCTGGCGGCGGTCAAGCAGGCCCTCCTCCTCAGCGCCCCCATGCCCTCCCCGCTCGACGTGCTGCTGGAGGAGTCCCTGGCCCGTGCCTACAGGCACCACGGCTGGCAGGCGGGGCGCCGTGGGGTGAGGACGCCGGGTGTCGGGGACGTGCTGGCCGGGTTCCGGCAGATTGTCAGTGAGCGTCATTACACAGGTGAGGCCCTCAATATGCTCGGTGCCATGGAGACCCGGCTCAGGCGCCTGGGCGGGGACGGGGACCTGGCCCACACGCTCGCCGCAGGGCAGGACACGCTCACGCCCAGGCTCGGTGGCCCCCTCGTCATCGAGCTGCATGAGCTGGTAGAGCACGACGACGTCCGTCTTGTCACGGCCGTGGTCCTCCAGCAGGTGCGTGCCACCGCCCGCGCCCGCGGCGTGCGGCGGGGCCTGGCCCACCTCACCGTCCTGGAGGAGGCCCACCTCTTCCTGGACGCCGGGGACCGCCACGGCGGCGCGCAGACGGGGGAGAGGCTGCGATCCGAGGCCGTGCGGGCACTGTCCACGGACATTGCCACACTGCGCGGGTACGGGGAGGGCTTCGTCCTGGCCACCCAGTCACCCGGTGAGCTGGCGCCGCAGGCCCGCTCCTCGACGGCGAACCGCGTCGTCATGGGCCTGATGAACGACGACGACCGTCGGGCCGCCCTGGCCGACCTGGGCCTGTCGGGTGAGGCGGAGCGGGTCGCCGCGGGCCTGGGGCGGGGGCTGGCCTTTGTGCGGGTGGCGGGCTCCGGCGTCGTGCCGCTGGTGGACCTGGAACCGGCACCTGGTGTGGACACCGGGCGGACCCTGGACGACGACGCCCTGAGGCGTCTTCAACGGGGGTGACGGTCGTGTGGACCAGACGTCCCCGGGCGTCCGTCAAGGGCAGTAGGTCCGAGTACCAGGAGGGAATATGAAGGACTTTGCAGCAGATACCGGTAGCGGTGCCGGTACAGCCGGGGGCGCGGACACGGCGGTCGTGGACACAGCGGCCGGGGGCGCGGACACGGCAGGTGCCGTGTGGGACACCAGTTGGAGCGGCCCCGAGACCATCGGTGAGACTGGTGACGCCGGTGATACTGCGGGCCCGGGTGCGGTAGGCGGCGTGTGGGACACCAGTTGGAGCGGCCCCGAGACCAGCCCTGGTGCGGAGACGGGCGCGGGCACGGGGACGGAGACGGGCAGGGGCGCCGGTGACGCCGCGGACACCGGTCACACCGGGGACACCGGTCACGCCCCGGGCGCGGGGCTGGCCCGTCAGGAGCTCGGACAGCGCTCCGAGGACCTGGCCGCCTCCTTCGTCCGGGACGTGGAGGGCCACGAGCTGCTCACCATCCACACCGAGGGCAGCCGCCCCCAGGGCCTGGACCTGGAGACCCTCGGGCCCGACGGGCGCGTCCACGTCATTGAGGTCAAGGGCACGGCCGCTCGCGACTACCGGCCGCCGCGCATGACCCGGAACGTGGGCGGGACGCAGATGAGCCGGGAGTGGGTCGTCAGCACCCTCAACCGGGACGGGCAGACCCACCTGGAGGGAGTCGACGCCGTCGGTGAGGGGCCTGACCAGGTGGGACGCAGCGTCATCCAGGTCGACGAGCGCGGTGGGACGGTGAGCGTGTGGGAGCACGTGGGTGACGACGGCCGGCTCGACACCTCCGGGGGGCCTGACCGGGTCTACAGCCTGGCCGACGTCCGGGACGTTCAGAGGGCGGGCCGGTGAGCGCGCTCCTGGGAGCCCCGCGGCCGGGGAGGGCGGGGCGTGCCCCGGTGGCGCTGCTGGCGGGGGCCGTCACCACGGTGGCGGCGTCCACGTCCACGGGCTGGCTCGGCTGGGAGTCGGCGGGCTGGGGCACCGGCGTGCTCATTGCGGTGCTCACCGCGGCGGCCGTGCTCCTGGACCCCCTCTGGCAGCCGCTGGCCTGGTCGGCCTCGGTACTGGGGCTGGTGGCTTCGACGCCCTTCGTGCTGGCGCTCCTGGGAGCGGGCACCGGGTGCGGCTTCGACGTCGTCACCCCGGTGCGCTCGGTGGGGCTCATCGCTATGGGGGCCGCCGCCGGGACGCTCCTGCTGCCCGGTGTGCGCGGAAGACTCCCGGAGGGCGCGGGCGCGGGGGTGGAGACGACGGGCCTGGGCTGGTTCGGCGGGGTCCTGGCGATCGGGTCGGTGTCGGCGGGGTGGGGGCCGGAGGCGCTGCGGCACGGGGCCGCCGCGGCGCCGCTCATGGGCCTGCTGGGGCTGGCCCTGGGGGCGGTCATCGCCCTGCTGCCGCTGGCGGCCGTGGCCCTCGCGGGGCTGGAGGCGGTGCTCCTGGCCACGCCGCTGGTCCTGTGGGGAGGCTACGGGGCAGGCGCGGGGGCCGCGGTGCCGGTGTCGGGGTCGGCGAGCGCGTCCTCCGGTAGCTGCCTGCTGCCGGGGACGAACCTGGGCGTCGTCCTCGGGTACGGGCTGGCATTCGTCCTGGCCCACCTGCTTCTTGGCTGGGGCAGGCGTGTCCTTGGTGGAAGGAGGTGAGTGCCATGTTGTACACCCAATGTCCACGCAGGTCAGGAGCCCGGGGCCCGGCGCGGCAGAGAGTGCCAGTCGTTCTGATCCTCAGATTGCGACACGCACACGAACCGGGCCAGCAGACAGACGACAGATTATCCGGTTTGTCGGATAAATCCGCCTTGATTTGCGCCGGGAGAGCTCGACAGACACCCCCACCACCCGGATCCGCACCAGGAGACACCACGGGCGTCCGCGCTCCTGCTCCTGGCGTGGGGCCGCCCGCTGGCGAGGGGTGGGAGTACAAGTTCTGGTACTTGTCAGGACGTTGACGGGGTCGCTACGATCGCCTCGTGCTTACGACACTGAGATTAGGTTTCTCCTATGCCATCTTCGGCGCCCTTATGTGGGTGTCCACCGGGCTGCTGGTTCTGGGCTTCTCAAGTATGAGCTTCTCAACCGGAGCCTCTTCCGCGACGAACGACACGCTCATTGCGGCGGCGCAGAACTATGCCGTGGTGGGAGGGGTTGTCGGCTGCGCCATCGGGCTCGTGATAAGCCGCCTCCCCGGTAGCCGAGGAAAGGACCTGACTGTTGTCTCAGCGGTCCTCTTCCCTGTCGGTGCGTTCATAGGCTCGCTGCTGTTCGCCGTCGCTGTCTCGGTGGCGCTGTTTGTCGTCTCTCTCTTCGGTTTCCGCTGGTTCCAGTACCAGGGGACGATTATCGTCACGGGCGTGTGGGTGATATCCGCGGTCGCCGTTCTCGCCGTCCTGACCTCCAAGGATGGCGGGTCGTCGTCGGTCACCTATTCCTACGGCGGAGGCTACTCCGGTGTGAGCTCGGTGGGCGGGTGCGCCATTGACGCGGCGCCTGTCGGCGGGTTCGGAGGGTCGGACACCTTCCATACCACCAGGGACTTCTTCGGGGACGGTTACACGACCCGGGGATCTGACGGGACCACTTTCCACACGACCAGGGACTTCCTTGGCGACGGGACCACCACCCGGGGGTCGAACGGGGTCACTTTCCACACGACCAGCGACTTCCTTGGTGGCGGCACGACCACCCGGGGGTCGGACGGGACCGTCTACCACACGACCAAGGACTTCCTTGGGGACGGTTACACGACCCGGGGGTCGGACGGCTCCGTCTACCACACGCGTGACGACTTCTTCGGGGACGGGACCACCACACGTAAGGGATGATCCGCCGCAGGGCCCAGGCTACCGTCTCCGGAGGGTGGAGCACCGTCCCAGGAGAAGCCCCCGGGGTCACCGGTAGCGGGCGTGGGCGCGCTGCGGCCCGCCGGGGAGCGCCCCGCACCGAGTGGCCCGCCGGGACGGTAGCCAGCCAGGGCGGTGCGGTGGTGGGGCATGTGGAGGACGGGTCCGGGGCGCGCCTCCTGCTACCGGCCCCCGTCAGGTTGGGGGTAGATCTCCTGGGCCTGCTGGTAGAAGGCGAGCGCCTCCTCGTGGCGGCCCATGTCGTCCAGGACGACACCGGTATTGGTCAGGCACCTGGCCTGCTGAGACTCGGTTCCGTCCACCTGGCGGTACAGTCTCAGGGCCTGCCGGTAGGAGTCCAGGGCCTCCTCGAAGTGATCCGCCAGGTGCAGGGAGATGCCGATATTATACAGACAAACGGCCTGATAGTGCTTGCCTCCCTCTATCTGGATGCAGATATCCAGGGCCTGTCGGTAGGAGTCCGCGGACTGCTCGAACTGCCCGGTCTTGCGCAGGGCCCGGCCGAGGTCGTGCAGGCAGTCAGCCTGCTGGGGGAGGGTGTTTCCCATCTGACGGTAGGTTTCCAGGGCCTGCCGGTAGGGCTCCACGGCCTGGTCAGCCTGCCCCAGGCTACCCAGGGTGGAGCCAATGCAGTGCAGACAGTTGGCCTGCTGGGGGAGGGTGTTTCCCATCTGGCGGTAGATCTCCAGGGCCTGCCGGTAGGAGTCCAGGGCCTGCTCGAACTGCCCTACCTCGCGCAGGCTCTGGGCGAGGTTGTGCAGGCAGTCAGCCTGCTGGTGGTGGGTGTCCGGTAAGGTGCGGTAGGCCTCCAGGGCGCCGCGGTAGAAGTTGAGGGCGTTCTCGTTACGTCCCAGCTCACTCAAGGTGAGGCCAATGCGGTCCAGGCAGACAGCCCGGTCCTGCTCGGCGTCGGGCAGGGTGTGGTAGATCTCCAGGGCGTCGACGTAGAAGTTGAAGGCATCCGTGTAACGACCCATCTCATACAGGTTGAATCCGGTACTGCCCAGACAGAGGGCCTGACTCTGCTCGGTGCCGGGCAGACCACGGTAGAGGTCCAGGGCCTGCTGGTAAGTGGTGAGGGACCTGTCGAACTGTCCTGCCTCCTCCAGGATGACGGCGGTGTTGTACAGGCAGTCGGCCTGGTCCTGTTCTGTGTCGGGAAGTCTGCGATAGAGGTTCAGGGCCTGCGTGAGGGCCTCGACCGCATCCTCCGCGTGCCCGGTCTCGGACAGCAGATCCGCGTCATGAAAAGCCTTTTGGGCTTTCCTGAGTACCTCCTCCTGAGAGGTCTCTGGCGTACCTGAGTTCGTCATTATCGTTTCCTGTCTGTCGTTGGCGGTCGTGTCTTGTCGCGGGGAGTGTTCCGTGCGAGCTCCGGTCACCGGTAGCGGGCGTGGGCGCGCTGCGGCCCGTCGGGACGGTAGCCAGCCAGGGCGGTGCGGTGGTAGGGCATGTGGAGGACGGGGCCGGGGCGTCGGGGGAGGTTGGCGGACGGTGTGGCGGCGGTCCCCAGAGGTGGACCGGCGGTCAGGGCCAGGCTAGTGGGTACGAGGTTTGTGGGAGGCGTGCTGGGTCCAAGACCGGCGGCGACGTTCGGTTCGCCGCGTCCTGTACGGACGCCATGGCCCGACGCCGTCAGCACGGCAGTGTCCACGCTGCCGCCGGTGCGGGATGTGGCAATGAGGTCCGAGACAAGGTCGGGCCGGTCGTTCCTGGAAGCAAGCTCCAGGGCGAGCGCCAGGGCTGGTACCGCTCGCTCGGTGAGCCAGGTGAGGCGGTCGCGCTCGGTGGGGAACTGGAAACGGGCGGCGTCGGACTCCAGGGCGCCGATGAGCACCGGGGCGAGTGCCTGCTCGTAGAAGGGCAGAGCCTCCTTGTGCTGCCCTATACTGTCTAGAGTATCACCAGTATTGTTCAGACAGTGAGCCTGCTGAAGCTCGGTCCCGTCCACCTTCCGGTAGAGGACCAGGGCGTCATGGTAGGTGGTCAGCGCCCTCTCATAACAGTTGACGTCGTCCAGGATGACACCCATGTTGATCAGGCAGTTGGCCCGATCCTGCTCGGAGTCAGGCTGATCACGGTAAATTTCCAGGGCGTCACGGTAGGCGTCCAGAGCATCTTCCTGTTGTCCTGCCTTGTCTAGGGTGACGCCGGTGTCGTACAGGACGATAGCCTGAAGCTGTTCGGCGCCTGGAAGATCTCGGTAGATGCTAAGAGCATCTTGGTAAGAGGCGAGAGCTTCCTCGTAGCGTCCATTCTCATGCAGGGTGGCGCCGATATTGGTCAGGCAGCTGGCCTGATTCTGCTTGGTGTCCGGCAGGTCGCGGTACAGTGCCAGGGCCTGCCGGTAAGCAGCGAGAGCCTCCTCGTACCGTCCCGTGTCACTCAGAGTAAGGCCGATGTTGTGCAGGCATTCAGCCTTCTGGAATCCGGTATTCTTTTTGTGCTGATAGAGGCTCAAGGCCTGCTGGTAAGCATCAACTGCCTCCTGGTAGCGTTCCACGTAACGCAGGGTGTTTCCTGTATTGACGAGGCAACGAGCTCTATCATGTTCGGTGCCGTCAATGCGTCGGTAAATGTCCAGGGCCTGCCTGTAGGAGGTCAGTGCCTCTTCGTGCTGTCCCACCCGGCGCAGGGTGACGCCAATATTGGTCAGGCAGTCGGCAAGATCTTCGTGGGTATCGCCCGTTTGACGGTAGAGGTCCAGGGCGCGACGGAACGCCGTCAGCGCCTCGGGATAACGCTTTGCGTCAGTCAGGTCAATACCCGTGTCAAATAATTTGTCTGCCGTGTGCTGATACTCTTCTGTCAGGTGGTTCAATGTTCTCGGCTCCTGACTGCCTGTTCGTAAACGTTCTATAATAAACGCCGGCTCAGCGGCTGGTTGGTGTCTCGGGTAGGCGTTGCTTCGTTTTTCTGTGTACCACTTCCTCCTGGCTACCGGCCCCCGTCAGGCTGGGGGTAGACCTCCTGGGCCTGCTGGTAGAAGGCGAGCGCCTCCTCGTGGCGGCCTGTCTTGTGCAGTGCAGTGCTGATATTGTATGAGCAGGCGGCCCGGTCCCGCTCGCTGCCAGGCAGGTCGCGGTAAAGATCGAGGGCCTGCCGGTATGCTGTAGCGGCCTGTTCGTAGCGGCCTAGGGCGTATAGGGCGATACCGGTACCGTTCAGGCACTCTGCCCGGTCCCGCTCGGTGCCAGGCAGGTGCTGGTAGAGCCCCAGAGCCTCCCGGCAGGCGGCGAGAGCCTCATTATGATGCCCCATGCGGCGCAGGACCCGTCCGGTGTCCTTCAGGCAGCTGGCCTGTTTCTGCTCGGTGCCGGGCAGGTCGCGGTAGAGGTCGAGGGCCTGCCGGTATGCGGCGACGGCCTCCTTGTCTGACTCTGTACGGCGCAGGACGGTGCCTATACAGTTCAGGCAGTCGGCCTGCTGCTGCTTGGTGGCGGGCAGGTCGCGGTAGAGGTCGAGGGCCTGCCGGTAGTAGTCGAGGGCCTCTTCGCGGCGGCCTAGCGCGTACATAACGATGCCGGTATTGTTCAGGCAGTCGGCCTGCTGGCGCTCGGTGCCCTCCACCTGACTGTAGAGCTCGAGAGCCTCCGTGAAAGCTATGATCGACTTCTCCTGGTGCCCGGTGGCGAACAATCGGGCCGCTTTGCTAAAAGCGGTTTCAGCTTCCCTCAGGATCTCCTCTGGGGAGAGGTCAGCCTCGTCCGGGTCCGTCATGGTCATCTCCTGTCCGTCGTGTGTGCCCCATTGCAGCACATATTGTGCTGCCAGGCGAGCCCGACGTCCCTGCCGCGGCCACAGACGCATCCGTCAAGAGGTGCGCGCTGTGACCATAGCAATAGTTAACAGCACTGAGGCGGGCGCTACGACCTGCCGGACGGGCGCGTGGAAGTCTCACCCTGCACACAGGTCATCGGTAGTGGGCGTGGGGGCGTGTGGTGTCATCGTCTTGTCGGTAGTCGGCCAGGGCGGTGCGGTGGTGGGGCATGTGGAGGACGGGTCCGGGGCGTCGGGGGAGGTTGGCGGAGAGGACGGCGTCGGCGCCCAGGGGTGGGCTGGCGGTCAGGGCCAGGCCGGTGGGTGTGGGGGTTGTGGGATGGGGGTTGGGTTCAGGGTGTGTGGTGAGGTTGGGCGTGATGAGCCCTAGCGTGGTTGTCCTGCCTTGTGCCGTCAGCCTGGTGATGTCGATGCTGCCGCCGGTGCGGAAGGTGGCAATGAGGTCTGAGATGAGGGCGGGCTGGTCATTGATGCTGGCGAGATGCAGTGCGAGGTCCAGGGATGGTTCTGCTCTTTCCGTGATCCAGGTGAGACGGTCGTGCTCGGTGGGGAACTGGAAACGGGCGGCATTAGACTCCAGGGCACTAATAATCGCCGGTGTGAGAGCTCGTCTGAATGGAGTGCGGGCCTCCTCGTACCTGCCCACCCCGTCCAGGATGGTGCCGGTGCCGAGCAGGCACTTGGCCTGCTGGCGCTGGGTGCCTGGCAAGGTGCGGTAGGTGTCCAGGGCGTCCCGGTAGACGGTCAGGGCCTCCTCGTACCGACCCATCCTGCCCAGGGCGGCGCCGGTGCCGAGCAGGCACTTGGCCTGCTGGGGCTGGGTGTCAGGCAGAGTGCGGTAGGTGTCCAGGGCGTCCCGGTAGGAGGAGAGAGCCTCCTCGTACCGACCTATCTCGCCTAGGGCGACGCCGGTGTTGCCCAGGCAGTCGGCCTGCTGGCGCTGGGTGCCTGGCAGAGTGCGGTAGGTGTCCAGGGCGTCCCGGTAGGCGGTCAGGGCCTCCTCGTACCTGCCCACCCCGCCTAGGGCGAGGCCGGTGTTGGCCAGGTAGTTGGCCTGCTGGCGCTCGGTGCCTGGCAGGGTGCGATAGGCGGCCAGGGCGTCCCGGTAGACGGTCAGGGCCTCCTCGTACCGACCTATCTCGCCTAGGGCGAGGCCGGTGTTGCCCAGGCAGTCGGCCTGCTGGCGCTCGGTGCCTGGCAAGGTGCGGAAGAGGTCCAGGGCCTGCTGGAAGGCGGTCAAGGCCTCCTCGTACCTGCCCACCCCGCCTAGGGCGAGGGCGGTGTTGGCCAGGCAGACGGCCTGAATGCCCTCGGTATCGGGTAGATTATTCCAGAGCCCCAAGGCCATCTCATAAATGGTTAAGGAATCCTGGTATCGGTTTGTATCGCTCAAAATTGAGCCGATGAGAGTCAGGCAGGTGGCCTGCCGGTGCTCAGTGCCCTTCACCTGCCAGTTGAGCTCCAATGCCCTCATAAAGGCTGCGATCGCCTCTGGCAGGTGCCCGGCTTCGAACAGCCGACGCCCCTTGTCAAAGGCCTCCTCGGCCTTCCTCAGGATCTCCTCCGGGGAGAGGTCCCCGTCGTCCGGGTCCGCCATGGCTACCTCCTGTCCGTCGCGGGCAGACGTATTGCACCACACGCCGGGGCGTTGACGGGTCTGACACCCCGGACCCGAGCCGTCGTGCCGCCCCCGTCAGTCCCCTTTGAGGGTCGGGCGCCGTAGGGCCCAGGACCCAGGCAAGGCTCAGCAGGCCCCGCCCAGGCCAGACCACTACAACCCCTCGCGGCGCACGACGGCCGCTCCCGCGCCGCCACATCCCCTGCACCTGGTGCGGAGCTCACCCGCCAGCTCCCCGCCGCGGTCCTCCAGGAGCTCGGCCCTGGGGCCTGCGCAGCCTCCTGATCTGCATCCTCTCCGAGCCTGGGGTCGCCCGCGAATAACAACCGCGCTCCTTGGGTAACGCGGCGCGCACCGCGCCCGCAGTCGCACAAGGAGAACCACCATGAGCATCGTCAACAACCGACCCGAGACCCGCTGGCACGCCCCCGCGGTCCCTGAGCGTACCAGCCTCGTCCTCAGCCGGGCCCTGCGCAACACCGACCCCGGCCTGGCGGGCCGGATCCTCACCGACCGCCTCCTGGGGGTCGTCGCCAGCCAGGGGCCCGACGCCCGCGTCACCCTGACCCTGGGCACCGAACGAGACGGTGAGGTCCGGGTCAGCGTGGACGCCGTCGGTGTCACCCCCACCTTCCCCCAGGACCTCGCCTGGTGCTCTGAGGGCGTCCACGAGTGGGAGGAGGTCGTCCCGGACGCGGGGCGGCCCGCCCCCAGGGTCCTGCGCGAGGTCGTCGCCGCCGTCACCCGGCAGTCGCCCCGCCTCACGCCGGAGCCCGTGGCGCCCGGCGTGCCGGACGACACCGGCGCGCGCACCCTCACCCGGCTCCTGCCCGGCGCCGACCAGGACGCCTTCCGACGCCCCCTGGGCACCTGGCCCAATACCGTGATGACGAGCTCGGCGCTCACCATGACCCGCGTCCTGCGCAGCGCCGGCGCGACCCTGCGCGTCCACCTCGCCCCGGCCGGCTCCGCCGAGACCTGGATGCTCCAGGAGACCGCGCTGGCCACCGAGGGGAGGGCCGGCGCCGAGACGATGATGGAGTACGTCGGCGTCCCCGTGCGCATGCGCTTCCTCCTGGGCACAGACCTCGACGACGACATCCCGGCGCGCGTCGCCGTCGCCCTTGACAGCTGGGCCAGCGACCTCGAGATCATCCCGCTGCCCGCCGACGAGGACGCCGAGGAGGTGTGGGCGGGCAGCCGGCGCACCCTGCAGGGCCGGGCCGTACCGCGCGGCATGGCCCGCGGCCTGGTGCGCCTCCCCGTGCCGGGCGAGCAGACCGGTGTCATCGGCATCCGCTGCGTCATGCCGACGACGCCGGTGGTCCCGCTCATTGACGCGGTCCCCGCCGAGGGGCTGCGTCTGGGGGCCGCCCTGGACTCCATCGGCTCGCGCACCGACGTGCGCATCGGCCTGGAGCAGCTGTGCCAGCACGTCCACCTGCTCGGGGCCTCCGGTGCGGGCAAGTCCACTCTCCTGGCGTGCGCCGTCGCCCAGGCCGTCGAGCACGGCCTGGGAGTGACGGTCATCGATCCCCACGGCACCCTCGTGAGCCGCTGCGTGGACGAGCTGCCCGACGGCGGAGCTGCCCGCACCCACTTGGTCCGCACCGCCGACCTGGACCGGCCCACCCCGGTCAACCCCTTCGCGGGGCGCGACTTCGAGACCATGGTCGGGGAGGTCCTCGAGGTCCTCTACGCGATCTTCGACCCCAATCGCACCGGTATTATCGGCCCGCGTTTCGAACGCATCTTCCGTCAGACCATGGGGGCAGCCAGGGCCCTGTTCGGGGACCGCGCCACCATCAGCCTGGTTCCGGAGCTGCTGGCGAGCAAGGAGCGCATCGCCGT
>ERZ773009.1070-NODE-1070-length-19574-cov-9.607254_pt1 | contig 19574 bp, 19 predicted proteins | sample MGYA00580663_ERZ773009 | MGnify/ENA primary metagenome ERZ773009 (study PRJEB29015, sample SAMEA2737969) | human oral metagenome | biome: human oral; feature: human-associated habitat; material: dental | place: China | collected 2026 ... | reverse complement strand
CGGACCAGGAGCCTGAGCCCACCAGCCACCTGGACCTGGCTGACGTCGTCGGCCAGCGTGGTGCCCGTCACGCCCTGGAGGTCGCGGCGGCTGGCGGGCACCACCTGCTCCTCGTGGGCCCGCCGGGTGCCGGCAAGACCATGCTCGCCCAGCGCATGCCCACCATCCTGCCTCCCCTGGAGCCGTCCGACGCCGTCACCGTCACCGCTATCCACTCCCTGGCCGGGACCTTCCGCGCCGAGTCCGGCCTGCTGAGCACCCCGCCGCTGCGGGCCCCGCACCACACCGCCACCCGTGCCGCGGTCATCGGGGGCGGCAGCGGGACGCCGCGCCCTGGGGACGTGTCCCTGGCGCACTGCGGCGTCCTGTTCCTGGACGAGGCCCCGGAGTTCGCCAGCGGGGTCCTGGACTGCCTGCGCCAGCCCCTGGAGTCGGGCACGGTCTCGATCGACCGCGCCGCGGGACGGGCCACCTACCCGGCGGCCTTCCAGCTGGTCCTGGCGGCCAACCCCTGCCCCTGCGGGGGCGCCAGCGGGCGGGGGACCGGCTGCACCTGCACCTCGCTGCAACGACGGCGCTACTTCTCCCGGCTCTCCGGCCCCCTGCTGGACCGCGTGGACATCCAGGTCGAGGTCCGCCCCGTCAGCGCCACCGACCTGGCCCTGACCGAGGGCCCGGAGTCCAGCAGGACCGTGGCCGCCCGGGTGGCCGCCGCCCGGCAGCGGGCCGCACGGCGTCTGGCCGGTACGCCCTGGCGTCTGAACTGCCAGGTCCCGGGCCGGTACCTGCGCAGCGCCGCCTCAGGCACCGACCCGGCGGTCGTGGCGCGGCTCATGCGGGTCCTGGAGACCGGCGACCTGTCCCTGCGCGGCGCCGACAGGGTCCTGCGCCTGGCCTGGACCCTGGCCGACCTGGGGGGCCACGCCTCACCCACCCTGGAGGACCTTGGCGGTGCCATGGCCCTGAGAATGAGAGGAGCACGCCCATGACGTCCCTGCCCTACGACGTCCACGACGAGGCCCTGGCACGTGCCACCTGGTCCCGCCTGGTGGAGCCCGCCGACGCCGCGGCCGCCGCCCTGGTCGGTCACCTGGGTGCGGGCCCGGCCCTGGAGTGGCTCCTGTCCGAGGGCCTGACCTCTGAGGGGGAGGCGCGCACCAGCCCCCGCCCGCCCCTGCCCTCGTGCCACGACGCCGCCGTCGCCAGTGCCCGCTGGGCCCAGGCGGTAGGCAGGTGGGCGCCGCGTCTGAGCGGGCTGGACATCCGCCGTGAGCTCGATGTCCTGGAGCGCCTGGGCGGGAGCCTGCTCACCCCGGGTGACCCGTGGTGGCCCCCGGGCCTGGGTGAGCTGGCCCAGCCACCCATGTGCTTGTGGGTGAGGGGGGATCCTGCCCTCCTGGTCAGCGCCCAGGACCAGGACCTCCTGGAGGGGGCGTCCCAGCCGCAGGAGGGTCAGGGGACCGGTGGGGAGTCGGATGAGGAGGACGCTGGCGGGCCCGAGGACCAGGAGTCCCCCGACGAGGATCCGCCGGAGGAGCGGACCGTGGAGCAGGAGGCCCCGGAGGAGCTGCCCCGGGGGTGGGGTCTCCCGGACCGCCCGCCCACCCGGGAGGACCGGGTCCCTCACGGCGTGGCCACGGGGTACTGCCTGGCCGTGGTGGGGGCGCGGGCCTCTACCGCCTACGGGGAGGAGGTCGCCACCGAGCTGGCCGGGGGCCTGGCGGCGGCCGGCTGCGTGGTGGTCTCCGGGGGCGCCTACGGGATTGACGCGGCGGTCCACCGCGGCGCCCTGGCCCGCGGCCGCACGGTCAGCGTGAGCGCCGGGGGAGTGGACCGCCTCTACCCTGGCGGCAACACGGCCCTGCTGGAGGCCGTCATCCGGCAGGGCGCCCTGGTGGCCGAGGTCCCGCCGGGCTGCAGCCCCGCCCGGCACCGGTTCCTGAGCCGCAACCGCCTGATCGCCGCCATGACGCAGGCGACGGTGGTGGTCGAGGCCGCCTGGCGCTCCGGCGCCCTGTCGACCGCCCGCTGTGCCCAGGACCTGGGGCGTCCCCTGGGTGCCGTGCCCGGCCCGGTCACCTCCATGGCCTCGGTCGGCTGCCACCGGATCCTGCGGGCTGGTGCGGTCCTGGTCACTGACGTCGACGAGGTGCTGGAGCTCCTCCTGCCCGTAGGCGCCCAGGACGCCGACGCCCGCAAGGAGGCTCCCGTCAGGCTCAGGCCGCGCGCGCCCGCGAGGCGGCCCGCAGGCGCGCGATCCAGCGCTTGGCCGGAATGGGAGCCCTCGCGGCCCTCCTCGTGGTCGCCTTGGCCGTCGGGATCCGCTTCGTCATCTCCCGGCTCAACGCGCACGACGAAGCGGCCAAGGAGGTGCCCTCGGACCTCTACTCGCCCGTGGCGTGCAATCCGAACATGGTCGAGACGACCATCAAACCGCGCAACGCGGCCGCCGGGCAGCCGGTGGTCTTCGACGTGACGCTCCACAACAAATCCACGACCAACCCCTGCTACATCAACGCCGGATGGTCGAATCTGCAGGTCAACGTGACGAGCGGAAGCGCCCAGGTGGCCTCCCTGGCCGCCTGCAAAGCCGGCCCCGAGAACAGACAGCTCTTGCTCGACCGCAACTACACGGCCAGCGTCCGCCTCACCTGGCACGGCAAGGCGTCCGCCTCCGGGTGCGGGAACAGCGGCGAGACCGCGAAGGCCGGCACGTACGTCGCTGAGCTGACGTTCCAGGACAAGACGGCCGCCGCCGCGAAGGAATCCTTCACTCTCGGCTGAGCCGATCCCATCCCCTGAGCTGTCGATCCCGCCTCATCCGTCGACAGGGAGAACCGTGCGCATCGCCTCTTCCACATCCGAGCACGGGCGGACGGCCAGCCCCTCCGGCAGACGCACGTCGGCGCTCATCCGGGGGATGACGGCCGTCGTGAAGCCCAGGCGCGCCGCCTCGGCGAGACGCTGCTGAAGGCCCGTCGCCGGCCGCAGCTCGCCCGTCAGCGAGACCTCGCCGACCGCCACGACCCCCGGAGCGAGCGGCAGATCCAGCTGGGCGCTCGCCAGGGCGAGCGCGATGGCGGCGTCCGCGGCGGGTTCGGCCGCCCGGGCCCCGCCGACCGTCGACGCGAACACGTCCGCGCGGTCCAGTTCGAAGCCCAGGCGCGACTGGAGGACCGCGACCGTCATCGCCACACGGGAGGAGTCCAGCCCCGAGGTGGTGCGGCGCGGAGAGGACGAGCTCGCCACGACGAGCGCCTGGACTTCCACGGGGATGGGCCGGCGCCCCTCCAGCACCATCGTCACGCACGTGCCGGGAACCGTTCGGTTCCTCGCCGACAGGAAGAGCCCCGACGGGTCCGCCAGCCCCGCGATCCCGCCCTCGCCCAGCTCGAAACAGCCGACTTCCTCGGTGGGGCCGTACCGGTTCTTCACCGCGCGGACCATGCGCAGAGGGGAGTGGCGGTCCCCTTCGAACTGGCAGACGACGTCGACCAGGTGCTCGAGCACGCGCGGGCCGGCGATCGAGCCGTCCTTCGTGACGTGCCCGACCAGCAGAACCGGCAGGCCCCGCGACTTCGCGGCCGACACGAGCGCCGACGTGACCGCCCGGACCTGGGCGACCCCGCCGGCCGAGCCGTCCACCCGCGGATCGGCGATCGTCTGCACCGAATCGACGACGAGGAGGCTTGGGCGGGCCCCCTTCACGTGCCCGAGGACCTTGCCGAGATCGGATTCGGCGGCCAGATACAGGTGGGGATGCAACGCCCCGATCCGCTCCGCCCGCAGGCGCACTTGGGACGCAGACTCCTCGCCTGTGACGTACAGCACCGGAGGGCGCCCCGAGCCTTCGGCCACGTCGGCGGCCCTGGCGGCGACGTCCAGCAGGAGGGTCGACTTCCCGACGCCGGGTTCGCCCGCCAGCAGGACGACGGCACCGGGCACCAGACCGCCTCCGAGCACGCGGTCGAATTCGTCCACGCCGGTAGCCCGCTTGGCGGAGGCGGCCGAGGCCACCTCCGTGATGGGTGTGGCCGGGCTGGCGGGCGCGACGGCCTGCGGGCTCGCGGCCGCCTCGCCGCCGAGCTCCTCCACGGTGCCCCATGCGCCGCACTGGGCGCAGCGGCCCACCCACTTGGGCGCGGTCCAACCGCATTCGGAGCACGTGAAGACGGGTGCAGGCGCTTTGGGGCTCATGCCCTCACCCTAGACCGCCCCACCGACGGTCCGGGGCCGCGGCGGGGTCGAACCGCGGATTCGCACGATCCTAGCGGTTGGCGAACTTCTCCAGAAGGGACGAGTCCCCGGAGACGATGATGACGTCCTCGGGCCCGATCTTCGTCTCGGGAGTCGTGTACTCGAACGGCTGCCCGGGCGACTTCACGCCGATGATCCTCACGCCGAAGCGCTCGCGGACCTTCGACTCGGCGGTGGTGAAGCCCTGGATGTCGCGCGGCGGCCGCATCTTGATGATGGAGAAGCCGTCCTCCATCTCGATGTAGTCGAGCATCTTGCTCGAGAGCATGTGGGCCACGCGGGCTCCGGCGTCGAACTCCGGGTAGACGACGTGATGGGCGCCGATGCGCCGCAGGATGCGGCCGTGGGAGCGCGACGTGGCCTTCGCCCAGATCTGCGACATCCCCAGGTCTACGAGGTTGGCGGTGGCGAGCACGGAGGCTTCCAACGACGTCCCGATTCCGACGACGGCGACGCTGAAGTCGCGGGCGCCGGCCTGTTCCAGGGCGTCGACGTTCGTGGCGTCGGCCTCGATGATGCGGAACCGGTGCGACCACTGCTGCGCCAGGTCGGGGTCCCTCTCGATCGCCAGGACGTCCCTCCCGAGCCCGTCCAGCGTCGAGGCGATGGCGGTTCCGAAGCGCCCGAGCCCCACCACGAGGACGCCGCGGTCGTCGATCTGCTTTCTTGCCATGGGAGCTCCTTGTAGGGTCGGCCGATGTCCGGTCCTCGGTGACCGGGCCGTTCGCCGGCCGCGGTCAGCCGATGACCGGTCGTTCTTCAGGGTAGTGGATGACGCGGCGCCGCGAGCGCAGGGCGAGGGCCGCCGCCAAGGTCATCGTCCCCGTGCGCCCGGCGAACATGAGGGCGGCGATGACGTACTTGCCCGCCACGGGGAGCGTCGACGTCATGCCCGTGGACAGGCCGCAGGTGGCGAAGGCCGAGATGACCTCGAAGAGGGTCTGCGACAGCGGCATGCCGGTGATCTGCAGCATGGCGATCGTGCCGACGAGCACGAGCAGCGCCCCCAGGAGGGCCGCCGCGATCGCCAGCCGCAGCGTTTCGGAGGGCAGGCGCTTGCCGAAGGCCTGGGTGTCGCGGTCGCCGCGCGCTTCGGCGACGACGGCCAGGACCAACACCGCCAAGGTCGTCACCTTGATCCCCCCGGCGGCCGACGCCGAACCGCCGCCGATGAACATGAGCCCGTCCAGGACGAGCCACGTCGATTGGGACATCGCCCCCACGTCGAGGGTGGCCAGCCCCGAGGACCGCGCGTCGGTGGAGTGCAGGAGCGCGGCCCCGATGCGCTCGCCTACGGGAAGCCGCCCGAGCGTGGAGGGATTGTTCCATTCGAAGACGCCGATGAGCACCGCGCCCAAGACGAGTAGGAGGAGGTAGGCGATCACCGTCAGCTTGGTCGTGAGCGTCCACCGGCGCGCCGCGCGCCCGCACCGCCACATGTCCAGCAGGACGGGGAAGCCGAAGGCGCCCACGACGGTGCCCAGGACGATGGGAATGGTCAGACCCCAGTCCCCGACATGCGGAGCGAGCCCCGAGCTCAGGATGACGAAGCCGCCGTTGTTGAAGATCGATATCGCCATGAACGCCGCATGCGAGAACGCGGAGAGCAGGGCCTCGCCCTCGCGCAGGAAGAAGGGGATGAGGCTGACGAAGAGCACCGCCTGCGCGCTCAGGGCCACGACGACCACAGCGCGCACGAGCGAACCGACTTCTCCCAGACGGGAGTGGGTTTCGGAGGCGGCGAGCATGCGCTGCGTCAGCCCGATGTGCCGCGAGACGGCCATGCCGAGGATCGAGGCGAGGGTCATGATGCCCAGGCCGCCGATCATCATCCCGACGGCGATCACGGTGTGCCCGAAGGGGGACCAGAAGGTCGCCGTGTCCACCGTGACCAGCCCTGTCACGCACACGGACGACATCGCGGTGAAGAACGAGTCGACGAAGGGGGCCCGGTGGCCGGTGGCCGTGCTTGCCGGGATCTGCAGCAACGCGGTGACCACCAGGACGATGGCCGAGAAGACGCACAGCGCCAGGCGGGCGGGCGACTCGCGGGCGACCGTGTCGACGAGGTCGCGTCCCCGAGCCCTCAGACTCGGAGCGGCGTTGGGCAGGGAGGCGGGAGGGCGGTCTGTCGACGGCACATTCCCCTCCTCGCGCTCGGTTTCCGATTGCCCTCCGACGGCACGGACCGCCGGAGGGGGCGAGGCGGTATCGGGCGCACCGGCGGCGACCCGAGCCCACCGCCCTTCGGCAACACTAGTACCCATGGAGGGACTGGCCCAAAGCCCCGTGCGTGTCGGCCGGATCGCGGGCCGCGGGCCGCGCGCCGGCGCGCCTTCGGGGCCTGCGCGGCGGGTCTCGGCGTGGATTCGCTTCGCCCACGGCGGACTCCGGCCCTTCTGCGTGGCGGCGTACTTTATCATGGGCGTTGTGCGTCTGCCTCGCCCACTTCGACTCCGTCTATGGGTATCATTCCTCCTGTGATATTCGGTTGAACGAATGTGACAGATGTGAAGGTTCATGTAATCTTTTCCGAGGGCCCTAGCCTGTGCGCGGACCCGGCTGACCTCTAGTACAACCAGGACGGATAATGACGCAGCTGCCACGAAAAGCACCGCAGTTCTACACGGTTGCCGAAGTTGCCGAGCTCACACGTGTCTCGCGCATGACGGTCTATCGGATGGTGCACGCGGGCGAATTGCCCGCCGTCCGATTCGGCAGCTCGTACAGGGTTCCCAAGACGGCGATCGACGCGATGCTGGGAGTGGAGGACGACGACGCTGCGCGCGCCGTCGGCGAGTAGCGGCGCGGGTGCGGAAGGCGGAGCCGCCTGAATCGGCGCGATTCCCACAGAGCCCTGCGAGGCGCTACGATATGCACTGTTCAACCGGGGCCCGGCCCCATCCCAGAATTCGGAGGTAACCTGTGGGTTCCGTCATCAAGAAGCGCCGCAAGCGCATGTCGAAGAAGAAGCACCGTAAGCTGCTTCGCAAGACCCGTCACCAGCGGCGCAACAAGAAGTGACTTTCGCGCCGGGGAGATGAGGTGACTGTGGGGCCCGAAGAAGCCGGGCCCTTGCCGCAAAAGCTTGACGCAAGGGGTATGAGGTGTCGGCGCCAACCGCCATGGCACGATGGAAAATCGGCATACGGGAACATTGACGCGTGAGCCCTCTACCTTCTCCCGACGGAGTCCTGGCCGCTCATCGCGTCCAGGAGGGTACATGGGAGATGTCAGATGGCTTTCCCCGGACGAGCAAGTCGCGTGGAGGGCCTATATCCGCGGCGTGGCAGTCGTCTTGGAGACGCTCAACCAGGACATGGAGACCGTCAACGGGATCTCGCTGCACGAGTACGAGGTCCTCTCCTACCTCTCCGAATCCGCCGATTGGACGCTGCGGATGTCGACGCTCGCCGATCTGCTCGTCCACTCCAGGTCGAGGCTCACCCACACCGTCCGTCGGCTGGAGAGCCAGGGGTACGTGCGTCGGATTCCCTGCGAGGACGACCGCCGCGGCGTCAACTGCGTCCTGACCGACGTGGGCTACGGCAAGCTCGTGGAAGCCGCTCCGTCCCACGTCGAGGCCGTGCGCCGGTGCCTCATCGACAAGCTCGGAAGCGACAACATGCTCGAGCTCGGGCGGCTGTGCTCGCTCGTGTCCGACGGGTGAGGGCGAGGCCCGCGCACGGCGGCCCGCTGAAGATCCGCGTTCGACGCGCAGAAGGAGGCACATGATGGGTGACGAGCTCACCGTCGTCCACTTCGTACGGCACGGGGAGGTCGACAACCCGACCGGCCAGCTCTACGGGCGCCAGGAGGGCTTCCACCTGACCGATCTGGGACGGGCCATGGCCGACCGAGTGGCCGAGCGCTTCGACGGGCGCGACGTGCGGCTGGTCGTCTCCTCCCCGCTCGAACGCGCACAGGAGACGGCGCTGCCCACCGCGCGGCGCCGAGGGCTCCCCGTGGTTCTGGACGCGGACCTCATCGAGGCGGGCAACAAGTTCGAGGGGGTGAACGTCAACCGGAACCGGCTCGTCCTCGCCCATCCGAGGTACTGGCCGTGGTACGCCAACCCGTTCAAGCCCTCGTGGGGCGAGCCCTACGCGGACATCGTCGAGCGCATGTCCTCGGCAGTGCGGCGGTCGCTGGATCTCGCGCACGGCGGAGAGGCGGTGCTCGTCTCCCACCAGCTTCCCATCTGGACGATGAGGAGCTTCGTCGAAGGGCGCTCCCTCGCGCACGACCCCCGGCGCCGCCAGTGCGCCCTGTGCTCGGTGACCTCCCTGAGCTTCATCGGCAGGCAGCTCATCGGCGTCGGATACGACGAGCCCGCCGCCGACCTCCTGGCCCGAGCCAAGGACGTCACTCCCGGGGAGAGCCGGGCCGCGGTCCACACGGGAGAGTGAGTAGGCTGGGGAGAGCTGGCTCGACTAGGTCCGGGCCGCGGTCCACACAATGAGGCCGGGCAGACCGCTGTCATCCGTCGACGTGCGTGCCGCCCGCCGTGCGTTCATGCCGTCCGTGAACCGGAAATCCAGCGGCCGCGCCGCCTAGGATCAGCCGTCCCGCGGGAGGCGTACGGACATCCAGTGGACGGACGGAGGGCAGAGCCTCTCAGGGCCGGTTCGACGTTCCGTTCGACGAGGGCGTTCCATTCGAGGGATCGGAGTTTCCGGTGTCGCGGTCCCCGTTCCCGGCCGCCGGCCCGTCGGCTTCCGTCCGGCCCGGGGCCCCGGGCCGGGGGGCGCCTCGCCCGCCGGGGTCCTCTCCCTCCGCGGGGCGGCCCGTATCCGCGGCCCCTCGCGCCGACGTCCCCTCGAGGAAGGCGCGCAGCTCGGCATCCAGATCGCCGGACTCGCCGTTGGCCCGGGCCGAGTCCGTTCCGCCTTCGGGCTCTTCGCCCCGGCGCTCCCGCTCTTTCCTGCGCTCCCATTCGGCGAAGCGGTTGCGGGCGTCGAGCTTGGCGAGGAACTCCGGGTCGTCGTCCGGGGCCACGGGGGCCGGCTCGGAGGCCTGCGGTCCGGATCGGCGCCCCAGGCTCAGCGTTCCGCTCAGGCCCTCGGGGTGTTTTGCCCACCACGACAGACCCAGCCACAGGAGGGATCCGAGAACGGGCACCAGCGCCAAAAGCATCCACACCCACTTGGGCAGGCGGCCGGGCATGGATGCGCGGGGCGTGCGCGCGCAGTCGATGAGACCGTATATCCACAGCGCGACGATGAAAATCGCTAGTGCGACGCGAGGCATGGCTTCAGTTTATGGCCTGGCGATGGCGTACGCCATGAGCAGGGCTACGCCGTAAGCGAGCTCGACGAAACCGGTGGCCTTCAGGGACGGGATGAGCGCGAGGCCGCGCGCGCCCGAGAGCACCGGGCGGATCGCGGCCAGGGCGAGCGGCAGGCAGGGGGCCAGGACGAGGAGAGTCAGGGCCCCCAGGTCGCCCCACAGGGCAGCGGCGGCCAGCACCGGCAGCGCCACGGCCGAGGCGTAGGCCGTCCGCGCCCGGCGATCCCCCAGCCGCACCGCGAGTGTGCGCTTGCCGGAGGCCGCGTCGGTGGGGATGTCGCGGATGTTGTTGACCATGAGCAGCGCGCAGGCGATCGAGCCCACGCTGCACGCGGCCAGCCACGACTGCCAGGGCACGCCCAGCAGCTGGGTGTAGGTCGTCCCCGCGGTGGCCACGAGGCCGAAGAACACGAAGACGAAGACCTCGCCCAGGCCCATGTACCCGTAGGGCCGCCTGCCCCCGGTGTAGAACCACGCGGCCGCCACGGCCGCCGCGCCGACGCCCAGCAGCCACCAGCGGCCCGACAGGGCGACGAGGACGGCGCCCACCAGGGAGCCGAGGCCGAAGCAGGCGAAGGCGGCTGCGCGCACCGACGACGGCGAGGCCTTCCCCCCGCCGGTCAGGCGGGGAGGCCCGGTGCGCACGTCGTCGGTTCCGCGGATCCCGTCCGAATAGTCGTTGGCGAAGTTGACGCCCACCTGCAGGCAGAGGGCGAGGGCGGCGGCGAGGGCCGCGCGGGGGGCCGAAGCCCCGCCGTGCCCGAGCGCGACCGCCGTCCCGGCCGCGACGGGGGCGATCGCGGCGGGCAGCGTGCGGGGGCGGGCGCCCTCGATCCAGTCCGAGACGGCCACGGGCAGCCATTCTACCCGCCGGGCGGTGGCCGGGGCCGGTCCCGCGGTGGTTGAATACCGGTCATGGATCGGCGCGCGACGCTCACGAAGAACCCCTCCGACGTCTCGGGCATGTTCGACGACGTCGCCTCCCGCTACGACCTGGTGAACGACGTCCTCACGGCCGGCCAGGTCAGGGTGTGGCGGGAGGCCGTCTCCGCGGCCGTCGGCGCCCGCCCGGGCCTGACCGTCCTGGACCTGGCCGCGGGGACGGCGACTTCGACCGCCGCCTACGCCGCCAGGGGCGCCCGCGCGGTGGCGTGCGACTTCTCGCTCGGCATGCTCGCCGAAGCCCGCAGGCGCCACCCGGACATCCCCTGCGTCGCCGGAGACGCCCTGCGCCTCCCCTTCGCCGACGCCGGCTTCGACGTCACGACGATCTCCTACGGCTTGCGCAACGTCAGCGATCCGCTCCTGGCCCTGCGCGAGATGCTGCGCGTGACCAGACCGGGCGGGCGCCTCGTCGTGGCCGAGTTCTCGCGGCCCGCCTGGCCGCCCTTCCGCGCCTTGTACGACGGCTACCTCGAACGGGTCCTCCCGGCCGTGGCCCGGGCGTTCGCCTCCGACGCGGCCGCCTACGGCTACCTGTCCGAATCCATCCTGGCCTGGCCCGGCCAGGAGGACCTGGCCTGCCTCATCCAGGAGGCCGGCTGGCGCGGCGTCGCCTACCGGAACCTCACCGGGGGCATCGTCGCCATCCACCGTGCCGTGCGCCCGCCGGCGTAGCCCGCGTCCCGGGGGAGGGCCGGCTCCGATGAGCGGTGATGAGAAGCGGGGCGCAGGGCCCTTCCGTCATTTTCCGATCTGCGGCGCACGACATTTGCGGCGCACGATGCCCGCGCGTCCACGCCTGTCCCGGGCGGCAGCCCGGAAGGGACCCGGCCGCGAATTGTGACGTGCAGCGCCCGGCCGCCGGCGGGCCGCGGGGCAAGCGCCGGCGGAATTCGCGCGACCGCGCGATTCCCCGAATTCTGCAAGGAAATATTTGCGTAAAGATTATTTCGTATGCCGTTATCGTTAACGTAGGATGAACGCGATCGAGCGGCGTTATGGGACCGAGGATGGGGGTGCGATGCTCACCGAAGCCGACGTCGAAGCCGACGTCGTCATCGTAGGCGCGGGGCCGGCCGGCACCTCAACGGCACACTATCTCGCCCAGACGGGCCTGGACGTCGTCGTCCTGGAGAAATCCGCTTTCCCGCGGGACAAGGTCTGCGGAGACGGGCTCACCCCGCGCGCCGTCTCCGAGCTCATCCGCATGGGAGTGGACACCGGATCCTGGGCGCGCAACACGGGGCTGCGAGCCATCGGCGGCGGCCGGACGGTCGAGATCCCCTGGCCGGAGGTCGCCTCGATGCCGAATTACGGGCTGGCCTGCCGGCGCGAGGTCCTCGACGCCGCGCTGGCCGACCGCGCCCGCGCCAGCGGCGCCGTCATCCACGAGGGCGTGACGGTCACCGGCCCGCTGCGCCATCGCCGCACCGGCAGGGCCGTCGGCGTGACCGCGAAGCCGCGCGGGCAGGACGGCCCGCCCAGCCGCCGCCCGGACGGGGCCCTGACCTTCCGCGCCCCGTTCGTGGTGGACGCCGGAGGGGTCTCGGCCCGCCTGGCCACGTCCGTCGGGCGGGAGAGGGACGTCAACCGCCCCATGGGAGTGGCCCACCGCACCTATTTCCGTTCGCCCCGGTCCACCGACACCGTGATGGAATCGCACCTGGAGCTGTGGGAGGGCGCGCCGGGCAGGTCGGACCTCATGCCCGGGTACGGCTGGATCTTCCCGCTCTCCGACGGCCTGGTGAACGTCGGCCTGGGGTCGCTCTCCTCCACGGCCAGGCCGACGGGCCTGGACTACCGCGCGATGTTCGCGGCGTGGATGTCCAACGTGCCCGAAGAGTGGGGGTTCACGCCCGACAACCAGGTCGGCCGGCTCCGCGGCGCCGCGCTCCCCATGGCCTTCAACCGCAAGCCGCACTACGCCGACGGGCTGCTCCTGGTAGGGGACGCCGGGGGCATGGTCTCGCCCTTCAACGGGGAGGGGATCGCCTACGCCCTGCAGGCCGGGCGCCTAGCGGCCGACGCCCTCGTCCAGGCCGCCGCGCGCCGCACGGTCACCGCCCAGGACCGCGCCCTGGCCGCCTACCCCTCGGCCGTGCGCGAGGAACTCGGCGGGTACTACAGCCTGGGGCGCGCCTTCGCGGCCCTCATCGAGCGGCCGCGGGTCATGCGCGCGTGCGTCGCCTACGGACTCGGCCGCCCCACCCTCATGCGGCTGGTCATGAAGCTCCTCTCCGACTGCTACGACCGCCGGGGAGGCGATTGGATGGACCGGCTCATCGCCGCCCTGGCCAAGGCGGTGCCCAAGGCATGAGCATCCACACGGACGCCGCGAGCGTCACCGGGCCGGCGGGCCGCCGCGCGGCCGCATCGGACCGGGCGGCCGTCCGCCCGCGGAGACACGTCGAAGGGAAAGGGCGGTGAGCGCATGAACCCGTACGTTCCGCTCCTGGTCATGATCGCCGCGGCGGGCGGGCTGGCCGTCGGCGGCCTGGTCATCAGCGCGATCCTGGGGCCCAAGCGGCGCAACCGCGTCAAGCTCGAGAACTACGAGTGCGGAGTCGAGGCGACCCCCTCGGCGGGCGGAGCGGGCAGATTCCCCGTCAAGTACTACCTGACGGCGATGACCTTCATCATCTTCGACATCGAGGTGGTCTTCCTGTACCCGTGGGCGGTGTCCTTCGGGGCGCTCGGCGTCTTCGGGATGATCGCCGTACTCGCATTCATCTTCCTGATCACCGTGCCCTTCGTCTACGAATGGCGCCGCGGTGGCCTGGAGTGGGACTGAAAGGGTAGACATGGCACGCGACGGCTCCCAGGGGGTCTTCCTGACGACGGTCGAGAACGTCGCCAACTGGTCGGTCACGCGCTCGCAGTGGCCGGTGACGATGGGCCTGGCGTGCTGCGCCATCGAGATGATGTCCTTCGGCACGCCGCGCTTCGACGCCGCCCGATTCGGCATGGAGGTCTTCCGCGCCTCCCCGCGCCAGGCCGACCTCATGATCGTCTCCGGGCGCCTGAGCCACAAGATGGCCCCCGTGGTACGCGACGTCTACGATAAGATGGCCGACCCCAAATGGGTCATCTCCATGGGCGTGTGCGCCTCCTCGGGCGGCATGTTCAACAACTACGCGATCGTGCAGGGCTGCGACCACGTGGTCCCGGTCGACATCTACCTGCCGGGCTGCCCGCCGCGCCCCGAGATGCTCATCAACGCGATCCTCGAACTGCGAGAGCAGGTCAAGCGCGGGCACAAGCTGACGAAGAGGGCGCGTCTGGCGGCGTCGCAGGCCGCCGAGGCCGCGGCGCTCGAGGCGCCGCCCCTCCGCGAGATGAAAGGACTCTTGGCGTGAGCGACGACAGCGACGACGGCGCCCTCGAGCCGCTGAGCGAGGCGGGGGCGCTCGGCCCCGACGTGGTCCGCAGGGTCCAAGGCATGTGGGGGGTCAAGGGTTCGGGGGACACCTCCGGCTTCACGGGGCTCGCCCGCACCGAGACCGTGGCCGAGCCTTCCTCCCCTCCCTACGGGGGGTGGTTCGACGACGTCGTCGCCGTCCTCGCCGAACTGCTGACGGCCGACGGGCTGGACCCCGACGACGTCGTCGAGAAGGTCGTCGTCGAGAACGGGCAGTTGGTGGTCTTCGTGGCGCGCGAGCACCTCGTGCGGGTGGCCCGCCATCTGCGCGACGACCAGGACCTGCGCTTCGAGCTGTGCCTCGGGGTCTGCGGCGTCCACTACCCCCAGGACGCCGGGCGGGAGCTGCACGGCTACTATCCGCTCTTCTCCATCACGCACAACCGGTACATGGCCGTCGAGACGACCTGCCCCGAGGACGACCCCCGCATCCCCTCGATCGTCTCCGTCTACCCGGGCGACGACTGGCACGAGCGCGAGGCCTGGGACCTGCTGGGGATCGTCTTCGAGGGCCACCCGGGCCTGACCCGCACGGCCATGCCCGACGACTGGATCGGCCACCCGCAGCGCAAGGACTACCCCCTGGGGGGAATCCCGGTCGAATACAAGGGCGCGGTCGTCCCGCCGCCCGACACCCGGAGGGACTACAGCTGATGAGCGCGAACTTCCACGCAACGGGCGGGGCCACCGAGGAGGAGCTCGACGGCCTGCCGAACTTCACCGCCGTCGGCGGGGACTGGAACGAGATCTCCGACGAGGCCGCGCAGATGGCGGAGGAGCGCATCGTCGTCAACCTCGGGCCCGTCCACCCCTCGACCCACGGCGTCTACCGCCTCCTCATCGAGCTCGACGGCGAATACGTCCGGGAGATCCGCGGCGCCACGGGCTTCCTGCACACCGGCATCGAGAAGAACATGGAGTACCGGACGTGGACCCAGGGCGTCGCCTACGTGACGCGCATGGACTACGTCGCCTCCTTCTTCCAGGAGGTCGGATACTGCCTGGCAGTGGAGAGGCTGCTCGGGATCGAGGGGGACGTGCCCCGCAGGGCCAGCCAGATCCGCGTCCTGCTCATGGAGCTCCAGCGCATCGCCTCCCACCTCGTGGCCGTCGGCTCAGCCCTCAACGAGCTCGGCGCCACCACGATGATGACCATCGCCTTCCGCACCCGGGAGGACATCCTGCGCATCTTCGAGAGGATCTCGGGCCTGCGCATGAACAACGAGTTCGTGCGCCCCGGCGGCGTCCTGGAGGACGTCCCCGAGGGGACCACGGACTACATCCGCGGGCTCCTGCCGAACATCCGCCGGGGGACGGCCGAGATGGAGGACATCGTCGCGGCCAACCCGATCTTCAAGGCGCGGTTCCAGGACGTCGGCGTGCTCTCGCTGTCGGCCCTCATGGCGCTCGGCCAGACGGGCCCGGGCCTGAAGGCCGCGGGGCTGGCCTGGGACCTGCGCAAATCCCAGCCCTACTGCGGGTACGAGGACTACGAGTTCGACGTGCCCGTGCGCGACAAGTCCGACGCCTACAACCGCGCGATGATCCGCTTCGAAGAGTGCTATCAGTCGCTGCGGATCGTCTACCAGGCGCTCGACCTCCTCGACGCCAGCCAGGGCGAGCCCGTCATGGTGGCCGACAAGAAGATCGCCTGGCCCGCGCGCCTGTCGATCGCCACCGACGGGCAGGGCACCGCCCCGGAGCACGTGCGCGAGATCATGGCCGAATCCATGGAGGCCCTCATCCACCACTTCAAGCTCGTCACCGAGGGGTTCCGTGTCCCGGCCGGCCAGGCTTTCGCCATGGTCGAGCACGCCAAGGGCGTGTGGGGGTGCCACATCGTCTCCTCGGGCGGGACCCGCCCCTACCGCGTCCACGTGTGCGACCCGGGCTTCCACAATCTCCAGGGCCTGTCGATGATGGCCGAAGGCGGCCTGCTCGCCGACGCCATCGTCTGCCTGGCCTCCATCGACCCCGTCATGGGAGGTGTTGATCGCTGATGCAGGAATACGCTCCGGAGGTCGAGGCGCGGCTGCGCGCCGAGTCGCAGGAGATCATCGCGCGCTACCCGGTCGCCCGGTCGGCCCTCATGCCGATCCTCCACCTCGTCCAGTCCGAGGACGGCTTCGTCTCCCCGCGGGGGATCGCCCTGGCGGCCGACATCCTCGGCCTGAGCCGCGCCGAGGTCTCGGCCGTGGCGACCTTCTACAGCCAGTACCGGCGCCACCCCAACGGCGAGTACAACGTCGGGGTGTGCACGAACGCGCTGTGCGCCGTCATGGGGGGCGACGTCATCTGGGAGACGCTCACCGAGTACCTGGGCGTCGGCTCGGACGAGACCACCGAGGACGGCAGGATCACCCTCGAAGCCCTCGAGTGCAACGCCGGATGCGACTACGCGCCGGTCATCATGGTCAACTGGGAGTTCTTCGACAATCAGACGCCCGCCTCGGCTCTGAGGATCGTCGACGACATCCGCGCCGGACGCGACATCCACCCCACCCGCGGGGCCGACAAGGTCCACACCTTCAAGGAGACCGAGCGGGTGCTCGCGGGCTTCGAGGACGGGCACGCCGACGAAGGGCCCGCCGCCGGGCCCGCGTCGCTGGAGGGGCTGCGGCTCGCGCGCGAACGCGGATGGGCCGCCCCCGCGAAAGGGAGGGTGAAATGAGCGAGTTCTCAGCCCCGGGAGCGCTCGCCCCGGTCATCTCGGACACGTGGGACGCACCGCGTCCGTGGACGCTGGCCGCCTACCGCGCCAGCGGCGGATACGAGGGCCTGGCCAAGGCGTGGGGCTACGGCCCGGGGGAGCTGACCCAGCTCGTCAAGGACTCCGGCCTGGTCGGCCGCGGCGGCGCCGGATTCCCGACGGGCCTGAAGTGGAGCTTCCTGCCTCCGCCCGACGGCGGCCCCCGCTACCTCGTGGTCAACGCCGACGAGTCCGAGCCGGGCACCTGCAAGGACGTCCCCGCGCTCATGGCCAATCCGCACGCCCTCATCGAAGGTATGGCGATCTGCCTGCTCGCCGTCGGCGGCAACCACGGCTTCGTCTACCTGCGCGGCGAGGTCGTCCACGTCTACCGGCGCCTCCTCGCGGCGGTCCGCGAGGCGCGCGAGGCCGGGCTGATCGGCAAGGGCTGCGGGCCCAGGGGCGACTACGACATCGACATCACCGTCCACGCGGGGGCCGGCGCCTACATCTGCGGCGAGGAGACGGCCCTCCTCGACTCCCTCGAGGGCCGCCGCGGCCAGCCGCGCCTGAAGCCGCCCTTCCCGGCGGCCGAGGGCCTGTACGCCAGGCCCACCGTCATCAACAACGTCGAGACCATCTCCTCGGTTCCCGGGATCGTGCGCAACGGCGTCGAATGGTTCCAGGCGATGGGGACGGAGACGAGCAAGGGCCACGTCTTCTACTCCCTGTCAGGCCACATCTCCAGGCCGGGGCAGTACGAGGCCCCCATCGGGATCACCGGCCGCTCCCTCATGGACCTGGCGGGAGGCGTCCGCGAGGGGCACAGCCTGAAGTTCTGGGGAGTGGGGGGATCCTCCGCGCCCCTGTTCACGCCCGAGCAGCTGGACGTCCCCCTCGACTACGCCGGGGTGCGCGGCGCCGGGTCGATGCTCGCGACCCGGGCCGTCATGGTCTTCGACGAGACCGTCTCGGTGGTGCGGGTCATCTCCCGCTGGACGGACTTCTACCAGCACGAGTCGTGCGGCAAGTGCACGCCGTGCCGCGAAGGGACGTACTGGATGCGCCAGATCATGCACCGCCTGGAGGCCGGGAGGGGGCGGCCCGGCGACGTCGACCTCCTCTACGAGATCGCCGGGAACATCGCGGGCCGCTCGTTCTGCGCGCTCGGCGATGCCGCGGCCACGCCGATCAGGTCCGGAATCGAGCTCTTCCGCGACGAGTTCGAGGCGGGCTGCACGACCCCCGCCCGCGAGCTCTTCCCCTACGAGAAGACGACGCTCTTCGGGGAGGTGGCCGTCCGATGACGATCGAGGAGAAGCGAGTCGAGGAGGCGGTCCAGCTCGTCGACCTCACGATCGACGGCCAGAAGGTGACGGTTCCCGCCGGGACGCTCATCATCCGCGCCGCCGAGCGGATCGGCGTGAGGATCCCGCGCTTCTGCGACCACCCGCTGCTCAAGCCCGTCGCCGCGTGCAGGCAGTGCCTGGTCGAAGTCGCCAGGCCCGGGCGCGACGGGGTCGTGGCCAAGGGCCCCAAGCCCGTCCCGTCCTGCGCCGAGGCCGTCAGCCCCGGCATGGAGGTCTACACGCAGAACACCTCCGAGGTGGCCCGCAAGGCCCAGCGGGGCATGATCGAGTTCCTCCTCGTCAACCACCCGCTCGACTGCCCGGTGTGCGACAAGGGCGGCGAGTGCCCGCTGCAGAATCAGGCGCTCTCGGACGGGCGGGAGAGCTCGCGGTTCGTCGACGTCAAGCGCACCTACCCCAAGCCCGTCGAGGTCTCCTCCCAGATCCTCCTGGACCGCGACCGGTGCATCCTGTGCCAGCGGTGCACGCGCTTCCAGTCGCAGATCGCCGGCGACCCCTTCATCGCCCTCCAGGGCCGGGGCGGCGGCAGCCCCCGCTTCGAGGTCCGCTCGCTCAACGGCTCGCAGATCGGAAACTTCGACGCGCGGGTCCTGAACTTCTCCGACTCCGACGGCGGCAGCCCCGAGGCGGCGGCGTCGCGCTGCGTCGGCTCCCGCGGGGCGCCGGGCATGGCCGAGGGATTCGCCACGGGCCCGCTCGAGCCCGGCGAGACGGACGAGTCGGGCAGGCCGTTCTCCTCCTACTTCTCCGGGAACGTCATCCAGATCTGCCCCGTCGGGGCCCTGACGAGCGCCGCCTATCGCTTCCGCTCCCGCCCCTTCGACCTCGTCTCCGTGCCCGGGGTGACAGAGCACGACGCCTCCGGATCGGCGATCCGCGTCGACTACCGGCGCGGCGAGGTCCTGCGCCGCCTGGCCGGCGAGGACCCGGACGTCAACGAAGAGTGGATCACCGACAAGGACCGCTTCGCCTTCCGATGGGCCAGCGGGGCCGACCGCCTCACGCACCCGCTCGTGCGCGACGAGTCCGGCGAGCTCGTGCCGACGTCGTGGGCCGACGCCCTCGACGTCGCGGCCCGGGGGCTGGCCCGCGCGTGCCAGGGGAGGGGCGTCGGGGTCCTGACCGGCGGACGGCTGACCATGGAGGACGCCTACGCCTATTCGAAGTTCGCGCGCGTCGTCCTGGGGACCAACGACATCGACTTCCGCACCCGCCCGCAGAGCGCCGAGGAGGACGCCTTCCTCGCCTCGACGGTCGCGGGGGCCGGCCTCGGCGTGACCTACGCCGACCTGACGGCCGGGCACGTGCTCGCCGTCGCCTTCGAGGCCGAGGAGGAGTGCGGCAGCGTCTTCCTGCGCCTGCGCAAGGCCGCGCTGGCCGGGACGGCCGCGGTCTCGGTCGTCGCGCCCTTCGCCACCCGGGGGACGGCGAAGATGCAGGCGCGTCTCATCCCCGCGGCCCCCGGGCGGGAGGCCGCCGTCCTCGACGGCCTGGCCCCGGGGGACCCCACCTTCGACGCGCTGGCCGAGAAGGGGGTCGTCCTCGTCGGCGAGCGCGCCAGCGAGGCGCCGGGCGCTCTCTCGGCCGCCGTGCGGCTGGCTGCGCGCAC
>ERZ773009.1069-NODE-1069-length-19575-cov-14.583197_pt1 | contig 19575 bp, 8 predicted proteins | sample MGYA00580663_ERZ773009 | MGnify/ENA primary metagenome ERZ773009 (study PRJEB29015, sample SAMEA2737969) | human oral metagenome | biome: human oral; feature: human-associated habitat; material: dental | place: China | collected 2026 ... | reverse complement strand
GATCCGTTCGCTCGATCAGGACAACCAGAACGCACAGAACGGCAACAGCATGATGCGTACCGCTGAGGGTGCAGTTTCCAGCACGGTCGAGATTCTCAAGACCCTGAAGGAAAAGGCGATCAACGCAGCGAACGACACGAACACGGATGAGGATCGCCGTACGATCCAGAAGGAGATCAACCAGATGGTTGATCAGATCGACGACAACGCGCTTGCGACATACAACGGCAAGTACCTCGTCGATGGCTCGCGCAACAGCAAGGGCACGGCGACCTGCACGATCCTTTCGAACGGTGCGATGAGTACGGCTTCGAAGTGGAGCTCTGTTCTGACGACTCTTGAGAGCCGTACGAATGAGAGCCTCAACATTCAGTCGACGGATAACATCACGGTTTCCTACGTCCGTCAGGGTCGCACCTACACGACGACCTTCTCGGTCGGCAGCACGAATACGCTTGCTGATATCCTTGGGAAGACTGCTTTCAACGGCACAGAGTCGTACGTTGGCTCGAACCTCATGGGCACGACGCGTGAGGAAGCGCTGATTGGCTTCGACAAGGCCGGCAACAGCGTCTACACGGCTGACAACAAGTCTGCCCTCTCGATCGAGGCAAAGGGCACGGGTACGACCTTCCAGATCTCCTCGTTCACGATGTCGATCACGGACAACACGGGTGCAATCCGCAAGACGGCGAACACCGCTCTCGATGCGTTCAACGAGCGCGTTCGTGCAGAGAACAAGTCCGAGGACAACGCTCTCGTTCTCCAGACGGGCACGAAGGCAAATCAGGCGATCAAGGTCAGCATGACGGATATGCGTTCGCTCGCACTCGGCCTCAAGGGCACGGATGGCTCTGTTCTCAGCGTTCAGACGCAGGACAAGGCAAACGCTGCAATCAACACGATCGAGACGGCTCTCCAGAAGGCTCTCGATGAGCAGGCGAACATCGGCGCTGTCCAGACCCGCCTCAACTACACGAGCTCGAACCTCACGACGTCGTCCGAGAACGTTCAGAACTCCGAGTCCACGATTCGCGATGCGGATATGGCGAAGGAGATGACGAACTACACGAAGAACAACGTGCTGCTCCAGGCTGCGCAGTCCATGCTCGCACAGGCCAACCAGAACAGCTCGGCTGTCCTCTCGCTCCTCCAGTAATTCGCTTCGGCGCATACTTACGGATGACAGGAACCTCTCCCTTCGGGGAGGGGTTCTTTTTCTTTGCTAATTTTACTTATATCGCGTATAATGATTCTTTGAACAGAGATGAAAGGATGTGCTCTATGAAGATCTCCGCCTGCTATATCGTAAAGGACGAAGCTGATGAATTGCGTCGTTCCCTTGCCTCTGTTCGACAGGCGGCAGATGAAATTATTGTTGTTTCGACATCCGGGAGTTCGGAAGTCGCGCGTGCTGCTGATGAATTTTGTGCACGCATCTATGATTTCCCATGGCAGAATGACTTTGCTTTGGCGCGTAATTATGCGCTCGAACAATGTACAGGGAATTTGGCCATCTTTTTGGATGCCGATGAATATTTCTTCCATCCGGAAGACTTGCGCGATGGAATTGAAGCTGCCGTACGTGAGAATCCGACCTTTGATATCATTATGATCTCACTCTGTAATTTCATGACAGAGAACTCTTTCGCAGATGCCATGTATCTGTGGAGTCCGCGGATTCTGCGTATGCCGGGGCTGCACTATGAGGGGATGATTCACGAGCAAGTCGTACGCGATGATAGGGCGGAGCGCATACTTGTCTATGGAGATGAGCGCCTTGCCGCCGGACATACAGGCTATCTTACGGAGCGGGGAGCGGAGAAGATTCGCCGCAATATTGCCATGCTTGAACGGGATGCTGCGCTTCATGGATGGAAGGCAATGCATGCCTTTTATTTGGCGGATTGTTACTTCGGTCTGAAAGACTATGCGAAAACCCTGGAGTTTTCCAAGGCGGCTCTGCAGGAAGATGTCGTCTTCATTGGGGAAGAGAGTAAGATCTATCATCAGATGATTGAGTCCATGCGCGCCCTGCACTATTCTGACGAGGAGATGCTAATACTGGCAGAGGAGGCTCTTGCAAAGTTTCCTAATCTGCCGGATTTTTATGCGCAGCGCGGGATGATTCTATGCGGGCTTGCGCGTTATGAGGATGCGGCGGATAGTTTTGAGGAAGCCTTGCAGCATTACGACCATGATTTTTCTGCAGTCCATGATTCATCATTCTTTAATCACTCTGCTGCAGCCCGTGTAGCAGGCCGAATTGCGCAGATTTATAAGCATTTGGAAGAGCCGGAAAAGGTGAGTGTTTGGTTGGAGAAGGAGAAGTCCTATATGGGTGAGCCTGCAGGGGATGCCGGGAAGGATAGGCTTCAAATTACAGCATGCTATATCGTGCGCAACGATGCTGTTCATCTGACAAAGTCCATTGAGAGCCTATGCGATGAAGTTAATGAACTGATTGTCGTTGATACGGGCTCCTCTGATGATTCTATGCATGTAGCAGAGTCTTTTGGCGCGACTGTATATCATATCCCGTGGGCAGATGACTTTGCGGCTGCGCGCAATGCGGCACTTTCCCATGCCACGGGAGATTGGATTGTATTTATTGATGCGGATGAATACTTCTCCGCAGAGACTCGCACACATTTGCGTGCCGTGATAGAACAGGCTCATGCTGAAGATGGAGAGGTGCTTCTGGTATCATGGCATAATATTGATGAGAAAAGCGGGGAGGTTCTGCTTGACTCCTATGCACCGCGCATCTTTCGCCGTCGAGAGGGGCGGCACTACGTCGGGAGGGTTCATGAGGAACTGCGGGAGGCGGACGAGACCGCTCCGCCTTCCCGCATCATTGCGTCGGAGATGCTGACGCTTGTGCACACGGGCTATTCTGCCGCCTTGACACGTGAAAAGGGGGAGCGCAATCTGCGACTCCTCCTCGAAGAAGCGAAACATACAGAGCATCCGGAGCGCTGCTGGCGCTATCTTGCAGAGACGTATGACAATCTGGATGATGAACGGATGGCGGAGCGCTATGCTCTTCTTGATATCGCGCTCGGGCGCCGTTCTGTTGTCTATGCGAGCAACTGTTGGCGCATTCTTCTGCGGATCTATGGGGGGCAGCCCGCGCGTAGAGAAAAATATCTTGCCGTTGCGGAGCGGGGCGCCAAAGAGTTTCCGGAACTTCCCGAGATGCACGCGGAATATGCCGAGGCTCTGGCGGCATTTCATCGTTACGAGGAGGCGATCGCGGCAGCGGAGACTGCTCTTGCAGCAAATCCACCAGAGACAGGGACGGATCGTTCGCTCTTTACGGCGGAGATGTCTGCGGAGCTGCGGCGACGGGTTAGCATCTGGCATCATATTGCAGCAAGAGCAAAGGTGCTGCGTATTTCGGCTGCAGTATTTGTGCGCGACGATGCACGAGATATGGAAACATGGCTTGCCAATACAGCTGCCTACGCAGATGAACGCATTGTCATCGATACGGGATCGCAGGATGGGACGCGCACGCTTGCTGAAAATGCAGGGGCGAAGGTCGTTGATTTTGTGTGGCAGGATGATTTTGCAGCTGCACGGAATGCCGGAATCCATGCGGTAAGCGGAGACTGGGCAGCCGTATTGGATGCCGACGAGTCCTTCTTTGACCCGTCGGAATTGCGTGCCTATCTTGCAATGGTGGATGTTATTCTGCCCCATGTGGATGCCGTGCTCCTGCCGATCGTGCATGTGGATGAGGATGCGAATGAACACGAGACAGGTCGCGCGCCGCATGTCCGCCTCCTGCGCATGGGGCGCGGTCTCTTTTATGAGGGGCGCGTACATGAGGCGCTTCGAAAAGAAGGCGGGGAGCCTGTTCTCTATCATGAACCCGTGGCGCTCTCCATCCGCCATGTGGGATACTCGTCGGGACGAATCCGTGCCAAGCATGAGCGGAACCTTGCTCTGATGGAGTGGAGGATTGCAGAGGCGGGGCTTCAGCCCGGTGACTGCCGCTATCTTGCCGATACTTATTACGGACTTGGACAGTATGCGGCGGCTCTCGTATACGCGCATGCCGCCCTGGAGGAGAATTTGACCTCCATCGGCGCACAGAGTCATCTCCATCATCTCCTCTTGGATGCAATGGAAAAGGAACATGTTCCGCTTGCGGAACAGATTGAGACGGCAAGGGAGGCATGCCGCACATTCCCACAGCTGCCCGATTTTTATGGGCGCTTGGGTCTTCTACTTGCGGCGCGCGGGGATGGGGCTGCGCTGCCTGAGCTGACACGTGCACTCGAACGATATGAACGCCCTGCGGATGAGAGCGGGGAGGCTTCTGAATTTCCTGCATGGGCGGGTGCCGTATCTGCTGCGCGTGCGCGCCTCCTGATGGAGATGGGGGATAATGCTGCGGCAGAGGAGGAAGTCTCGCGTGCGCTTGCGTTTGATACGGCGCGTGAAGAGGCTCTGGATGTCTATGTGGAGCTGCACGCCTCTGAGGATGCGGCGAAACTTTTGGGTGCTCTGCTCGAAATGCTCGGCGAAGATCAGGAAACGCTTGGCTATCTCATGCGCTTTGCGGACAGCTACGGCTGGCTTGCGCTTGCGGCGGCGGCGCGTGCGGAATTCTCCCGCAGGACGGGGCGCACTGCCCCCAGTCCCGCAGTTTATGAAACGGCACGCACCCTTGCACCGGAGGAGCTGGGCAATCAGATTGTCGGCTCTTTGGCCGAATATGTGCGTGAAATGCCCGAAATCTTGCTGCGCTTGGAGCGTGATCGGAATGCGGAGAGTCCGCAGCTCTATCATCGCCTGCGTGAGCTCCTGCCTCAGTCCATGCGGGCATTTTGGCGGCATTACGATGAACCGAATGCGGTGGCGCTACCTGAAAGCAGGGAGGGCTATGACCTCGTGAGGGAGGCATTTATCCACCATGCAGATTCTGTGCAGAGTGAGCGTTTCCTGCGCATATCTGCAGACTATGACGTAGCGTGTCTGCGCTCCGCAGCGGAAGGCTTCGTCAGAGCAGAGCGCTGGGAGGAGGCGCTCATAGGATGGGCGCTTCTTACTGCGCAGGAGGGAGAAACAGCGGACAGCATCTATGGGATGGCTTTTGCCTCGCTGCAGCTCGGTCTGCGCGCAGAGGCGGAAAAGTATCTGGCACGTGTACTTGTGCTCGATCCCATGCACCGGAAATCGAAGGAATTGATGGAGCTGATACAATGAAGATCTCGGCGTGTGTCATCACGAAGAACGAGGCGGAGAATCTGCCGCGCTGGCTCAGATCCATGCGCGTCTTTGCCGATGAGATGATTGTGGTCGATACGGGATCGACGGATGCAACGGTGGAGATTGCACGCGCGGGTGGGGCTCAGGTCTTTCGTTTTGACTGGATCAATGACTTCGCCGCAGCGAAGAATTTTGCACTCGATCAGGCTGCGGGGGACTGGGTGGTCTTTACCGATGCGGATGAGTATTTTACCGAAGAAAGCGAGCCGCGTGTGCGGCCGCTGATTGAGGAATACGACAAAAAAAAGACGATGGACGGGTTCATCGTACATCTCGTCAATATTGACATGGATACGGGGGCTCTCATGGGGACGACCGCCGAGGTTCAGCGTATCTTTCGTCGTGCACCGCATATCCGCTTTGTGGGGAGCATTCACGAACATGTGGAGAATCTCAGCGGCGATACGGGGCGCGAGATGATGATGGCGCCGGGGCTGACGCTCTATCATACGGGCTACTCACCGCGCATGATCAAGCAGAAATCCAAACGAGATTTGGAGCTGCTGCTCGCACGGCGCGCGCGCGGTGAGCATAAGAAGCTCGATGAATATCATCTGATGGACTGCTATTATACGCTGGAGGATTATCCGCAGGCCGCGCACTATGCACGGCTGGCACTGGACAGTGAACATCGCCCCGTGGGTTCTGAGGATCGCCCATATGCCGTCCTTCTTCAGTCGCTGATTCTGATGAAAGCAGCAGATGCGGAGATCACGGCAGCCTACGATGCTGCACGGGAGGCACTGCCGGAGAAGGCAGATTTCCCTCTGATCTACGGAACCTATGCGTGGGATCGGGCGTATTTTACAACGGCCTGTGAGGCATATGCAGAGGGAATCCGCCTGCACGAGGACTTCTATCGCGAAGGGGATTTTTCCGGTGTTCTCGCACCGACCGCATATGTGCGGCTCAGCGAGGCCTCCGCTCTGCGTGGACATATGGAGGAGGCTCTGCTGCTACATGAACGTGCCGTGCGCATGAACGCGCGCTCTGCGCCGCTGCTTGGAACATTCGTCCGTTTGCTCGAGCGCATGGGGGCGGATGATGCCGCTGTGATTGAGATACTGAACGGCCTCTATGACAGGAACGACGATGCTCGGCTCCTCGCTGCCGTATTGGGGGGAACATCCTTCCGCCTCGCAGCGCTTTACTATGACCGCCGTGCAACTGTGCGCTTCTCCGAACGGCGGCGCTTTTTGCTTGCAGGGGATGTGAGTTCTGCGGCGGCAACGCTCGTGGAGGATATGGAGCGCACGGCAGCCGTTGGTGCGGCCTGTGGGGCAGGCTTCTCACCTGAGCAGCAGGGCGCGCTTGCACTTCTCCTGCCGGACTCCTGTAGGGAGATGTCAGCTGCGCCCGAGGCCACGCGCATGCTGCGGCGTATCGGTCGGCTTGCAAGAGGGATGAAATGACAATGGATCGACTCGGGGCACTGCGCGATCGTATCTTTGCAGCGCTTGCATGCGGAGATGAGCGGGCGGCGCGGAAGGGAATCAAAAAATTGCAGCGGCATGCCCCTGCAGAGGCAGCGGGACTTCTCACGGCACTTCATATTGAGGCGGGGCGTGCTGACGCGGCTCTTGCGGCGTGGCGTGAATGCGCGAAACACGCGCCTCGTGATCCCTATACGGCCTTTCTACGCGCGCGCATATACCTCTTGGAGGGGGCGCGATGTGCGGCGCTGGAGGTGCTCGAGCCGCTGATCGATGCGCCCATGCCTGCCGAGATCGCGGAGAAGGTATATAATCTCGCGGGGCAGTGCGCACGTTTCCTTGGCCGTGCTGCGGAGGCGGTGAAATTCTATGAGCGGGCGCGCAATGCTGCCCCCGACGTTGCGCTCAAGGCGCTCAATGCGAGCAATGTGCTCTTCAATCGTCACTATCTCCCTGCGACACTTGCCGAGGACAGGGGGGCAGCGGCGGAATACGGCGCACTCTTTGCAGCGGTGCGGCAATTCGACCACGCGGCACATAGGCGGGGGGTGCGCCTGCGGATTGGCTATCTTTCCCCGGATGTGAGGGAGCACGTTGTGCTCTCCTTTTCGTATGCCCTGATGACGGCGCTCGACCCCGTACGATACGAGGTGACTGTCTATGCGCTGAATGCGGAGGATGCCTATACGGAAAAGGTGAAGGCATCTGTTGAACATTTCCGCAATCTCGCGCGCCATTCGGCAGAGGAGGCAGCGCAGGTCATCTGCCGCGATAAGATCGACATCCTTGTCGATCTCGCGGGGCATACGGCGGGCAGGACGCTGCCGATTCTCGCATACCGTCCTGCGCCCGTGCAGATTTCGGGCATTGGATATTTTGCCTCAACAGGTCTCTCGACGGTGGATTACTTCCTTGCGGATCCGATTCTTGCGGCGGGGGAGGCAGAAAAAGGCTTCGTGGAGGAACTGCTCGTCCTTCCTCAGACACATTTCTGCTGGCAGCCGCTGCACACGGCACCTGCAGTCGATCACGCACCTGCGGCGGGACGCAGCATCATTTTCGGCGGCTTCAACAACTTCACAAAGCTGAATGATGAGGTGCTGCGCGTCTGGGCGGAGATCTTGCGCCGCGTGGAGGGGAGTCGCCTGCTCCTCAAGACGGATGTCTTTTCCTATGCAGACGCACGTGCGGAGGTCATGCAGCGCATTGAGGCGGCAGACATTCCGCTCGCATGCGTCGATACGGAGGGGGCGTCGCGGGATTATCTCGCAGCCTACAATCGCATGGATATTGCGCTCGATCCCTTCCCCTATCCGGGTGGCGGGACGACCTGCGATGCGCTCTACATGGGTGTGCCTGTGGTGACGATGAGGGGGGAGAGCCTCGGCAGCCGCTTTGGTGCATCCCTTGTCGAGAATATTGGCGCGGGGGCACTGATTACACAGACAACAGAGGAGTATATTGACCGTGCTGTTTCTTTGGCGCGCGATACGGAGCTGCTCGACGCACTGCACGCAGGGCTGCGTGGGATGATGGAGACCTCTCCTGTCATGGATGCGGCAGCCTATGGCAGCGCCGTAGGAACGGCGTATGAGCAGGTTTGGGCAGCGTATGCAGAACGTGCGCCGCTGTTAAAGTCCTCCTCCATTCATGACGATAGTATGAGTATGGATGTCAAGGTGCTGAAGAACCGTATTTTTAGAGCACTTGAGGGAGAGCTCTACGCCGAGGCACAGGCGTGTACAGAGCATGCTTTTGCTGCAGGCATACAGGATGACATGCTCTCCTATCTTCATACGTATGCGATAGAGCGACAGGGCGATCTGCCGCGTGCGATGGAACTTGCAGAGGAGTATCTGGCGACGGGGCGCACGGATCTCCGTCATGAGTTCATGCGGCTGCGCGCCGCCGTTGCCTATCGTGTGGGCGATGTGCGGGCAGCGGAATACTACAAATGTGCCTATGATGAGGAGCCGTCCGATATGGGGCTCTACAGCTCGTTCCTGCTCGCACAGAATGCGCAGGATGTGGACGCGGACGAACTCTTCCGCGCGCATTGCGCATATGGCACACTGTTTGCAGATATCCCGTGCTATACATATGCTGCGCCCTATCAGCATGGGAAGATCCGCATTGGCTACATTTCTCCTGATTTTCGTCGCAATGTCCTGCAGCATTTCGTGCAGCCGCTGCTGACAGCGTATGACCACGCGCACTTCGAGGTCTATGTGTACAGTACGGCAGAGAACCCGGACGAGGTGACGGCGGCACTGCGTCCTCATGTCACTGTGTGGCGTGATCTGGCTGAGGATCCGCCTGAGAAAATTGCCGCGCGGATTCATGCGGATGAGATTGATGTACTCGTTGACTTGGCGGGTCATGCGTCGGGCGGAGCACTTCCCGTGCTCGCGCGTCGGCCTGCGCCTGTGCAGATGATGGGGCTTGGCTATACAGCGACCTCCGGGCTTGAGACCGTTGACTATTTCCTGACAGATGGATTTTGTGATCCTGTTGGCGGTGTAAGCGAGCGCTACTTTACGGAGAAGCTCGTCCGTCTGCCGAGCCAGTTCGTCTACGTGCCGCGTGCAGGGCTTCCTGCTCCAACGGGGACGCCTGCAAGACAGCGGGGGCATATCCTCTTTGGTGTATTCAACCAGTACCGCAAATTTACGGATGAGATGCTGCTCCTCTGGCGCGAGATCATGGAGCGTATGCCGACGTCGGAGCTGCTGCTGAAATCTCAGATCTTCTTTGCGCCTGCAATGGTGGAGGCAGCACGCATGCGATTGGAGCGGCTCGGATTCGACCTCACGCGCGTGATCCTGGAGCCTGCAACGACGGACTATATGGAGCGCTATCTCGATGTGGACATTGCACTTGATACGTACCCGTGGCCGGGCGGCGGCACGACCTGTGATGCACTCTACATGGGCGTGCCCGTTGTGACGCTGTACGGGGAGCGACGCAGTACCCGCTTCTCCTATGCGCTGCTGACGCATGTGGGGCTGGAGGAGTTGGCGGTGCAGTCTTCTGCGGACTATGTGGCGTGCGCCGTTACTCTTGCGGGGGATCTCGACAGATTGGATCAGCTGCATATTGGCTTGCGTGCGCGCACGGAAGGCTCTGCAATTATGGATCAAGAAGGCTATATGCGCGCATTGGAGCGCGCGTATGTGAACGCGCTGAAGGATTGGCACGAAGGGGAGAGGTCATGAAGAAAAAGAAGAAAAGGCAAGCACGTACGACAGGGGTGCCTCAGTCTTCGCACAAGATCCGTCTCGGCTATCTCTCCTCGGACTTTGGTGCGGGTCGCACGCGCGATCTGCTGCCCATGTTTTTTTCTGCCTATGATCGGCTTCGCTATGAGGTCTATGCCTACCATACAGGTGTGGGTGGTGATACAGAGGTTTTTTCAAAGGCGGTGAAGCTGCGGGAGATCGGAGATCATACGCCGCAGCAGGCAGCAGAGATCATACGCGGGGATAAAATCGATCTACTCGTTGATCTCTCACTGACCATGCAGGATGCTTTCTGCCGCAGTATTCTGCAGCTGTGCCCCGCATCGCAGATCATCTATCTGTCAGAGGAATGTCCGACAGAGGCTGCGGTGGGACTCCCGCATGTCGAGGGGCTGGAGATCTTCCCATGTTGCTGGACGCCCTTTCAGCCTTTGCAATCCTATGCGTATCGCCCCCCCCTGCTCGATACAGGAGTACCGACGATCGGTGTGGTAGGGTGTCTGCATGGAGATGGAGCATATGTCCTTTTGGAGATGCTTTCACATCTGCTGCCGCAGATGCGTTCTGTTCGTATCGTCCTGCCAGCGGCAGCAGCAGAGGGGATCTCTCCAGAGGTGTTTGCACATATCGCGGCGCTGGGGTCGGAAGAATCCTCCCTTGACCTTGTAGATGAGCTCCCCTACGATGAGGTTGATCTTCTGTTGGGGATTCACGCAGATCTCGTCGACGTTTGCCATGCAGCAGATCACAGTGTACCTATCCTCACTGCGGAATCCCTGGCATCACGCTATGCCGCCCATCTCTTGGAGTGCCTTGGCGTGCCACCAGCACAAACAGTCAAGGAAACGGCTGCTCAGGCTTCTATGCTGTGCACTGACCTAAATCGTCTCTCGGACCTTCATCAGCTTTTGCATTGGCGGCTGTTTGATTTCTCTGATGCAGAGGATATCATGTTTTCAGTCGAACGCGCCTATGAGCGTATTCTCGTGAGAGGCACACGGCAGTTGACACAGGACATTACCGCGCGCTTTACGCAGGCTGCGGCACAGGAGGACTGGGGGACCGTTTTGCATGTGGCGCATGCATTGGACGGGCTGGAGATGCTGACAGCGGAGCAGCGTATGAGCCTTGCGTGGGCATATTTTTTCCTTGATGGACTGACATTGACTGGACGTTGGGCGCTCGCAGCAGAAGGTGTCACACGAGATCGCGAGGGGGCACGCCTATACCTTTCTGTCATCAGCCCTGTGCCGTCCGGTACACCCTTGGAGATCTATGCACGGGCACAGGAGGGGCTTGCCCTCATGGATGACGGACTCCCCGTTGAACCTGAGGTGCGTGCTCTGCTGTTGAAGGTATGTGCAGACTATGGCATATATGCCGGTGCGTCGGAGCTGTCAGCGCGATATGCAATGGCGTATGCACGTGAAGCATCGACACCCTTTATGCAGCGCAGTTACTATGGCGCTGCACTTTTTAAACTCAATGCAGTAGACCTGCCGGCAACGGAGGTCTATCAAAAGAGCCTTGGCTACGTAGATCTCTTCCCTGATGTGCACCCGTATTCTCATGTCGGACGCCGCAGGAAAGCGAAGATCCGCATTGGATATATCTCTGGGGATTTTCGATATCATGTTATGCAGTACTTTGTCTGGCCATTTCTTGCGGGCTTTGATCAGGACTCTTTTGAGGTCTATGTCTATAGTTTGGGGAAGCCAGATCAATTTTCGCAATTCTTCCGGACGCTTGTGACATGCTGGCGTGATCTCTCGGACTGCAATGCGGATATGGCGGAAATTGCGGCAAAGATCTATCGGGATGAGATTGATATCCTCTTTGATCTTGCGGGGCATACGGCAGCGTCGGGGCTTGCTGCGCTTGCGTGGAAGCCCGCGCCCATCCAGCTGTCAGGGCTTGGCTATATGGCGACGACGGGGCTGCCTGCCGTGGATTATTTTGTGACCGATCATTACTGTGATCCGGAAGGGGGAGGCAGCGAACAGGTCTATGTTGAAAAATTACTGCGCCTGACGAGCCAATTCTGCTATAATGGATATACGCATCTTCCTGCGTCGGCAGCAACTCCTGCGCGCGTGAAGGGCTATGTCCAGTTTGCTTCGTTCAATCAGTATGCGAAGCTGCAGGATGATATGCTCAAAGCATGGCGTGAGATACTGGAACGCGTGCCGAATGGGCGGTTGCTTCTGAAAAATTCTGCTTACGGAAAGCGTGGTGTTGTAAAAGCGGCACATAAGCGTCTGCAAGGGCTTGGTTTCGATATGAGCCGCGTTGTGTTTGAACCTGCGTCGAAGGACTATATGCTGCGCTATCTCGATGTGGATATTGCACTCGATACCTTCCCCTGGCCGGGCGGCGGCACGAGCTGTGATGCACTCTATATGGGGGTTCCCGTCGTTTCCTATTACACGGAACGGCACAGCACGCGCTTTACCTATAGTCTGCTTGCAAACATTGGGCTCTCAGATCTTGCTTCTAAGCGGTTGGAGGATTATATTGAAACGGCAGTGGCTCTTGCAGGTGATCTAGATCTTCTAGATGGTCTGCACAGGGAGATGCGTGAGCGCATGAAGGCCTCGCCCGTTATGGATCAGGAGCGTTATATTCGTGAGATGGAGGAATGCTATCGTGAAATCTGGGCACAGTGGCAAGCGCATGCAGAATCCATTTGAACGCGAATTTGAGTGTGTGAAGCGGGATGCAAAGGCTGGACGAATGGAGGCAGCACTGCATCGTTTGCAGAAAATGGAGCAAGAAGATTTATTCCCTATGGAGCGACGCTGGGAACTGCATGAGCTCATGGGGCAGATACTTTTCTTGTTTGCCGATTTGAAGGCTGCACTCCCGCATCTGAAGCTTGCGTGGGAACTGCCGCGCACAGATCATGGTGCACGTCTGGCGGCACTCAGCAACTATCTCATGTACCTTCACTATATCGAAGGTGTGACGAATGAGGAGATGCGGGCAGCACATTCCTCATATGCAGAAATGATGGGGACGCTGACTCAGTTTTCACATGGGAAGAGACGGCGAAAACGCATCAGGGTCGGTTACCTCTCGCCGAATCTCACAGATCACATTGTGCTGAACTTTGCAATCCAGCTCTTTGCTTCCTACGATCGTACACGTTTTGCTGTTAGTCTCTATGACGTTGGGGGGCAGCATTCGGAGGTGACGGACTGGGTAACAGGAATGGCAGATCGCTATGTCGATCTTTCGAAATTTACGCCTACGGAGGCGGCACGTCGCATCCATGCGGATGAGGTGGATATCCTCTTTGATCTTGCTGGGCATTCAGCAGGAGGAAAGACCCTGCAGATTGCGGCGTATAAGCCAGCACCCGTGCAGATTTCGGGGATTGGCTACTTCAATACGACGGGACTCTCTGCGATGGATTACTTTCTCGGCGACGCAATTGCTGATCCGCCGGAGATGGATGCACTGTTCACAGAGCGGATTCTGCGGCTGCCCGAGACGCATCTGTGCTTTACCCCCTCCGAGCGCTTTCGGGCATACGAGCAGCTGCAGCGTGCGCCGCATACGCCCGTTGTATTTGGCAGCTTTAACAATTTTGCAAAGATCACGGACGAGATGCTCACATGCTGGAGCGAGATTCTGCGCACCGTGCCGACAGCACAGCTTCTCTTAAAGAATGTCCATCCGCGCGAGGAGACACTGAATCGCATGCGGCAGCGTGCAGAATATGCGGGGATCGATCTTGCGCGTTTGGAACTGCGCCCCGGTTCGAAGGATTATCTCCGCGATTATCTGGACGTGGACATCATCCTCGACACCTATCCCTATCAGGGGGGCGGGACAACCTGCGAGGCGCTCTTCATGGGACTTCCTGTCGTGACAATGGCGGGGACGCGGCATGGGGCACGCTTTGCCGTGAGCCTGCTGAAAAATGCGGGATTGGGCGAACTCATAGCAGAGAGTCCCGCAGCATATGTGGACCGTGCCGTCGGGCTGGCAAATGATCCGGAACTGCTTGCGGCGCTGCACACGGCGATTCCCGGCATGATGCGGGCATCCCCGCTGATGGATGGTGCACGTTATGTCCGTGCTGTGGAGGCGGCATATGAGATGATATGGGAGCGATACCTCAATGAAGAAGCGTAAGCAAAGCCGTGCAGAGCGCACGCGCAGGAAGCGTGCGCGGCGGGAAGAAAAACGTAATGCGAAAGGGACGATGACGATGGCAGAGAAGAAAGTAGCAACGGTCGAGCAGATTCGTAAACATATGGAAAAAAAGGAGTATGCGGGGGTAATCAACACTTTTGCAGATATGCTTGAGCAGGGAAATCCGCCAGAGGAGTGCTTTGGGGATGTGGCGCGCGCCTACTTCGAACTCGGTGACTATACACGCGCGGCGAGCTGGGTGACCACGACGCTCTCGAAGGATGCAGGTAATGTAGAAGTGCGTATTCTCTTGGGGCGTATTTGCCAGCGTGAGAAACGCCCCGATGATGCGCTCAAGCTCTATGATGCTATCCTGCGTATGCATGGAAATGCTCTTTCCAACGAGCAGCGTGACGAGATCAAACGGCTTGCGGGGCTGGATGCGCGCCTTGCGCCGGAGAAGACACGTACGGAATATCCGCATCTGGCCGCCCTCTTGGGACTCGGTGAGGCTCCTGTCAGGGCGATGATTCCTTCTGCACCCTCCGCAGTACAGTCTGCGAAAGCTGAAGTTCCGACCATGGATGCAGAGAAAAGGGCGGAGGAGATCCTTGCGAAGGAAATCCGCCCCGTGGAAAAGGTGGAGGCACTCAACGCCTTTGCGGGTGCCGCATATGTCGCGGATGACTATGCGAGTGCAAAGACTCTCCTTATGACAGCACTGCGTCTCGACCCGGGCTGTGATGTGACACTCAGGAACATGGCACTGCTCCTCCACGATATGGGAGATCAGGAGAAAGCCCTTCAAGTTGCGGCAAAAATGCATCAGACGGACTTTATGCTCCTGCATTCTTTAAAATCATGATTACGACCAGTATTATCCTAGCGGTTACAGAGGGCGCGGACTATTTGCGTGCTTCGGCAGAGGCTGTGATCTCTGCCTATATGGACTGCGGCGAGGATGCAGAGCTGATTGTTGTGACTCCGACAGCATATCTCTCAAAGGCAGAGGAAGCGCTGCGGCATATAGATGATATTCAGATATGTCCTGTTGAGACCAACAGCCTTGCGCAGCTCAATAATTACGGGCGTGCATTTGCTTCGGGTAGCCGTGTCCTCTTTGTGCGGGAGGGCATTCTTCTCCATGCAGAAGGACTGCGTATGTTGTTGGACACGATTGATCGGAGTGCTGACATTGGTGCAGTTGGTCCCTTCAGCAATCGGACGGTTTTTGAATGGCAGTATATCAATGCCGAGCGCCTCGAAGCAGACGGAATCACGCCCTCTACAGAGCTAGCGCAGTCCGCGCCGGAACCGACGGATAGCCTGTTCTTAGAAAACTTTGCGCTTCTTGTACGGACGGAGGCATTCGACCGTGTTGGCGGATTTTGTGCGGATTTCCCTGAGTCTGGGGGAGAGGATATTGACCTCTCCTTTCGCCTGAAGTGTATGGGATATAGGCTCACGCGCGTCCCTGTTTATCTTCGGCACGTCGCTGCAGATCTTTACCGTATTTATGATATGCGGCGCGCATATGCCCGCCCCATTTTACTGAACAAATGGGGGCTTGATATCGGTCTGCCGGAATCTCTTTGGCATAAAGCTCTGATGGCGATCGACTGGCAGCAGAATCCGGCACTCATTCATGCAACCTGCCGCAGTGTCCTCCTGCGTGCACCTCTCGTCAGCATATTCATCATGACCTATAATCGTCCGGAATACTTTCGTGAGGCTCTCGAAAGTGCGCTGGCACAAATCTACCCCAATATTGAGATCATTGTCGGCGATTTTGGGACAGACGATCGTACGCAGCAGCTGGTACAGGAGTACTTGGCAGATCATCGCATACGCTATGTGCGTGCTCCTGTGTCGCCGAGAAAAGAACATCATAAGATGTTTCACCCGCTTGCACAAGGAGATTTTATACAATGGCTGATGGATGATGATATCCTTCTCCCGGATCGGCTGACCTTGATGGTGGATGCTTTTTTGCGATATCCCAATGTGACCCTTGTTACATCACAGCGGGGGGTGATTGATGCAGAAGGGAAGTTTATGGGACAATGGAATGCTCCGATGCCGCTGTATGGCGCTTATGAAGTGTTCCACGGCGCGGATATTGGAAAAACACTGTTGATTGAGCATTCTAATTTTATTGGAGAGCCATCTATTGTCCTCTACAAAAATGAAGATCATGTCCCTATTGTGGAAACAGTCGTAGCATGTGGCTATGATGCACTTGCAGATGTTGCCATGTGGCTTCATTTTCTTCTTCAAGGAGATTGTGTGATATTCGCCCGTGCATTAGGCCTTCTGAGACGTCATACACATCAGGAGGGGCAAAAACCGGAGAATTACATTTCGGGCGTCATTGAGTGGAAGAGCTTGATGGATGAATATAGGGGCAGCGTTTTCTTGACAGAGGAAGGATATCATATGTGTGAGCAAGGAATAAAGGAGATGTGTTCACGCCTTGAACCCGTTTCACAAATGGTAGACCCTTCCTTGCGTCAAGCATTTTTGAATTGCTATAGGTCTGTGCTGAAATAAGGAAGCGGTGTTCATATATGCAGTCGCAGTATCTCCATATCATTCTGGCAGCAACTGAGGATGGCCGTTATTTAGCTGCGTCAGCAGAGGCTGCTGTCGATACGTGCCGTGTTGGCGGCATGAAGTGCAGCATTACCGTTGTTGCTCCTGCGTCCAAGGCATCCGTTGTGCAAGAGGCTCTTTCTGCTTGGTCTGAGATACAGATTGTGCTGAGAGACACCGATTCCCTTGGGCAGCTTTATAACTCTGGTGCAGACGCCTCGGCAGGAGAGCTTCTTCTCTTCTTGCGGGAAGGCATCCTTTTGGAAAAGGATGCCTTACAAGCGTTGCTCAACGCGCTTGTACTCGACGAATCTATTGCTGCAGTTGGGCCATTTACGAACCGTACAATCCATTCATGGCAGGATCTGAATGCTGCACATATGCAGGAGGGTGACAGTGAATCTCCTTCGGCATGGCTGCGCAGACGTATCATAGGCCCGACGGACAGCATCTTCCTTGAGAACTTTATGCTGCTTATGCGGCGCAGTGTTTTTGAGCAGATTGGAAAGTTTTCTGCAGATTTCCGTGGGACGGGCGGAGAGGACATCGATCTCTCGTTTCGTTTAAAATGTGCGGGCTATCATTTGCTGCGAGTGCCCGTCTATTTGCCGCATGCAGGTGCAAAGCTCTATGATCTGCTTGCTGTGGAGCGCACATCGTCACGTCCGCTGCTTTTAGAACGCTGGGGGCTTGATGTCGGTGTTCCCGAAAAGCTGTGGACGGATGTGCTGACGGCGATTGACTGGCAGCAGGGGGCGGCGCTGATTCGGGCGACGTGCCGCAGTGCGCTTCTGTCGGCTCCGCTTGTCAGCATCATGATCCCGACGTACAACCGTCCGGAATACTTTCGTGAGACCTTGGAGAGTGCCTTGTCTCAGACCTATCCGAACATCGAGGTGATCGTCTGCGACAATTCTACGGATGACCGCACGGAAATGCTGATGCTGGAATATCAGAATGATGTGCGTGTGCGTTATATTCGGAATAAAGGCGCCAAAACAAAGGCAGAGAACTTTATGCCGTTTGAGCATCTGGCACAGGGAGAATTTTTACAGTGGTGCATGGATGACGACATTCTCCTGCCGGATAAGATCACGCAGATGATCGACGCCTTCCTGTGTGAACCGTCGGCTGCTCTTGTCACATCTGTGCGCGGCGTCATTGATGGAGATGGGGGCTTCTTAGGGCTGTGGCAGGACGCACCGCCCATCCATGGAACCTATGGCTGCTTCCCAAGGGATGCTGTCGGACGTGCGATCCTGATGGATCATGCCAACTTCTTGGGGGAACCGTCTGCTATTCTCTTTCGTCGGCGTGATCTGACACACCATTATTGGCGTGCAGAATCGCGGGGGTATGAAACAATATCCGATTGTGCCATGTGGTTGGAGCTCCTCGAAAAGGGAGATGCAGTCATCTTTGGCAGACCGCTTAGCCTGTTTCGTCAGCATGGCGGGCAGGAAGGTCAACAGCCGGATACGATCGTTCTCAGCCGTGTCGAATGGAGACGTCTCATTGAGGACTACTGGCGGCAGCGTGTGTTTTTGACGGACGAAGACGATTATCGATATGCGCTGAGAAAGTTAGAGGAAGAACGCGAGGAGATCGCGGCACTGCTTCCCTGCGTGTCCGCCGCGTTACGTCAGGAATATGAGGCCGCATTGCCCGATATTCATATCATGTTGATGAATCGCATTGAGGGATGCGCGTCAATTCGATTGGATGCACCTCTGAAGCAGCTGGAAGCCCGTAGCCTTATAACTTTGGGCGGGTGTGTGAATGTGGGCGATGTAGAGATTGATCTTCGGGATGTTGGGAATCAGCATGATAGTATCCTGCTTTTGGAGCGCTCTAGGATTGAATGCCGATCGGATCGAAAGCAGATGCTTTTAGCCCTTGCAGAACGGGGAAATATCCTCTTGCAGGAGTTTGACGATCATCCTGGTATCTCGAAGAAAATTGTGCAGGATGACTACTTCACGTTCCGTGCGGTCTCCGCCGTGCAGACGTCGACGCAATACCTGGCGGATTTTCTGCGTCAGTTTAATCCCTATGTCTATCTATTTGAGAATCAGCTGGAATCGCTGCCCGAGCGACGCACGTATAATGCGCAGCAGAAGCGTGTGACCATCTTCTTCGGTGCGCTGAACCGTCGTCCGGATTGGGAGCCGCTGATGCCGGCGATCAATGAAGCGATTCGGCGCTATGGAGATCGGCTGTATTTCCGCGTGATCTCTGATCATGGCTTCTATGAGGAACTTCGGACGGAGGCGAAGGAGTTTGCGGGCGGTATGCGAGACGCCTCTATCGTAGCTCCCTATGAGCGCTATACAGCAGCTCTGCACGCTTCGGATATTGCGCTCCTGCCACTCTGCGATACAGAGTTCAATCGTGCCAAGTCCGATTTGAAGTTCATCGAGTCGGCAGGACACGGCGCTGTCGCGCTTGCCTCCCCGACGGTCTATGCGGGGACGGTACGCGATGGAGAGACGGGGCTGATCTATCACAGTCCCAAGGAGTTTGCCGAGAAGCTCGATCTCCTCATACAGCGTGCGGATCTCAGGCGCACGCTCTCGGAAAATGCCTACCGCTATGTTGCGGAACATCGCCTGCTCGACCAGCATCTGGATGACTACATTGTTGCCTATCGCGAGATATTCGCACGGCGCGAGGAGTTCGAGCAGGATCGCCGCCGCCGCGTGGAAGAATTTTTCCCGAAACTATAACAATATGTTTTTCTCATCGTTTCATGTTATCCCATTGACAGTGATACATGCGGCTCTTATAATAAGAAGAAGCATACGTGCGAGACTGGAGAAATGCTGTAGCGAGCAGATTTCTCTATCAGTGAAAGGAGAGCCGACATGACGGGCAAAGTGAAATGGTTCAGC
>ERZ773009.1068-NODE-1068-length-19579-cov-6.154374_pt1 | contig 19579 bp, 21 predicted proteins | sample MGYA00580663_ERZ773009 | MGnify/ENA primary metagenome ERZ773009 (study PRJEB29015, sample SAMEA2737969) | human oral metagenome | biome: human oral; feature: human-associated habitat; material: dental | place: China | collected 2026 ... | reverse complement strand
TATGCTACGGGTATACGTCGCTCAGAGTTGGCTGGACTGAAAGTAAGCGATGTGGATTTTGAGCAAAAACAAATAAAAGTGCTTGGGAAAGGTGATAAAGAGCGGTATATACCTATTATTCCTGAACTTGAAAACACTCTTAAAGAATATTTAGTTTTAAGAGAAGAGGTAAAGAATGAAAAAAGCCAGGATTATCTATTTTTAGTAAAGAATGGTAAAAAGATATATTCGACGCTGGTATACAGAATTATTAATTCGTATTTTAGTGTCGTAACAACAAAGAAAGATGTGAGTCCTCACGTATTGAGACACTCATTTGCGAGTCATTTGTTAGATAATGGAGCAGATCATCTTCTGAAACTTCTGTAAGAAGCATAACATTTTGTCCTTCTTCATCGTGATTGATGATGAGATGAAAGGTTTTGCCGGATTTGGTCTTAAAGGTAATAAATTGTCTGGCATCGGCGGAGTATTTATCTTTTATCTCTCCGTTAGCATTTCCATGATGAATGGGGTAATCCCCATTTGCATTGTTTACATTTTCTATGAGCTGTGCTTTGGAGGTGCTTGGCTCTGTCGCAATTCCCGTATTATTTGAACTGTTTCCGCTATCCTGACTGTTATTTGGCGGTTCTTTGGCTTCCAGTTTATTTGGAAATCGCAGCACTTTTTCTTCTTCTTTTTTCTCCTGTACCTGCTCCGTTTGTTTTTCCGCTTCGCTTTCTTTTACCTGAGCAAAAGCCGTATTTGTATGGATGATAGCAATAAGAAGCATCCATACGCAAAATACTCTTTTTAATTGTGTTCTCCTATTTTTCAATTTGGTTTTCATGATTTTCCTCCATATTATTATGATTTTTGGTATGTGTCATTTCCTGTAACTTCCTTTTTTCCTGTTTTCCCTCTTTTTTATAATTTCTCATCATCTCTAAAAACTCATCTATTGAAATATCAATACTTCGATACTCTTTTAGAACATGGGTATTTTCCATTTCCACCTGTTCTTCTTTTAACATCTCCTGTTTTAACTTCAGTTCTTCTATTTTTTCCTGAATATCTTTTTGTTTCTCTATATTTTTCCTGTATTTTTTATTCAAATTTCCACCTCCTATTTTGGTCTGCCAAAGCCGTAAAAATGATCTCTCCAATACGGTGTATCTATTTTTGCATACCGAATCGGATCTCCGGCATGAATCATATATCCACCACCTACATAGATACCGACATGGCTTATTGGTGATCCTGAATTATAGGTGTTTTTGAAAAAGATAATATCTCCCGGTTTTGCTTCACTTGGTGAAATGGGATTACAGTAATTTTTATAAATTCCCCAAGCTGTGGTTCTTGGCATATTCTTTATCCCCGAATGGGTATAGGTCCAGCAGACAAAAGAAGAACAGTCAAAGTTATTCGGTCCATTTGCCCCGAAAACATATCTTTTTCCAATATGTTTTTCCGCCTCATGAACAATTCTCTTTACACTTTCCTCATTAAATTCAAGTCCCGGATTGGAAAAATCGGGATTGTTTATAATCTCGGAAAAATCACCACTACCATTTCCAAAGATCAGCTCCATATTTCCTTTACTTGCAAGTAAAATTTCATAATGAGATAAGTTGTCGGGATAAGCCTGAAATACCTCTCTGATAATAGTGTCCATTTCTCTTTTTTCTAAGGTTACAATGAGTTTCTTATACTCATACGGCTCTTCATGACTTTCAGTATGTTCATTGCCGTCAGCATCTGTATAACTGGATGTTACGGTTTTATATCTGATTTCGATCTCTTCCTTATAGGTTAAGGTATACATATTTTGAAACAGACTTTGAAGTTCACTTTCCACCTCAGAGATATTCTTTACAATTCCATAACGGGCTGTGATATAAGACAAGAGTTCATGGACATTATGACCAATTTTTTCTTTCCCGTTTATAATATATTCATCATAACCCGGATGATTTTCCTCTACACTGTCCATTTCTTCTTGCAAAGCCTGTTCTAAAGATGAAAACTCCTGATTGGTTTCTTTGAGTACATCTTCTGATGATAAGTAGGTGGTTGAAACGGTATTGCCTACCATCCCCGTTCCCATATTCATCATCATACTTCCCGCCTGAAAGAGCATAAAAAATATTCCTAACGCTAAAAGCGATAGAAATACTATCTTTTTCCCTCTGGATTTTACAAATTCGCCAAAGTGTTTGCTTGACTCTATCAAGGATTTTTTTATTCTGTTTTTTACACTGTCTTTATACTTCTTTTGAATCTGCTTTTTATACTGCCTTCTTTTAAAAAATTGTCTGAGCCTTGAGGTATTTTGGTAATCCGCACTTTTTTTCATCTCCTCCATATTCTTTTTAAAAAAGAGTTTCTTTTCTTGATTTTCAATGCTTTTGCCTAATTTTGTTATCTTTTTTTGCCTTTTTAAGTTTTTCTTTTTTCCATGATGATAGATTTTCCTTGAAATATTTTCGACTTGATCTGTAACCTTATATGCAGCATCAACTCCTGCATTATCCTCTTTTCCGCTTTCCAAATACCGATTTACCATCCTCGTTGCTATTACTGCACTTTTAGCACTTTGAGTTTTTCCGTCAATTCCCTTATTTTTTAGTTTCTGCTCTTGTTTTTGCTTTTTTTGGCGTAACTTGGATATTTTCTTTTCTTGTTTTTCAAATTTTCCTTTTCTTTTTTGTGATGTGTTTTTATCAGCAGTTTTTCTTTTATCATTTACATCCTGAAATGAATTCTTTTTCGTATCCTTATTTCTTGTGAACTCCTTATCATCAAAATTACTCCTCACATATTTCTTCTGCTTTTCCGATTTTGGACTTTCTTTTAAAAAGGTATCTTTTGCATAATATTTGTATCGATTATTCTTGGATTTTGGATTTTTTACATATTCATCATAAATTTTTTCCTTATCACTTTGCCTATTATCATACTTTTCATCATCTGTAAGAGTTCGATAGGATACTTTACTATCCCTAAAATCCACATCATACCTGTCTATTACTCCATCGTTATCCGTATCTTTCGATAATGGATCATAGACTTCCTTTTCTTCCTTTTGAAATTTATTGATCTTCTTTTGCATCTTTTTTCTCCGTTTTTCGGCTTGAAAAGAAGTGCTATTTTGATTTATATTTCCCGTATCCGATGAACGATAAGAAGATATATTTTTATCTAAGTTATTGTTCTTATATCCTCTATACGAATTATTTGATCGCTTTCTTTCGGGTAAAGGAAGTTCTTCTCCCGACATTTCCTCTTTCAATAAAGCTTCATTCAAATTTTTGGGGGATTCTGTTTCATAATTAGTTTGAATTTTATGTTGAACAGACTGTTTTTCTTGATTTAACAGTTTTTCTCTATTCTTTGCATACCTCATATTCTTTTTCTTTGTCAATCTTTTCCACCTCCTCACTGATTCTTTTCCTTGCAAGACTTACATATTCCTCATTTAATTCTATTCCGATATATTTTCTATCTTGCATAAGTGCTACAAATCCGACAGTCCCACTTCCAATAAAAGGATCAAGGATTATCCCGCCTTTCGCGCAACCTGCAATCATACATATTTCTGCCAATTTCGGCGGAAATGCCGCATAATGATTTCCTCTAAAAGATACGGTATTGATAGTCCAAATATCTCGTTTATTACGAAACTGCGGAATATTATCTCCTTTGTACTGCCCATATTTCCTCGCCTTATTTATTTTTTGTACACTTATCCCCGCATCTTCCTTCAGATATTTGTTATCCTCACTTCTTCCTCTTACATATCTTTTTTTACTGACTTCTTTCATCGGCTCTGCCATTTGTTCATAGTCGTAATAATATCTTGGTGATTTAGAAAGTAAAAATACATGTTCATAAGAACGAGTGGGTCTATCCCTGCAAGTCTCCGGCATGGCATTTTCCTTATGCCAGATAATATCGGAACGAAGATACCACCCATCTTCTCTTAAAAGTAAAGCCAATCGCCACGGGATTCCCATTAAATCCTTTGCCTTGTATCCTAACACCTTTTGTGTAATCGAAGGATTTTGTCCATTTCTTCCCTTTGAATATTTAGGATCCATATACTGTCCCTTTCCACCGCCCGAACCGGCATAGGAATCGCCAATCACAACAAAGCAAGTACCAACTTTTTTTAATACTCTTCTCACCTCACGAAATACCGCTACCAATCTGTCAAGATACTCTTCTACCGTCTTCTCTCTTCCGATTTGCTCTTTTTTATGATAATCTCTCAGTCCATAATACGGAGGAGATGTAATGCAAGAGCTTATACTTTCATCCGGAAAATTCTTTAGAGTTTCAAGTGCATCTCCACAAAGAATTTTATTTGTGTTTTCTTTTATGAATGCCTCTTTACTTCTATCCACACTCATCCCTATTCACCTGCCTTTTTTACTTCTTCAGGTTTGGTTGTTATTAGAGAATAGAGTTTTGTATTTTTCGGAAACTGGTCTATAAAAGGAACAATCGTATTTCCATAAAAGATAAGTCCCTCTCCTTCCCCCGAATTGGTTACATAGGAAAGTTGATATTTGGATATATTAAGTTTTTTAGCTAAAATATCTCGATCCGTTCCCGCTTGGTTAAGCATTAAAATGAAGTCGGTATTATCAAAGATATTTTCAATTTCAGGACTTGCAAGAAGGTCCTTTATATTTTGAGTTAAGCCTGTCGGCATACCGCCCCATTTTCTGAAACGCTTCCAGATTTCAATGGAATAATTGGCGGTCTGTGGTTCTTTTAAGAGCAAATGAAATTCATCTACATAATATCTTGTCGCTTTTTTACTTGCCCTGTTAATCGTAACTCTGTTCCACACCTGATCTTGCACCACGAGCATCCCAATTTTTTTCAGTTGTTTCCCAAGTTCTTTGATGTCGTAGCAAACCACTCGGTTGTTTGTATCGACATTGGTACGATGATTGAAGACATTCAGACTTCCTTTTACATAAATTTCCATTTCTACTGCAAGTTTCTTTCCTACCGTTTCTTCCTGTTTTTGAAGTAGGTTATATAAATCCTCAAGTATTGGCATATTTTCCGACAAAGGATTTTCAAAGTAGGTTTTATATAAAATTGGTAAACAACGGTCAATAACGGAGATTTCTTCCGCACTTAATTTCTTTTCTCCAACCACCAGTTCAAAGAGGGATAAAATAAAGTCGGATTTTAAGGATAACGGATTATCTTCATCGGCATAATCGATATTGATATCCAATGGATTTACATAGTCTTTTGAAATGGGCGATATTTTAATAACCTGCCCTTCGAGTGCTTCTACCAGCGGAGAATATTCGGCTTCCGGATCTGCTATGATAATATCATCATCGGTAATCAAAAACGCATTGGTAATTTCCCTCTTCGCTGCAAAAGATTTTCCACTGCCTGGAGTCCCTAAGATAAGTCCGTTCGGATTTTTTAACTTTTTACGATCTGCCATAATAATATTTCTGCTTAGGGCATTTAAACCATAATATAAGCTTTCTCCCTTGATAAATAACTCTTCCGTTGTAAACGGAATAAAGATAGCGGCTACACTTGTGGTAAGTCCTCGTTCTATCTCCACTTCATTGATTCCAAGCGGCAAACTTGCAACAAGTCCCTGTTCTTGTCTGTAATTTAGGTTTTTCAAACTGCAATTATGTCTGTTTGCAATAGATTTTAAGGTAAATACCGTATTGTCCAGTTTCCCCTTACTTTTACTCATATTCATAAAAAGAATGGTTACCAAAAACATCTTTTCATCATGATTTTGTAGTTCTGATAGCAGGTTCTTTGCTTCTGTCCCATAAGTTACAAGGTCACTCGGCAAGATGTCGATATCATAGCCTGCACGTATGGCTTTCTTATTTTCCTCAAGCTTCATCTTATCTAAATCCGTTATTTTTCTCTTTACATTTTTAATCGCTTCCATTTGGTCAATGGCTTTGATATGAAAGGTAACAACCATATTTTCTTCCAATGCCAAAAACTCCGATAACATCTCATCTTTAATATCTGATGTCAAAAGCTGTAAGAAATTCACTTCGGCAAAACTTCTCCGGATTTAAAATAGGTCGGTTTGGAAAAATTAAAAGACGGAGGAACAATATATTCTTTCGTCGTCAGTCCACTGTATTTTAAATCTTCAAAGGAAAAAACAAGTTTATCGTTGGGATTTAAAATATCATGAATCACCTTTAAACGCTCCTCACCATCAAGTACATAGGCTTTTACTCCCATCTGCTTAAAGTTATTTAACACATCCATTTCCATTTGCTCTAATCTGCTCTTTGCCTGCTTTAGGTCCTCCGCCTCTATGGTAAAGGTAAGATACATACTCTTGGATAGTCCGTTATTTCCTTTAGAGCTTTGGTTTAAGAGCATTTGTCTGTATTCATTTCTAATTTCGTTAAAATCATCTATATTTTCTTTAATGTCAATCAGTTTACTTATTTCGTCATTTTCACCGATACTGTTGACATAACTGAATTCCACTTCCACAGAGGAATTAAAGAAATTTAGAAAAGAAGAAAATTCCGAGAAAATACTTTCTTGATCTGCTTCTTCCATTAACCGATAGTTGATATCCAAAAATCGAATGGTTTTATTAAATTTATTCTTTTCAATCTGGCAAATTCCGTCCTTTAACATTCGCTTATAGGGAATGGTATCTTGTACGGTTTCCTTTTTCTCCTCCTTCATAAAAAAAGGAAACCACCCGTTTTTCCTTGATGATTTCCCATTTGTTTTAGACTTTATTTTTTTCTTTCCTGATTTTTTAAGTTCCGATAACTCTTTTTTATTTTTCCTAAGCTCCAACTCTTCTTTTTTAATTCGTTGTTCCTGTTTTTTTCTTTTGTCTTTGTTCAATTTTTTTCCTCCTTCCGTTTGCCTTATTTTTACTTCCTGCATCCTGCTTTTTTGTTTTCTCCGTATGATAAATGCTTTTTGCTTTGTATAGCCTGATCTTTTTACTGTTATGAAACTTCAAGATATATGCCAAATGTTTTTCAAAGGGTAAATTGTCCTTTTCATAAAGCGTTGCAAAAAGGACAGGTAAGATTACTATACTCATTACAATCATAGAAATATCCGCACTCAGATAATTTTTACACAGCATATATACAGGAAAACCGATAAGCCCCGCTATGCTAAATCCAATCAGCTGCCTTTTTGTCATATTCAGGGCTACCTTGGTTTTTACTTTCGTCAAGTCCTTTGGTACTTTTACATATGCCATCGCTTATCCCCTATCTTTTTTTATGATATGTTCTTCTCTCATATTTGAAAGTGCTTCCAAATGCTCCCAAAGTGAGATGATTTCGTCTTTCCCTCTCTCCAGTTCTTCTAATAGTTCTTTATATTCGCTTTGTTTTTTTACTTCTTCCTCCACATTCTTTACCTTTTCACTAATGAAAAGGACTTCTTTGAAAAGGGCATCCAGTACAGTAACCGACAGTTCTCTAAATTCCTGCTGTTTTTCTTCTTCACTCTTTTCTTCCTCTTTGAGATACTCTTCTTCCCAAAACTGGATATCATCTTCTGTTTCTATAGCATTTTCTTCAAATTCGCAAAATCTATCCTGCTTTTTATATTTACTTCTCACTTTTATCATTCCTGCTACTGCCGAAGCAAGTGAGATTGCTGTTGCAACTCCTAGAAATATTCTCGTTTTCCTATTGATATTTTTCATAACTGCCTCCTTATTCTTATATTTTTTTGTTTTGATTATTTCATCAACTTCTGCTCATTTTGAACTAAAGTCTTTTAATGACTGTTTAAAATTGCCTTTGCGATACTTCCGGATTTCATCATCATGACTCCAAGAATCAGTCCATATGCAAGCACTTGTAAAATAATTGTATGAATATCTGTGAAATTTACAGTTTTAACTAAAACTGCATAAATTCCAAAAAAGATTAGAATGAAAAGTCCCTGAAGTCCAAGGGCAAATAGACTTTTAATATAGTTTGTTCCGATACTTCCCCATTCTTTATTTCCCATGGTAGAAAAAGGAATTGCTGCAACGGAACAGTAAATATATATCTCAATCATTCTTCCATACAGGATTACAGTGATTAAGATTGATAGAATCGTTAAAGAAAATTTAACCAATCCCGTCTCAAGTGCAATCCCAATGAGTGTTCCAAGTTCCTTTGTTTTAAGGGCATCGACCATAGCATCAAAATTACCCGGTGTAATGTTTGCACTTGTCCCCACAACACCTGCCGCCTTTCCTATCATGGACTGTGCAACATCAAATACTGCCATCGAAAAATCGAAAGCGTGGGATACAAGCCATACAGCTATCCACATCTTAATGATATACTTAAAAAATTCAAAGGTATCCGTATCCTGCATAGAATTTTTTCTCATCACCACTTGAATCAGTTCTATACAAAGTATTGCGGTTAAAATTATCGCTGCTATGGGCAAAACAACATTGGTATTGATTGATTTGATGAAGGTAAAGACCTCCGAGTTCCAAGAACTCGGAGTTTTACCTACTTCTCCTGCAACGGTAGATACCTTATCATTGATGTCCACAAGCATTGCAGAAAGATTATCTTTAATAATATCAATCATAATATCCTTGAAAAACTCATTTATTTTTTCGAATAAATTAAGCATTATTTCAAGACATTAGCAAGTAGTGGAATGAGTTTTAGCCCTATTAAAACAATTCCTCCACCGCTCATCAGTTGCTTTATCCCCTGACTCTTCGCACCGGGGTTATCCGAACCGTATCCTTCAAGTAGGTTGATAACTCCCCATGCACCAAGTCCTGCACCGATTGCCATAACCAAAACTTTAAGCACATTGACTGCTTGTACAAAAAAAATCCATAATTTACTCCTCCTTGTTTTCTTCCTGTTCTCTTTTACTTTCCATTCCTTTATCAATTTTGTTGACATGCTTTACAATAAAGTTTCTGTAAGTTTTATCCTCCTTTTGAACTTCTTTGTAATATCCGTAGACATGGATGAAATCACCTTTTTTAAAATCCTTTGTAATCTCTGTCTTTTCTCCATAGACATTACAATTGATATATTCTTTCTTTTTTTCTCCCGTTTTTCCCATCTTTCTAAAAAGTGTAAAGTTTGCAACTGTTACTTCACCGTCTTTTCCCTGAATGGTTTTGATTTCTACATCACCTATCAGGTTTCCGTTGATATTCAGCATTTCTTTTTGCATATACATTCTCCATTTTCATTTCTTTTGATTTCATCAAAAAAAGACCACGACTTTTCTACTTTGTCATGGTCTTATCAATATTTTTTCATATTCAATTTTATCTTTTGTTCATTCCAACTTCTGTTCATTTTGAACTAAAGTTGTCAGTTCTTCTTTTATCCCTGCCATAATATACTCTACACAAGGCAGAGCTATCGCATTTCCAAGTGCCTTATATCTTGCACTGTCTAATATAATTTTACCACCCTCTCCATATTTTGTGTAGTTATCAGGCAGTCCCATCAGTCTTTCACATTCTATCGGGGTTAAATATCGAATAAATCCCTCCTCTTCTTTTCCGTTCTCCCAATACGCAAACATTATAGGATTGGATGCTAATAGAGTTGGAAAAGGTTCATTTGGCTTTCCGAAGCTGTTTCTAAAAAGAGTCTTATTTCTTCTTTTTGCTCCTCCTCGCATTTTCCTGTCTTGAAAGGGTCTGATGTTCGGTATTTTCCTCCCTGCTTTATCAGAATATCTTCGATTGGATCGGGTATCCTTATCTTCGATATTTCCGATAATCTTAGGATTTTTGAACAGGTTTTCGGGCTTATATAATATTTTGTGGAAACGAAATCCTCCAAAATCGCAGACAATAAATATTCTCTTTCTTCTTTGCAAGAGCTTAGGCTCTCCGAAATATTGGGCATCCAAGACTCTCCAAGAAAGCTCAAATTCTCTCCCTCGCACCACTCCTGCATTTGCCCATTTAGGCTCAGGCATTGGAATTTTGGTGCTACTGAAGGATTCGAGGACGGCTCTAAAATCCAACCTATCTCCCGATACAAAAGCTCCCATGACGTTCTCCCAAATAGCGAAAGTTGGATACTCCCCATTTGTTACACACCTCATTTCCTTTATCAATCGTATTGCTTGATAGAAAAGAGATGATTTCTCTCCACGAAGTCCTGTTAAATCTCCCGCTTTTGAAAAATTTTGACAAGGAGAACCGAATGTGATGATATCCACCGGTTTTATATCTCTTGCCTTTAATTTTGTTATGTCCCCTAAATGCTCTACATCAGGAAAATGCCTTTTTGATATAGATATTGCATTTTTATCAATTTCGCTTGCCCATACTGTTTTTATTCATACTTTTCTTGCCGCTAAAGGAAATACTCCGATTCCGTCAAATAAACTTCCAAGTGTTATTTCTTTTAACTTACATCACCTCTTTTCTACTTTCATAATGTATATGAACTTTGTATTGTTATATCTTCCACTTCTGCTCATTTTGAACTAAAGTCGGAGGACTTCTTCCCTTTGCCTTCATTGAATCATTTCTCCTTTACTCTTAGAATAAAAAAAGACTAAGATTTATATTTATCTTAAGTCTTTACTTTTGACCGATATACATTTTGCGAATTTCTTCTTTCTTTTTCAGGTATTTCAGTCTTTGATTTAATAGTCTGATCCTATTTTTTATCTGTTGTAATTTCTTTTGTTCTTTTTCAATTCGTATTTCTGTTTTTTTAAGCTCAGTCATTCTTAAATATTCCTTTCCAAAATTTAATCCGATAGACACTTCTGCTCATTTTGAACAAAGGTTCCCTTAAATCCTTATACATCCATATCAACCACTGTTATTTTCATATTTTCCTTTAGGTTGACCTTATCTTTTCTTTTTAAGTATTTCTCTATATCAAAGGCATTTTTCTTATTGTAATCAGAAAGCAGTTTGTAGTTCTTATGCTTGGTTATATCAAACTTATCACTGAAAAAAGGTCTTGCTCCTCTTATTTCTAAGATACACTTTCCTCCGTCCATTACTTCAGTTCATCTCTGCTCATCAGTTCCCTTCCATATTGTCAAGAGGTGAATTCAGACTCCGGGCAGTAAAATACCCCCTTCATCAGGGGCAGATGCCCCAAACAAAGAGGGTATGTGTTTATTCTGAGATCTCGCCAACGAAGTTGTAACGGATCGTGACTTCCTGAACCTTTTCGCCATCCACGACCTGACGTTCTCCGACGATGATCTTATCGATCAGCCGGTGAAGCAATACCTCGTCAAGCTCCTGAACCGGATCGTGCTTTTTCAGCTCTTCAATGAAAGCCTTGGCGTCGATATTGTCACCATCCGCGTCCTGAAGCTCCTTCCATAACTCCTGCATACGGTTCCGGGCATCCTTCTGCTCGTTTTCAAGCTTCTCAGTCAGGGACACGAAACGCTGAGGCGTGATGACGCCGCGGACCTTATCTTCATAAAGGTTCAGGATCATCTGGTCGATCTCATTGGATCTCCCGGCCAGAGCATCATATTCCCTCTGAAGCTCCCCGACGTCGGATCTCTGTCTGCCGTCCAGCTTATGAAGCAGCTTGTCGTAGAAGGCATCCGGATCCGTCATGACCTGAGAGATCAACGACTGGATATCCGCAAGGACCAGATTATAGAGATCCCTGGCTTCGATCTTGTGGCTCGTACAAGCCTGTTTTCCGGCCCTGTTATACGTCTGGCATGAATAGAAGGCTTTGTCGATCGGCTCCCGCATTTCGCCAGTAAAACGATTCTTAGCGGTTCTTCCAACTTTTTCATACCGTGACTGCATGGACCGGCCACAGGTGCCGCAAACGATCAGCCCCCGGAAGATGTTGTAATACGGACAATCCTTCCCGACACCGACGTCTGGTCTTGCGTCAATGATCTTCTGGACCCGGAGCCATTCTTCCTTGGTCACGATAGGCTCATGACAGCCTTCGATGATCTCGCGGTCCTCTTTGGGAATCAGATTAACGGTATTCGACCGGATGAACTTCTGATGTGTTTTGCAGACGGTATGGGCGCCATAGTAGACAGGGTTCCGGAGGATAGCTGTGATCCGTGACGATCCCCAAGTGTAATAGTTGGCGTCGACTTCCCGGTTCGTCCTCATCGTAGTGATCGGGATCTTCTTTTCCAGAAGCACCTTTGCGATCCGGTAGGAACCGTAGCCGTCAAGCGCAAGGTCGTAGATCATCCGGATCACCGGGGCCTTCTCCGGATCCTTTATCAGGTGCCCCTTGTCGTTGGGATCCCGCATAAGGCCATAAGGCGGCGTACCGCCAATGAACTTGCCCTGTCTGGATCTGGTCATCCATCCGGCCAGTACCTTCTTGGAGATATCCCGGCTGTACATATCGTTCAGGATGTTCTTGAAGGGAGTGATGTCCATGCCCTGATTGTTGTTGCTGTCTACGTTGTCATTGACGGCGATATAACGGACATGGTGTCTTGGGAAATAGACCTCGATATAACTGCCGGCCTCGATATAGTTACGGCCCAAACGGCTGAGATCCTTTGTGATCACGCACCCGATCTTTCCGGCTTCGATATCGTTGATCATCCGCTGAAACCCGGGGCGGTCAAAATTGCGGCCGGTATAGCCGTCATCCACGTAGAAGGCATAGTTAAACATACCGTTTTGCTCGGCATACGTCCGGAGCATAGCCTTCTGATTGCTGATGCTCATGCTTTCATTGTCTCGGCCATCTTCAAGGGAAAGGCGGCAGTAAAGTGCCGTGATAAGAGAAGAAGATTGTTTTTTCCTGTTCATTAAGGTCCTCCTTATAATGAACAGGGACACGATACGCGAAGTATACCATGCCCCTGTCCCTTTTTCAATCGGTGTTTCTTTCAGCCGGCCTTCTGAAGCAGCATTTCATCGTACTTTTCAATGATGAAAGCTTCCAGTGCCTGTTCAATAACGGACCTCATGTCATTATCGCCGCTGAACTCCCGCAGGAGGATCAGTCTCGGCCTGACACGGCTGTTGGCCTTGTCAGATTCCGGTTTATTATTCGTCTTCCCCATAGGCATCATCATCCTCCTCATCGTCCATCTCGTCCCCGGCATCCCAGCTGTAGCGTTCAACATCAATAGAGAGATCCATATTCCACATGGCCTGACGGTAAAGCTCCGGCCAGACGAAGTCGGAAACCTTACCGATGTTCTCCTTGAAGATGAATGCCGCCGTGCGGAACTTTTCATCTGCCAGGGCCGTGCAGACGGTCTTCAGCCTTTCAATCGTTTCCTCACGGTCCTTCGTACCGAAAAGATAGACAAGCAGTGCGTCATTAAAAGAGAGTTTCATAGGATTGTTGTTCTTCATGGTTTGATTGTCCTTTCTTTGATTGGTTGCGGGGCCGTCTACGAAACTGTCTACGAACCCCTAAACACTTTTTCTGTATCCCGCGACCCCTTTTTCGTCGCGAATACTTTTTTATCCCTCGTTGACGTTTTTCGTTGACATTGAAGCAACTGTTCAAGAAATATAAGGCTTTCCAGTCTGTCGGGATTACTTTTTCCTGTCTACGAACCGTCTACGGAGAGTGTCTACAGAGTTGCAAAAATCAAAAAGGGATGTCCTCGTCCATGGTCACCTGTTTCCAGTGACCTTCTGTAGACACCCCTTCGTTAACATCTGGGACCAGCTCCCATCCTTTCTGTGAACCGTATTCCGGCCCGAATCGGCGCGGCTTGTCAAAGTACCGCCAACCGGGAAGTGACCCTTCACGGATGAGTTGGTTCATGATGTCGTTGATCTCGTTGGTCTGCCATCTCTGCGGCTGAGTGAACTCGTTGTGCAGAGCCTCCTTGAAAAGTTGCTTGGAACAGACCTTATCGCCCTTGAAATCCTGCATGAAAGCAAGGATCAGCCCGGAGTCCACGTCTTCCTGCATGAACTGCCGCTGTCGCTGCCGGATCTCGGCTTCGATCTCCGGGGAGAGCTTCAGCCGCACCTTGCCGGAGCGCCAGATCTCCATAGCTTCGGCCCACATCTGACGGATATATTCTCTGGATGCCTTTTCGTCGTCCAGAATAAAGACCTCTGCCTCGCTTTCCTGACAGGCAATCGGCAGGAATCGCCTGTTCCCGGTCCTGTCGCTCGGTAGGAAGCTGATCTTATTGGTTGTCCCGGCGAACACGCACTGCCTTGGCCTGTCCTTCGGATACCGCTCATACGGAGTACGGTAGATCTCCTTCTGGCGGCTCAGGAAGCTCTTTATTGCCTCGTTGCTCTTGGCATTGTTGGTGGCCAGCATTTCGGACAGTTCAATGATCCAGTGGCCTTGGAGCTTCTCATAGACCTTGCCACTTTCCAGATCCTTCAGGTCATCCGTGAACCAGTCATCATCGACTGCCAGAAGCCTGAAAAACGTCGATTTCCCGGCCCCCTGATCACCGACTACACAGATGATATAGTCGAACTTTGTACCCGGCTTAAACACCCTTGAGATCGCGCCTAACATAAAGAACCGGAGGATCTCATAGGTGTAATCACTGGTATCGGCCCCAAGGAAGTGATGGAGAGCGTAACGGATCCGGGGAACACCGTCCCATTCCAAGCTGTTCAGGAAATCCCGGACCGGATGGTAGCTGTTCCTGTTCGCAACGATATGAAGTGCTTCTTCAATCATTTTCAGGGAACTGATGCCGTAGGTCCTTTCACCGTAAAGATGGATGTTGTAAAGGTCGTTGTCCGTGAGGGCCTTGCCGGAACTGCCACGGTCCCAACCAAGCGCCTTCACGATATCGACCCTCTGTGTCAGCTCGTTGAACCGGATCGCTCCACGAAGCAGAGGATCATAAGACAGGATCAGCTCCGCGTTCGTGATACTGCTTCTGACCTGACCCTTCTCGGTCGTTTCCAGAAGATCCTTCACATCCTCTGTCGTCATTTCCGGCTGTAAGGCTGCTGTCGCCGCCCGGAGAGCGTTCTCCGTTGCCGGAGCCAAAGTCTCTGATTCGTCTTTCAAGATCGTCTACCTCCTTTCCTTTGTCGATCATGACGAATGCCTTGTCTTCCCTTGAACCGTAAAGCAGAAGGTCCAGAAGGTACTCGACATAGTCCCTCTTGTGCATCGCCTCCACGAACAGGGGATGGAAATCCTCTGTGGGGGATCGCGGCGCGTATTCCTCGGCCCAATGGTTCAGCAGATGCAGATAGTCACAGAAGACGTTGTAGATCCGGCTGACCGCCTGCTCAAACTGCTGTTTCTCCGTCCGTTCACGCTTGGCTTTCTTACGAATGCCAGGCTGAACTTCCGGCCTGTTTCCCGCAGTCACCGTGAGGCCCATATCCGCTATAAGTTTTCCGGCGGCATCGTAGGGCGGCAGGCCAAACAGCTTTGAGGCGAACCGGATCACGTCGCCTTTTTCCTGACAGCCGAAGCAGACGAAGTTCTTGTCGACCTTCATACTCGGCGTCTTGTCTTCATGAAACGGACAGCGGCACATGCCGGACCGATTCACTTTTATGCCGTAATGCTCCGCGACTTCGCGGGTGCTGACCTGACTTTTTATCTGGGAGTAGATTCCCAAAGGCATCACCTTCTTTCTGCTTTGGGCATGAAAAAACGCCTGTCTTCATCGGTAAAACTGATCAAAAACAGGCGCATCTTAATGCTCGATATTCTGTTGTTTCTTCTTCCGGCCCGGATCCTGTTCAGCCCTTCTTGCGGCATTGGCGGCGTCGGCCTCAACGCGATTCCTCGCAAGCAGCTCCCGGACCGACCGCTTGATCGGCTGTTGGATCTCGTCCTTCTTTTCAGGAGGACGGAAGATGGCCGCAAGCCTGTCGGAGATGTGCTTCGTCATTCCCCTGAACCGGTCCATCAGATCCATGAAGATGCTCCCGGCGAACTTCCTGCCATTTTCGGTCAGGTGAGGATCACTGAGGACCGTGTTTCTCTGATCCGCTAAGATCTCAAAGTCCTCGTTTCTGACTTCTTCCTGAACCGTCCTGCTCACAGCTTCGACGGCTTTCTCATAGGCCGCCTCCGCAACTTCATCCACGAAAGCCTCCGTGTCCTCGATGCGGACCGTGATGGCCTGAAGCTCGGCTTCCTTTGCTGAAATCGTAAGGTCTTGAACTGCGATTCTTTCCTTTTGCTTCATCAGGATATAGTCCTGCTTCTCCAAATACTTCCAGCCACCATATTCCGGCTCATGATCCAGATGCAATCCGTGCTTCTCGCAGATGTCGAAAAGCATGGCGCGGCAGGCGGCGTCGAAAGTCATTTTTCTGTTGTTCAGCTTGCCCGGCTTCTGATCCGGATTCGGAAGATCAAACCCCAAGGCCTCCAGAGCTTTTTCCTGTTGCGGCGCGATCTCACCGTAACGGTTTTCACAATCAAAGACATGACGCTCATGGATGTGCGGAGTCGCTTCATCCAAATGCAGTGACCAGTCCAAGATGTGGATATGGTCTCCGAACCGTTTCTTAAATTCCTCAAAGAACTCTGCCGCGATCTCTGCCAGAACCTCCGGCGGGACGGAGTGCTCCATCGTGCCGATCTGAATCACGGATTCTTCCGGGCAGGTCTTTTTATCCTTCCAGAGATCGTCCGGTGATCTGTCTCTGCTCGAATGTCCGCTCTGCCTGTTTCGCTCATGCTGGCCGTCGCAGTACTCGCTGTAATGCTCATGATAGTAAGCACGCTCGATCTGCTCGAAGGAATAAGTGATCTGGTCCTCATCTGCCTGATCTGTTGGAAACCGGAATCCCTGATAGCAGTCCCAGTAAACGTTTTGCTTCGCACGCTCCTGATCGATGTGGTCACTGTTGGCGATATCGAAGCGGCGGTCATTGTGCTTCGGATTGTAAGTCCCATGCTTGCCGGATCTGCCATTGTGCCTTGTCATCTTCATAGGCAACTTCTCCTTTCTTGAAATACATGTGTGGCCCCTGCCTCTTAAAACCCCGGAAAACGGATCCCATGTCGGCAGGTAATACCCAGTACTAAGTGTCGGTTCCCAACACTTAACTGGGCGGGGCCTTGCCCTCGACCCGCGCCGGACGCTTCGCCCCGGCACCCAGATAAGAGACTGCCGCCTCTTAACTCTACCAAAGGGACCCGCGTTCCCCTTGACCCTTTGCTCCGGCAGTTCTGAATCTCGCCGCTTTCCCGGCGGCTCGTTTCATTCCTTCCGGCTTTTGCAGAACCGTTCACCGGACGGTCCCACAAAAATAGCCGCTGAGTATTTCGCTGCCATCCGCAAATGAGCGATGGAGCGAAGCTCAACGGCTTCCTCATCTGACCGACCAGGGCAAAGCCTTGGTCTTGGTCATATTCGGTTTTCACAGGATCGCCGCGCGACCGATCCTGCTCAATGGGCAAAACAAAAGCCCTCAACTTTTTCACGGTTGAGAGCCTTTGGTTTGCTCATTATCGCCTAACGTGACTTATTGTCTGTAGACTTATAGTATTTATTCCGTATAATAGGACAGTGAAGTTCTATGCCCAGAGGTGACTATGATGGATCTATTACATTGCTTTGCGACCAACGTTCGCTATTACAGACTCAAGCGAAAGTATTCTCAGGAATACCTCGCTGAACTTGCAGGATTACATCGTACCTACATAAGTGCATTGGAGAGAGAACGCAGAAATATTTCCATTGAAAACATCCAACGCATTGCCAACGCCCTTGAGATAGAACCTCATCTACTTTTCATGGAAGGAAACGATACTGATGTTTAATGAAAAGAGACTTATGCTCTACCATAACTACATTCGTGCTCTGGACTATTTCACAAATAACCCGGATCTTCTGATTGAACTTGAACGCTATGTCACAGAGTTGGTCAATTGGGAAATCGTTGAAAACTACCCAGAGATTGAACACGATTATAACGAAGCCTCTTACCTAAACGCATTCTGGGCTAACTACCCGCCAGAAGATCGTGGACGTGCGCCAGTTGGAGATCAGGTACCTTGGATTGAAGTCGGTGAGCATGCCGTTGGGCATAAACTTGAACGAATCATCGGGTCAAAATACGAAATATCTGAAATCGGTCTTCCTTCCGGAGCAGATAATCGTTTTGTACTTTATGATTCGAACATTCAAGAAATCACTCGTGGCTTTACGAATTGTGCTTTTGTTTTTCTTGATATCAAATCCGTCGGCCCCCGAGACAACTTTGATCATACCGTGATTTCTCCGTATCAAGTTTCAGGGGACGGAAATTGGCCATCTCCCAGAGACAACATGGAGAACTCAACTATGGAAGCGAGTGGTAAGATCGCAAGCCATGTATTCTATCCTGCTATCTCTCCGATATACCCTCTCTCAAGTGGTGCAGTGGCTCCAACGATTCATATATTCGTGAAGCCAGTTTACACTATGCTCTCGGGAAGATATCATGGTCAACCGCTGGAAAGCATTAAAAATATTTGCGTTCCCAACGGCATACTCCTTACCAAAAATCCCGATTATCTTGATCGGTATCCCGGACTATTCTTCCCTGGAAAAGATGATAAGAAGAAAGATCCGAAGAAAATCCGAGTGCGCGTTTCGTTTGAAATACTCAGACAGATAGCTCCTTGGCGGGTTCAGGAATTCACGAACCGCAGTCATCACTGATCGGTCATGCCATAATCGAAGATAGTCATCTGTGCAGCTTCAGATTTGTAACGTTCAATGTTCTTATCTGCAAGCTGCACATATTTTTCTTCTTTATCAATCCCAATGAAGTGTCTTCCCTCTGCAAGTGCGGCAATTGATGAGGTCCCACTCCCCATAAAGCAATCAAGAATGGTATCTCCCTTGTCTGAGAAAAGTTTGATAACCCTTCTGGGCAATTCTAAGGGGAACATTGCCTCATGCACATCGTTTTTTTGTACCGACCTTATATTCCATACGGCTCGGCTTCCCCATTCAGTCCATTCTTCTTTTTTGAGGCGATTACGATCCACTTTCGTGATGCCTGGCTTCCAATAAATATAAACGTACTCAAACTCATCGACAGCCCGATATGAGTTTGTCGTCCAGTTACTATTAGCCCATGCCGCATCTTTTACCCATATTCTTCTGTCATAAGGATACAAACCTGCTTTAAGGGCCATTTCTTCAAGCATACCGCCGACAATTCTAACGCGAGTTTGCGTACTATACTTGCCTCCACGGATATTATTTCCATGAAGCCTGCGATCTACGGTCTGCTCACTACAGCCCAGTATTTTTGCAAGTTGGTGGCGGTTATAGTCTGGGTGTTCAGCCTGTGCTTTAAGAACATCTTCTTCCGTAACTTTTGACTTTCGCATACTGACATTGTTGGCTTGAATCTTTGGCATATTCTCATCAGGGAAACAAAGAATATCTCCAATGTTAATAGCCAGGAATCCGCCGGGTTTTAGAACAGAAAAATGGAGATTAATGACCGTTTGAAGCATCTCCATCCAGTCCTCATAGCTCTGGCCATCTTCATAGTTTTTCCCTACGTGATAGGGCGGTGACCAAACACTTACCGCAATAGAATTCGGTTCTATTTTCTGCATGAGTTCTTCAGCAGTCCCGCAATAATTCTTATCAATAGCAAGATAACTCATTTAACATTCCTCTTTTTCAGTAAAGTCCA
>ERZ773009.1065-NODE-1065-length-19599-cov-15.398332_pt1 | contig 19599 bp, 9 predicted proteins | sample MGYA00580663_ERZ773009 | MGnify/ENA primary metagenome ERZ773009 (study PRJEB29015, sample SAMEA2737969) | human oral metagenome | biome: human oral; feature: human-associated habitat; material: dental | place: China | collected 2026 ... | reverse complement strand
TCTATCAATTTCTGACTCTAGTATAAAATAAAAATCCCCCTAAAAATAGGGAGATAGATTTGAAAAAACTTGAATTTGATGTTATATTGCTTGAGATTTCTGGATTTGGCAAAAACATCCACCACATTGTGGCGTATGTCATCTATTAGCTTTCTATCTCAAAGCGCTCACTCTTCTGCTTATTTGGCAAAAAGAGAGAAAGTAGGATTCCAACTAGAGCTGGCACCAACCAAGGCAGGGAAGTCTGAGCAAACGGAAGGGCATTTACAATATCACTTACCTTTGTAATATTGAACTGCTGCCCAAGAATGCCCGCAAAGGAAATCACAGTCACTGCTGCTACTGTCAATTGCATACCGATTTTGGATAGTGGCAAGAATTTATTGACAATGACAATCAGTACGATAACAATGGTAATTGGATAGAGAATTTGCAAGACTGGAACAGAATATTGGATAATGGCATTGAGGCCAAGATTGGCAATCGCAAATCCAATCAAAGTAAAGACAGTTGCGTAAACTTTATAAGATACCTTAGGGAAAGTTTTATGGAAGAATTCCCCAGTCGATACAATAAGTCCCGCAGTTGTTGTAAAACAAGTCACAGTAACCATAGCTGCAAGGAAAATCTGTGCTGTAGGTCCAAAGATAGCCTGTGTCGCCTGCGATAGGACATAAACACCTGGATTGCCTTTGGCAATAATCTCGGCTGGAACTGGGAAATGATTGCCCAGAAAAGCCAAACCGATATACATGGCGCTAAAACCCAAGGCTACCATCAAACCAACAACCCAGATGGTTAAAACATATTCCTTTTTATTCTTGAAACCTAGCTGGTTAAGAGTTGTTACCGCAATGACACTGAAAGCCACAGAAGCCAAGGCATCCAAAGTGTTATAACCTTCCAAGAACCCTTGCCCAAAAGCTGACGCAGAATAAGCTTCCGCAGCCTGCTGAGGTGTCGTTGTTCCGTATTTCAAAGCTCCTAGAATGACTAAGATGATGATCAAAACTGCAAAAACCGGCGTCAGAATACGTCCAATTCGATCCAAAATCTTAGATGGATTCAAAGAAATCAGATAAGCAGCCGCAAAGTAAAGGGTCGTGAAAACAATCAACCCGATACCTGTCATATTTTTAGACAGCATAGGAGCGATACCAACTTCATAGGCCACCGTCGCAGTCCGCGGGATAGCAAAGAAGGGCCCGATTGACAGATACAAAGCTACAAGATAGACAATAGCAAACCAAGGCGCAATCTTCTGAGAAATCTCGTGGATATAGCCCTTAGGATTGAGCGTTCCAATAATCAAAGTCAGAACAGCAAGTCCAACCCCAGACAGAACAAATCCTGCAATAGCTGGCCAAAAATGCTGGCCAGATAATGTCCCAAGCGAGGGCGGAAAAATCAAGTTCCCAGCACCAAAAAATATTCCAAATAAGAGCAAGCCTGTCAAGGCACCTTTTTTAATCACAGGAATCTCCTTTAAATTTTTTCATGCCTTATCATTATATACGGAAATGGCCCGCTCCGCAAGACTTTTAACTTTTTCAGAATATTGATTCAAATCAAAAAAATATATGATTTAAATCGAATCATTTATCTGGAATTTTGAGCAAATTCCTCGCTTATTCACAGATTTTTTGGAGATTTTGAATGTTATAAAACGAAATAACGCTTTTTGTTTTAAATCGTATTCTGCTAACCCCACTATTACCTATATTTTAGATAGTTTCCTTTATTTAAACGGACACACTCTACTGTTGATTAATTCATGAAAAACGCAATCTTGTACTTCTCGATTCAAAACAAAATAAAAGAGATTTTTCAAGGTGAAAAGGTTGAGACATCCTATCTCAACCTTTTAAAAATGGCTATAAATCATTTAGCACTCTTTATACATCGCTAAATCTTCGGTACTTAATTTCGAATTCAAAAAAGTTCTTCTCTTGCAGCATATGGAAAATATCTCGATAAGCCTCCTCATCAAAGTGGTCTCCCAAATACAGGATTTCAAAGCTTAATCCTTCATATTCCAGAAAGGCATTGGTCGTTCGAAAGCCGTTATGCTTATAGAAATCCATACGTGCTTGACGTTGCTCTAAATTATCACATTCTTCATCGACACGTTCTACCTCAAGAACCATGGTCTTTTGATAAAACTCTGTCAGTTTATGAATAATTTCTCCCCCATAGCCATGGCTGCGAAGGTGCGGCATAATCGCAAAGAAGCTGACATAGAACATTTTTTCGTTATAAACTGCAAAAGCAAAACCAACAAATTCTTCCTCATTGTAGAAGGCAAAGAAATGAGACCGCTTATCGTTTGTATAACGGAGAAATTCGCTGATAGGCACCCATTCCTCTACAGGAAAAGCCTCGCGGTTTAAGGTCTCAACCTTATCCAAATCGGGAAATTCTGCTGTAATAATTTGACTAGTTAAAGACATTGCTACCTCACTTTGCTTATATTCTAGCAGTTATCAAATGATTTAGCAAACCTTTTAAACTTCTTCTGCTTTTTTAGAAAATTGACTCTGGTAAAGGTCATGATAGAATCCTTTATCTGCCAAGAGACTCTCATGATTGCCTTGCTCGATAATCTGACCATCCTTGAGCACCAAAATCTTATCCGCTTCTTGAATGGTCGACAGTCGGTGAGCAATGACAAAACTGGTCCGCCCCTGCATGAGAGTCTTCATGGCCTTCTGGATCAAGAGCTCCAGCCGTGTATCGACAAACGAAGTCGCTTCATCCAAAATCAGAATCTTAGGATTGGCCAAAAGAGCCCTCGCAATCGTAAGCAACTGCTTCTGACCAAGCGAGATATTGCTTGATTCTTGATTCATTTCCATGTTGTAGCCACCTGGCAAGGTCCGGATAAAATGATCCACATTAGCAGCCTTGGCTGCCTCTACAATTTCTTCATCAGTGGCTTGCAGATTGCCAAAACGAAGGTTTTCCTTGATAGTCCCTTCGTAAAGCCAGGCATCCTGCAGCACCATACCAAACTGTTTACGATAGTCCTGACGGGACAGATGTCGTAGATCTTGCCCATCAACTGTAATCGCGCCTTTGGTCACATCGTAGAAACGCATAAGAAGATTAATCAGCGTGGTCTTACCAGCACCAGTCGGACCTACAATAGCCACCATTTCTCCTGGTTTGACTTCCAGATTGAAATTCCGAATAAGCGGCTTATCTGCCACATACTGGAAGTCTACATCCTTGAAGCTAACCTGACCTGTCAAATCTTGCTCTAGCTTTTCTGTCTCATCATTGACTTCGTCTGCCTCATCAAGCACTTGGAAAATTCGGTCCAAAGAAGACTTGGCACTCTGAAGCTGACCCGCCAGCTGAGTCAGGTTTTGAATAGGCTGGTTAATCTGCCAGACATATTGAACAAAAGCCTGCATATTCCCGACTGTCAAGCGCCCAGCAATAACCTGAAGGCCGCCCAGCAGAGCCAGCAAGAGGTAGGTCAGATCTGAAATAACATTCAAAACAGGCATCATCAAACCGGAGATAAAGCTGGCTTTAAAACCTACTTTCTGCAGTTTTTGTGTAATTTGTCGAAAATCCTCCTGCGAACTTTCTTCTCTGACATAGAGCTTCAAAATATTAAAACCTGTCAAATTTTCCTGAACAAAGCCATTCATAGCCCCCAGTACATCTGCCTGCTGTTTAAAGTAAGGCTGGGATTTCTTCACGATAAAGCGAGCACTGAGGTAGGTAATCGGAATCGAAATTACCACAATTATACCCAACTGCAGATTGAGCACCAATACCATGACTATAACCAAAATCAGAGTAAAGACTGCGTTGATAACCTGCAGAAAGGACTGCTGCAAGGCATTGGACACAGCTTCGACATCGCTGGTAAAACGCCCCAGCAAGTCACCAAACTGGTGCTTATCAAAGTAAGAAACGGGGATGCGATTAATCTTATGACTAAGTTCATCGCGCAAGTCACGAATGGTAGCCTGCACTGCATTGGTCATAAAGTAATTAGAATAGTAAGAACCGATTTCATAAAAAATCGCTCGCACAAAATACAAGACCATGACCCAGCCAACATAGGACACATTAATCTGGGCACCAGCCACACCTTTAGCCATATCCAGCAAATTATTTGTCAGTTCAGTAATGGCTAGACCTAAGACAAAGGGCTCGACGACACTCATAACGACGCTGAGGATTTTGAGGAAAATCGCAAAGGCGACTGCAAACTTATAAACTTTTAGGTAGCTCCACAGGCGAGCAAAACTAGATGTGTTTTTCATATCAGTCTCCTTTCTATTCCTCTGTCAAAGCTTGATTCTTCAGCTGAGAATCTGCAATTTCACGATAAATATCATTGGTTTCCATCAGCTCTTCGTGCTTGCCGCGTCCGACGATTTCGCCCTGATCCAAGACGATAATCTGGTCAGCATCCATGATAGTTCCCACCCGTTGGGCCACAATCAGCACCGTAGCTTGGCCTGTCACTTCCTTGAGGCGACGACGCAGCACCGCATCTGTCTTATAATCTAGAGCAGAAAAAGAGTCGTCGAAGATATAAATTTCCGGCTTTTTGACCACCGCGCGGGCGATAGAAAGCCGCTGCTTCTGCCCACCGGATAGATTGCTGCCTCCCTCAGCCAGATGAGTCTCAAAACGCTCTTCCCGACTCTCGATAAAGTCCTTGGCTTGAGCTACATCAGCCGCCTGACTCAGTTCCTTCAGATTGTATTCACGGACGTCCACACCGTCCACTAAAATCTTACCTAGTGTTACATCGTAAAAGCGCGGAATCAGCTGTACCAGCGTAGACTTACCAGAACCAGTTGAACCGATAAAGGCAATAGTCTCACCCGGCTTAGCCTTGAAGGAAATATTATGCAGCACAGGACTCTCCGTCTCACCTGGATAAGCGAAGGTTACATTGTCGAACTCCAGATAACCCTGCGTCTCTGTCTCGGTTACACCATCTTCATTAGGATTGATTGAAATGGGCATGTCCATGACTTCCTTGAGCCGCTGGCTCGATACCGCCGTCCGAGGATACATAGTAAAGAGATTGGCCAGGAAGAGGAAGGATAGCAGGGCGTGAAAGCTGTATTCGATAAAGGCAACGAGATTTCCGATTTCAAGACTGCCGTCCCGCAAAGGATCTAGGGCAAACCAGACAATGGCCACAATCATCGCAATAATAATCTGCACAAAGAGCGGCTCAGTCAGACCAGTCAGCTTAAAGAGCTTATTGGAGTTTTGCGCATAGACCTCATTTTCGTCAGCAAAACGCTTCTCTTGAAATTCCTCTCTTGCAAAAGCTCGAATAACGCGCAGACCAGTCAGATTTTCCCTCACGTACTGGTTAATCTTATCAAGGGTCTTCTGCTGCTTTTCAGACAAGGGCTTGGTTTTAACCGCCACATAAATGACCACGACAGCCAAGAAAGGCACTGAAACAGCTACAATCCAGGCTAGAGATGGGCTGGTCAGAAAAATCATGAGAATACTGGACAGCATCATCATGGGAGTAATGACACCCATTTTCAGGGTTTGCTCTGCAAACTGCATGAGTACAAAAGCATCCGAGGTCAAGCGCGTGACCAAAGAGGACACACCGATTTGCTCATACTCATGATGAGAATACTCTTGCAGCTTGGCATAGAGATCATTGCGCATGTCCTGCACCATGGTCGTCGTTAGCTTCCCAGCCGCATAAGCCAGAACGATTCGCCCCAGCACTCCTAAGATAATAACGCCAAACATGACCCAAGCCCAGAAAAAGAGCCGATCTGTCTGCTTAGGATTGATTCCCTCATCAATCATCCGAGCCAGCACCGTTGGCAACCCTAGATTGACAATCACAAAAAAGATTGCCGCAACAAAGTCCAAGACCAGTCACTTAGGATATCTCTTCAAATAAGACCAAATGTATAACATAACTCCTCCTTCACCATCTATTCAAAAATAACTCACTCTAAAGCACTCAGTGCCTTTAAAACACAGAAAAGAGCGCGCAAATGCACGCCTTAATATGAATATTATAACAAAAATATGAAGGAGGGTAAAGGTCATTTTAGACTTTTTTCTGCTTATCATCAGCCTCATAAATGACTGTCAGAAGCAAACTTCCTGAAAGCAGACCAGCTACAGTTTTAATTGCTTGACTTATATAGAAAAACAAACCTAGTTTTCACTAGGTTCGTCATTTCTTATCTGCAAGAAGGTCTGAATCTAAGAGTAATTCAAGCACTTACCCAGCATCAACTTGTCAGACTTGCCATTTTACAGACTGGTTGACCGGCTCAAATCCATCACTTCTGATTTTCAAAGATTGATGTTCTGAAATCATTGGTTTGATCGAGGTAAGCTTTGAAGACTGCTTTTTTAAGCTTGTGGACAGCACTGTTATATTCTGGTTTATAGCCACTCCAAGAATACCAATTATCATTTGCATCTTTGAGCACTGCTTCATCCATTAATGCCTGCAACTCTCCCACGGTACTAATAGTCTTAGTAGCATAACTTGTCCACGGTTGTCTTGTATCATCAAATGTGACCTTGTTCAGGCTGTCGAACTTGTTTTTACGTTCTTCATACATAGCCTTCTTAAACTCAGTCCAATTATTAAACTGACCGTTGAAGACCTTGCGTAAAACCAAGTCATCTGTTACCAGACCTCTGGTCTTACCGTAGATACTGATTGTTTTTCCATTTTGCTTGGCATCATCTTCATACTGATTAGAGATATAAGGGACCATACCATCTTTGAAGCCCTTGGCTGCCAGAAGTTCATAAGCCATACGCCGTCCTATAAGATCTCCAGGCGTTCCTTTTTCGCTGCTTAATGCCGAATAAATCGGAGAGAAGAGTTTAATCGTATGGTAGCCATTTCTTTCAACGTCACCATTTTTGTACTCACGCGCTGAAAGAATATCATTTTCAATGAGACTGTCGAATGAATTTAATTTTTGCGCATCCGCCATTGTAATATTTTTTATCACATTCGTTGCGTAAACATCATTTCCATCAGCATCTCGTACATATTTATTCTCAATCTTTCTCAGAGCGTTCACTTTCTGCACATCGGACAGACGGTTCACGATTGACATTCCTTCTAGGTATTCCAACATATAAATGACATCAAACATGTTATGAACATAGTTTTGCAAATCATCCGCATTTTGGAAACGTTTAGTTGGTTCAAGGACTTGCAAACGAGATTTTTCAGTCACATCATTCTTGTCATATTTGAGAATTGAGTTGACCGTGATTGTCGCATCATCTGGATGGTCCGGTGCTTGCAACAAGCCCTTAGCGAAGAATTCTGGACCAAGTCCACTTCTTCTTCCATATCCGCCTAAATAGATTTCATTATCAGAATCATGCGTCATTTCATGGGTATAGGTAATGGCTCCGTCCTTGTCCAGCATCCGATAGCCCATGTAGTAAACACTATCACCAGTAGCATAGGCACCATGCTTATTGTGTACAACCTTGTTTCCAACCGGTCCAAAGAAATACTTCATAGCTGGATTAGAACTATCAAATTGTGCCTCCACTGTAGCCTTGTCGACAGTGGTATCATCTCCAAACTTATAGGCATCATAGACCAAGATATTTCGATAGAGCTTTTCACGGCCCTGCTCGTCTAATATTCTATACCAATAATCATAATGGTCGCGTTGACGTTTTGCAGTTTCCTGAGCATTATCCTCAACAAACTTATTAAGTTCTGCCCCTGCTCTGTGCTCATTATTTCTATATCTATCATAGGCGCCAAAGCCAAGACTGGATATAGTTGATATGACAAATACCGTTCTTTCAGGCATTGTAAGCAATGGCAGGACCATATTTCGGTATTTCCAAGTGTCGCTGGTAATTCGATCATAGACCCCGATAGAATACTTACTGCCAGCCTGCTCTTGTTTGACCCTCACCTCATCAATAGCTGATTTTTCTTCAACGATATAAGCCTTGGTTTGCTCTTTAAACCATTGATTATTTGTTTTGTTTGGTAAAAATACCTCTCGGTAATTGGCAAGCGTGCTGAACAAATCTTTTGTTGCATTATTATTTGCTAGGCTGATGCTATAAGCATCTACGTTGTTCTTGGCCAGAAGATTGTTAAAGCCAGATTTACCTAATTCAATGATCGTGTCTAGTGGTGATACGTTGCCCTTACCAAAGAAATCCATGTGGTACATGACTAAGTCTTTGATATTCACGTCACCATAGTTAAAGTTGTACCAGCGCTCTAAATAGGTCAAACCTAGAAGCAAGGCTTCCTTGTTGCGTTTGATTTTATCAACGACATAACCATTAATCGTTTGATTTTCACTGGCAATGACTGCATCAGCAGACAACAGTTTTTCCAATGTGTTTGCTAGATTTTCCTTCGTTTTGGCAAACTGCTCTTCTAAGTATAATTCCGTTAATGAAACTCCTGAAGAAATACCTAGGGTGTTTCTGATAGCATCTGACTGATAATCGACTGCTCTCAAATCAGGCAAAACTTCATTGACGATTGAACTATGATTTTGTAAGAATTGATTTGGCGTATAGATGAGACCTGTATCGCCCACGCGATATTCTGCTAACTTACTAAAGTCAGATTGGTAGGTAAGATCTAGCTTTTCAGATGAATGATCCTTATAGTGCAGCAAGAGCTTATTAGCTGCCTCTTTATGTGAAGCAATATCTGTAATCACTTCATTATCCTTCATCATGACTGCAGATAGGACTTCTTTTTTAAACAAAGCGCTATCTTCTTTTACCAGATTACCGTATTTGACAATGGTTGCCTTATTATAAAACGGCAGTAATTTTTCGATATTTTTATATGCTAAAGCTCGACTGGCTTGATAGTCTTCAACCTTAGAAAAATCACTTTCTTTATTAGTGCTAGTCAGTAGGGGTTCAACAATCGGTACAGAAAGAGGGTTGATTTCAGATTTCTTACTTGCGATTTGAGAAGGATCAATGATTGTGCCTCTCTCTTCGAGCGATTCCTTGGTGACAACCTCATCCTTTTCAAGAGTCACTTTGTAGACTCTGTTTTCTTTGTTACTATATGAGTCAGTTATTCTCATTCCTCGATAGTGATAACCACTAATCGCATTCCCGTTCATAACATTGACATCACTAAGAACATTGTGCAATCTTCCAGCACGACTCTCTTCGTTAGAGTCTCTATCCCACAAGTAGCCAGCCACACCAGCAACGCTTCCAAAGCGTTTCACATTATTAATGTTGCCCTCGGCATAACTATTGCTGATAAGTGCATCTTTCTCAACAAGACCTGCAAGGCCGCCGACAGTTTGGTTTGTACTATCCGCATTTGACGAGATGGTAATTGTAGCTTTTGATTTGTCGACCAGTGCATTGATGCCAGTCAGTTGACCTACTAATCCTCCGATATTGTATGGTGCCCTCGTTTCATAGGAGTTGATAATTCTTCCCTTGAAACTGCTGTTCGTAATTTTAGAATTATCAGCCTTCCACACCAAGCCACCAATGCCTCGTTCGCCAGCCAGAACACCGTCTACATGGACATTGTTAATCCTTGTTGCATTATTCGCTTCATTTGCAAGGGCCCCAATGTCAGATTTCCCTGAGATATTTACATCTTTAAGAGCCAGATTTTCTACAGTAGCAGCGCTTAAAGTATCAAATAAAGGCTTTTTCAAATTATAAATAGCATAATTTTTTCCGTCTTTGCTGCCAAAGAGCTTACCAGTAAATCTACCCTTTATATAACTGCTAGCTCCATTTTCTAGTTCGACCTCGTTGGCATTCAGACTAGCACCTAAATAATAGGTCCCTCCAAGATCATTATTTATAGCTTGGACCAAGTTACTAAAGGAAGTGAAGTTTGTGACTTCTCTCTCTGCCTTTTTTGCTAGATAGAAAGTAAAATTGTCCTCGTATTTATTGTCGACGTCCTGTTTTAATTTTTCAGCACTTGCTGTAATTTTATAAACCGGCTGACCATCTTTCGTGCTATCGACTATTGAAGAAATTGGCAAGAAGACATCTTTAAATTTAGAAGATTTTACTTTCACGAAATAATTCTCATGATTGCTTGGAATAGCATCTAGAGAAACGTGCTGTTTGTATTTTCCATCAGTTAGACTATACAACTCCACGTCAGATACATTTCTTAACTCGATATTCTTTTCGGGTTCTTGCTTCTGCTCTTTAGGCACTTGAGCTTTTTCAGTAGGATTTTCCGCTTCTGGCGTTGCTGGTTCGATGTTTCCAGTATACTCTTGAGGAGCTTCTACCTGCTCAGGCTCAACAATCGCTCCAGCTTGAGTTCCTGTGTACTCCGGCAATGGAGTAACTTGTTCAGGTGCTACTATTGCTCCTGCTTGAACGTCTGTATACTCTGGCAATGGAGTCACTTGTTCGGGTGCCACTACTGCACCGGATTGAACGCCTGTATATTCAGGCGATGGGGTGACTTGTTCAGGTTCAATTACCGCACCGGATTGCGTTCCTGTGTATTCAGGTAACGGTGTGACTTGTTCGGGGGCCACTACTGCACCGGCTTGAACTCCTGTATATTCAGGTAACGGTGTGACTTGTTCGGGTGCTACTACTGCACCTGTTTGAGTTCCCGTATACTCTGGCAATGAAGTCGTTTGTTCAGCTTCTACTATGGCCCCAGATTGGACGCCTGTGTACTCCGGCAATGAAGTCACTTGCGTGGGTTCGACAATTGCACCGGATTGCGTTCCTGTGTATTCTGGCAATGGAGCTACTTGTTCGGGTGACACTACCGCGCCTGCTTGAGTTCCTGTGTATTCAGGTAAGGGCGTCACTTGCTCAGGTTCTACTATCGCACCGGATTGGACACCTCCAATCTCCGGTTCAATTTGTTCAGGCTCAACGATGGCTCCAGATAGTGTACCTGAATACTCAGGCAAAGAAGCCACCTGCTCGGGCTCAACGATTGCACCAGATTGGACACCTGTGTACTCTGGTAAGGGAGCAACTTGCTCAGGTTGAACCAAGTTAGAAGTTACTGGTTTTTCGCTAGGCGCTTCAAGCTTTTTAGTACCTTTTTCCACTATTTTAGGAGACGCTTCCTCTATTTTAGTCGAAAGAACCTCTCTTGAAACTTCCTCATTATCTACCGTAAAAATTCGAACGACTTCAATTTTACGGCCTCGTTTGCCTTCTTGTTTTACTCTTACAGTACCTTCGGCTAAATCAGGATTCTCTTGTATTTGTTCTCCAAAGGCTATCTCAGTTTCAACGATCTCTTCTTTGTATAATAGTTCAGGCTTAGCTACTCGGCCAGACAAGACTTCATCTTGAGGCTCAATTGTATTGACGCCAAGCGTTTGATTTTTCAGCCCATTCTTATCAAAAGAAACAGAATAATCTAACTTCTTATTTTGGTTTAAAACTTCTTTATCTAGATTAGCATTTTGCTGACTATCAAGAATCTTATTGTCTAATAATTTTTTAATCGATTCATCTTTTATGTAGCCAACATAGGTATAGCCAGAGATTTCACTTGGTGACGGCAGACTATCCCCAGCCGACACTTGATATTCGGCATTATACTGTAGCAAGATCCCATTTTCCAGCGCATCGACAGATAGTATCAAGCCTCCTCCGACACCAGCACCCACCAAAACAGTCAAGAGGAACTTACTTTGAACCTTTCTTTTTGACACAACAAAAACAACTAATCCTATCGTCGTTAACAGACCAGCCGTCATCATAGTATTTGAATTGTTATTGTCGCCTGTATTCGGTAACGTTTTTGCTCCAACATTTGAATTTAACCTGTAGACAAGATAGTAAGTCTCCTCATTTCCTTCTGACATTTTAGGAAATCCACTTACAATCAACTCCTTTTCTTGCGGAGTTATTTCAGTATCTGTCACGTATTTATATTGTACATTCAACTTTTCCTGCGCTTGAACAGAGTCAACCCCAACGATAGACACAAAAAACAAACTAGAAATAGCAGCCGAAACAAGCCCGACAGCTAATTTCCTAAAAGCAAAACGGGTTTGCTTCTCCCCCAAAAACTTTTTCATTAAAATCCCTTTCAAATTATTCTAAAAAGAATAACAAATCCTTTAACTAGAGAATGAGCAACAGTAAGCCATTGCATTCATTCATCTGAATCCCACTAATAGTACAAACTAGAGCTTCCATATAACATATAAAAACAACGTATGTTTTTAAATTAAAATATAGAGCCTTTATCCCCCTAAATAATTGAAGTATCAAAAAAATCTACTCTTTTCTTGCAACACACTCCTTTAAGTATTCGGACATATTGGAATAAAGTTTTTTACATGAGCCATATTGCCATTCAAAGACAGAACCGTTAGTATCTAACAAAATTAGGATTCCATCAAATCCCAAATCTTCCAAAATAAACATATTTACTGGAAAGTCCGGATATATTTCACGTGCCTCTAGCGTTGATTTTACAACATTCAGATATTCCGGTCCGTTCAAACCTTGCCATTCTGTTCCAAAGAAATTTACTACTCCGAACTCTCTTAAATAATCAATATAGTCTGTAGAAAATTTTATTGTAAGCTTATTTTGAGCCTTTAAAATTTGTTCATCGTTCGCACCTTTGGTAGCTTCTAATCCTGAGATCAGTTTCAATTCATCGCTAATTTTTGACATTATATTTCTTCTCCTCTCATTTTCCAATAATTTGCTTTTTCTTTTGCAAAGGCACTTCTATCAATTTGTGATGTTTGTGGAGGTACTTCGTGTAATAGTCTGTAATTCCCCTTATGCTCATCATGAGTTAATTCAGCTAAAGGGGAATCTTGTTTCTGTCCTATGTGATGAAGCTCAACTGGCTTGCCATCCATTAATGGAGCTTTTCCCTCAAGCATACGCTCTTTATTAGTTTTTCCGAATTCATCCGTTATTTTATAGTCAATATCTATTCTTTGGAAACAGGCTCGGCCATTTACATCTTTTTCGATTACATTTAATCCTTTATAAACAGCCGCCTCTTCTTTCCAGCGGATATTATCAACAATACTCTCTGACCACCCTGTCTCAGTTTTTAACTCTTGCTTATCGTGCTGGTTAAGCGGAGTTTTTTCGTGAAGAGCTGACTCTTCACCTTTTAATTCAGATTCCCTATTTACTTCTAGCCTTTGATTAGGATTAAAAGAAGAATGCTCATTTTCTATTTTCGTCATACTATGCTTTAAATCAGACTGGTTTGTTCTTTCAATACTCATAATAAACCTCCCTGTTGTTTCCATTCTTCTAAACCAGCATCGTTATTTAGCTCGTGAACATATAGCTGTGTTAAAATTGCTTGAATAATATTTAATTGCTCTTGCTGAGTGATTGGTCCATCTACTAGCCCATTGAACTCATTAATGACTTCATCGGTAATAGTTCTTTTATCCTTACTCTTTTGATTTGCTTCTCGCGCCTTTTCTAACAGGCTCGGATAAAACTCCGAAATAATTGGAGCAACCTGAAGCATCTTTACCTCGTAAATAGCCTCATCAAGATACCTTAAAATTTTATGAATAGATTTGCCACTGATAGGAGCTCCAAACAAATCATCTCTTAGTTTTTCAATATCTATATTCTCTATCTTTTCATTTCCGGTCAAAAATTTACTGATTCTCAAATAAACATCTGAATAAAATTTTGATTCAGTCAGTGATTCTTGGCTATATCGATAACTTTCGAGACTGCTATCATACTTCTCCACCTTGCACAAGACCGGCTGAATCCATTCATTTTGATAAACAGCTGCAACACCTTTCGGTAATTTCGCCAATTCCAAAATTTGGTCATCATTTAGATTTGCAGATCTACCAACTAGATCTCGATCGGTGAAATCAGGAAGACGCATTACAATTTTAGTATTGGTATTACGGATAACAGATAAATCTAGAAGTCCTGGTGCTTGATCAGCTATAATAAAGCCTTCTCCATAAGTACGCATTTCTGCAATAGCATTAGCAAGCATCTCAACACTTTTTCCAAGAAGATTGCTTGATTCTGAAAACTGTTCAGTTGAAGTTCTTTTTAATAGGTTATGGGCCTCTTCCAAGACTGTAAGGTGACGAAGTGGAGAATCCATCTCTGCTTGAGACATTCTATATTCTTGCAATTTTAAGACTAATATTCCCATTATTAATGATTTAGCCTCACTAGAACCAATCCGACTTAGGTCTATAATCACATTTGAATCAAATAATTGCTGCTCAGATAGTTCATCTTGAGAAAAAATGATTCCATTTATACCATTTGTTAAAGATTCAATTCTAGTCAATAAAGAACCTTTATAAGCGCCTTTATTTTCGCTATCGTACTCACTTGAGTCAATAATTTCTTTTATATTTTCAGCAACATCTCCAAATGTTGGATAAATTGTACCATAAGAATTTCTTGATTGAATCAAGTCCCATCCACAATCCATGTACGACTTTTCAACTGCTTTTTTTAAGACCGTTGGCATAGCAGCATACATAGGCCAACATACATTGAAAATTTCAATTAAACGATCCAGATGTTCTAAAATATGAATTTCCTTAGAAAAACTAAAAGGGTTCAATCTGAGCAAAGGAGTTAATTTCGGATTCGTGCCATATACTGCTACATCCTTTTCCTGACCAAAGACATGTTTATACTCCCCTTTTGCAGGCTCTACAACAAGAAATTTGACATTATTTTCCCTTGCTTCGCTTAAAAGCTGGTAAATAGTATTACTCTTACCAGATCCTGTACTTCCTGTTATAAAAGCATGAGACGTTAAAGAATTCAAAGATAAATCTACCGGAACTCTTTCCTCGCGGTTCATATGAAAAATATTCCCTAAACGGATGTTTTGCTCAGATTTATCACTCAAATCATAAGAAACAATATTTCGACCAAATTCTGTACATTCTATAATAGGCAGACCTGGAATAGATTTTTGAGGAAAATTCAAAGAATAAGCTAATTCTTGACCAGACAAAGGAACAGTAGGAGTAACTAAAGATGGATAGACATAATAAGTCGCATCATTTTCTAAAACACTAGGATTCAATGCAAATATTGGATGTCGCAAATCCCTCAAATAGTGAACAATTTCTCGAGTATCGGCACTACTCTCTCCCATATCACCACGCCACAGATTAACGGATGATTTACTCATATAGGACTCTTCTCCCTGAGTCAGAGCTAGGTAAGTATGAGCGACATTATTAGCGATATTTTGGTCTTCGCTAAGTACATAAGCAGCAAACTCCCACATGCCCAGAGCAGTTCCTTTTTCAAATCGTTTCATCTGCTCATCCAAAACTGATAATGCATGATGAATATTGTGGTTCATAAAGAACTGATTAATCCCTTCATTCTTACCAACCGTAGCTGTTACATTTGAGGCACGAGCAAAATTTGCTCCGATGTTGGAACCAAAATTGACCGCCCGAGAAACTCCCGCAGTCTTTCCCAAAGTTTCAGAGATAGCTCTACCAGCAGTTTTAGTAACAGCTTTTCCTATTGTCTTAGCGAAGGTTTTACCAGTTGAATCGGAAACAGAAGAGCCTTTAGAAATAGAATGACTATAGTCAGCATGACCACCAAGCTCTACTTCACCTACAAAAGGGAGCTTTGCATTTCCGCTAGCAGATACTCCTCCTCCAAAAGAATCTGATGAACCTTTGTTGCTACCACTAGTATGACTGCTGTTAGTTCCGTCAGTCTGACCACTTGAATCTGTCGTTGAATCTCCGCTAGACTGAGTCTTCCCTAAGGATTGGTTAGTAGACTGACTTTGGCCGTGTTGAATCCCAGCACTAGCTCCAATATTAACTCCGAAAGTTGCCATGGAAGTCGTTGCGTCAGATTCAGTGAAAGTGTAGCTAGTCTGCCATTTCTCGAAAGGAGCTAAAGCAGAATATAATTCAGAAAGCCGCAACTTGCGATTTTCTACATCCTGAATCGGACTCGCCAAAAGAATCAAGCTATAGTCTTGACTGGGTCCCTCAGGAATGATACCGTCAATCAATTTTTCAATTGTTTGGCTAATAAACTTTTCAGATTTCGCAGTTGGAAGGTTAGATACTGTTGCTACAGAGTATGATTTTTGATTATTCAAGCAAGGAATACGCCCGCGACCAATCTCTTCTTTGACTGTTGAACCAGGGAAATTTCCTTTTATAGCTTCTAGAAGTCGCTTTTTATAATTCTCAACATTGACATTATCATTGGCATTCTCAGTGTTAATTACTGCTAGATAGACTTTCGTATCATTCTCTGTACGATGAAAGACTAGAGCAATATTGCAGCGTTCATTAGAAAGTACTTCATAGACATTTACTAATTTTTCCAGACTATTTTCTCGCTTATCTGTAACCCATTTCGTTATATTAAAATAACGGACATTATATGCTGGATTGAAATCTTCGTTATATTCAGCAGAATTTTCCAAAGGAACATACAGCTCTTTTATCTGTTCTAAATAAGAGTTAAACACCTCAACGCCACATGACGCCAATAGTCTGCCAGTAAATTCCTCATCACTAATATCTGGTTGATCTGCAAGATATTTTTCCTTTTGCTCCTCGACAGCCTTTAGCTGCTCTGGACTCAAGGCAGATAATTTTGCTAATTTGTCTGCAGCTTTAGCTCCAGCCTTATTGATTAAATTTTTTATTCCCATAACTTTTCCCTCGAACTACATCTCCACTTATTTCCAAGATATCATCCGCTTGATTTCATTTACATAAGTTTTAATCTGCTTTTGCTGCTCTTCAAGACTGTAAATTTCTTTAATAACCTTTTGAATTCTCTGATCCAATTCCTTCAGTTCCGGACTAAATTCAATAATATTGCTTTTGATAAGACTTCCCAAATCCCGCATCCAATTGTTAAATTTACGTTCGTGTTCTGAGCGAAGACTTTCACTGAACTCAGTCAATTTAGCTTTAAATTCTTTATTATAAGTATTAGTCAGACCTGAAATATTTATTTTATTTGATTTTAATCGATAGTCACCAATTCTAAAAATGTAACTTAATTCATCTCTATTAAATTTGCCTAAATCAAATTGATTAAAATCTATTTCTTCATAAGAAATAATGATTTCCGAAATAGCTTTTCTTTTCTCTGGCTGAATATCCAAATCGCCTGAAATAACCTTCTCCAATTGTTTTCGAACATCAGCTGTGGCATTAACCCAAAATTCTTTTGAAAATTGGTTGAAATGCTCCTTTGCCATAACCAACTTTTCACTAAACTCTTGCTTGATAATATTAAGAACTTCTGCTGAAGCCTGTTCTTCAAGCTTTCTTCGTCTATCTTCACCTAACTTATAATTATTAAATGAATCTTCTATATGCCCTTTCAATTTTGAAAAGACATCTGATCCTGAATGAATATCATCAACAATCACTTCAGGATATTCAAGAGCTATCTGTTCATAGGAATCCTTATACAGAGATTCTGCTCTTTCCTTTTTCAAATTCTTGGTCAAGCTTTGTAAATAACTCAGCATTTCCTCAGGGTATCGGCTAGTATAGTCTTCCCTTTCCTGAGATATGCTTTTATCAATTGTTTCAAGAATTTCAGATTTTTGAGAATCAAGTTTATTCTGTAACTCTACCTTGCGGCTACCCAATTCCTTATTTTTCTCTTCGATTTCTTTATCAGTAATACCAATCAATTGATTCAAAGTATCCCTGGCTTGTTGACACTTGTCGTAGTGAGAATATTTATTCACAAAACTCTTAATTGTATCTTCAATAGTTAATAAACCACTATTAGCATAGATAATGTTAGAACTGGATTCTGCAGTCTCAACCATTGAAGAAATCATCTGTCTAGGAAGGAGATTAAAATCAAACAACCTCTTATAATAATCATTTTCTGGATCTGAATACTTAGCTTTGTAGGTATCGAATAATTCCGAGTAGAATTCTCCCTTGAGTTTGCCATCTAACTTGGAACCTAAACCGAGTATGGATGAAACATAAAATATCCCTTGAGCATACAGTTCGCGCGGTATTGATTGATTCATAATTTTTTGTTTAAAAGATTCTTTTTTAAATCTTCTCAAGCTAATATCTGCAGTTTCTGCTTTATTCACTACAATCATAGTAAAACGACTGTCTAGTCCTGCAACTTTTTTTAGCTTATCTTTTAAATTATCGTTATCTGTACTGTCCATCGAACTGCTATCTGTCACAAAAATAGGAAGACCGTTAGACATCCCTTTCATGGCCTTATCCAAAACATCCGAATGTTGGAGATTAGTAGAAGAATTTGAACCTGGAGTATCAAAAATAGCAATTTTATATTTTATATCATCTAGAGCACTTCTGCTAAAAGGAATCTCAATTTCAATTAGATCACCTAATTCAGAATCAGAAACATCATTTAATTCTTCCAAAACAAAACGTACTTTTTCAATAATTGAAGTTGGTTTCTCTTCATCCAAAACCTCATTAATTGAAGCTAATAATTCTTCTCCATCTTCTAGGCCATGCACAACTAGTTCATTATCTCGAAATAAGATTCTAGCTTCTTTTTCTTTAAAAGAAATTCGAATACTTGCTCTATCCTTATGAGGAGTAGAAGATAATTTGTAGACTTTCGCCGTAACAGGTGTTTCTGCACTAGGTAGTAGTTCGCAACCAATCAATGAATTAATAAAAGTTGATTTACCAGCACTATAAGTCCCTAGAACACATATAGGGACAATGTCATTAGAAGCATCTGAAAATCTCTTTAATTGTTGCTGTATCTCACCACTCTCATCCTCAATGTTTTTTGTTATTAAAGGATCTAATTTTTGAAAAATCCGATTTATTTCAGGCAAAACATCTCTAGCATTTTCTAGATAATTTTCTGATTTTTCGAGTTGAATATTCTCAAACTTAATATCCGTAACCAAACGTTCTAGTTCTTGATACTCATCATCACTACCTGAAAAACAGATAGACAATTCATCATCGGGATTAGAGTATTCAATAATTATTTGATTTATAATCTCATAAACTTTAAAAGGAAAAAATCCAATTTGATACTCACTACTAATCAGTTTGCTATTAGAATTACTATCCTCGTCAATAGATGTCCATGAATTCAGCTGATTATTCCAACGCTCAAATAAAACCCTTTTTTCATAAGGATTGCTGACGATTTTTATTTTATTCATAATATCTCCTAAATCGCAATAATCTGTCTAAATTATATCATACAATCCTATATTTTGTTAGCGTTTTAACGTAAAAATGATTTTTGGATACAAAAAAACCAAGTCTTTCGACTTGGTTGATTTCTATGATAGGAAACTCTATTATTTAAGAGTAACTGAAGCACCAGCTTCTTCCAATTTAGCTTTAAGTTCTTCAGCTTCTGCTGCAGCAACGCCTTCTTTGATAACGTTTGGTGCACCATCAACAAGTTCTTTAGCTTCTTTAAGGCCAAGACCAGTGATTTCACGTACAACTTTGATAACGCCGACTTTCTTGTCGCCAGCAGCAGTCAATTCGATATCGAATGAATCTTTAGCAGCGGCAGCTTCACCAGCACCAGCAGCAGCTACAGCTACAGGAGCAGCTGCAGTTACACCAAATTCTTCTTCGATAGCTTTTACAA
>ERZ773009.1061-NODE-1061-length-19633-cov-4.012412_pt1 | contig 19633 bp, 17 predicted proteins | sample MGYA00580663_ERZ773009 | MGnify/ENA primary metagenome ERZ773009 (study PRJEB29015, sample SAMEA2737969) | human oral metagenome | biome: human oral; feature: human-associated habitat; material: dental | place: China | collected 2026 ... | reverse complement strand
TGATTCAAATATTCTGCCAGCGTGTATCGACAGAAGTCTTTTTGGTTGTCTACAAGAAATCCCTCCAGTCCGGAGGCCTGGTGCAGATCGCCTTTCAGTTCCTCGGTGCTTTTTGGCATGATGCGCCCCCTGCAACAAATTGATCTACTTCTATTTTATAGGATAATACGATACAGGGAAGAAAGCAAGGTGATTTCTTGGATGCCAAAATAACCTCATATTTCGAGGAGATTTTTCAAAAGATCCGGCTGATCAAAGCCGGTGATAAGGGCGAAGTCTGGCTGGCGTGCGAGAGATCGGGGAGATTGGTGGTACTTAAGCGCATCGCCTCGACAGGGCTTCCCTATATGACGCTCAAAGGCAAGGATTATCCGTTGATTCCCCGTATCCTGTATTGCATCGAGGATAACGGCGAGACATTTGTCGTGGAGGAATATGTGCAGGGTGAATCCCTGCTTGACCGCATCGGGCGTAAAGCATATCTTTCGGAATCTGAGGCAGAGAGCGTTCTCTTGCAGCTATGCGAAGGTCTTGCCCCGATTCATACGCAGGGCATTATTCATCGTGACATCAAGCCGTCTAACCTTATTCTGCAAAGCGGCTGCAGGATTCGGCTCATCGATTTCGATGCCGCCCGCATCTTCAAGGAGCATGGCAGCGAAGACACGACACATCTCGGCACCAAGGGCTATGCCTCGCCGGAGCAATTCGGCTATGGTCAGACAGACGAAAGGAGTGACATTTACTCCATCGGTGTAACCATGGAAAAATCACTGTCGAAGGAATACAGCGGCTATCTTACCAGGATATTTGCTAAATGCACGGAAATCGATCCAAACAGGCGGTATCGAAACGTGCAGGAGCTTCGCCGGGCAGTGATTTTCCGCAAGGTTTGGGCAAAACGGGGCAAGGCGGCACTGCTGACGGCGGCAATCGCATCTGTCATGGCATGTTGCTTCCTGCCAAAGCCAGACGTGTCAAATACGTTGCCGAATGCTCCCGCAATCGAGCCAAAAGACGATACACCAACTGTCCCGTTTACGAGCAAAGCGGAAGAAAGCCCGGCCGCGCCAACGCCCGAAACATCTGCTGAGACGCCTGCGACGCAATCGCTTGTGCCATCTGATATCGGGCTGATACAAGAAACCGCCTCTCCAACGTCATTGACAGACCTGTACGCGCACGACAGCCACACGCTGCTGACAGTCAAGCCGGAGGAAACAAGGTCAGTGGAGAGCGTGGATACATTCCTGGGAGAGTTCAAGGGTGACCCGGAAAAGCTTGCCTACTGGCAGGTAAGAAACGATGTCTACGCCGCTGCCGCCACTATGTCCGAAGAGGAACGGCTTGATACGATGGAGCGCGGTGAACGGGGTCTTCGGTTGGAGGCCTTTATAAAAAATCTGCCGGAGACAATGACACAGGAGGAACGCAATCGTGCAATTGATGAGTTCATAGCTGAACAAAATAGGCTGCTGGGCATAAAAAAATTTCCGTAACAGCACAGCCGCAAAAAGTTCTCTATCATCATTTTTCTTCTTGGTCATGTTTTCTTGTTTCTCGGCTTGCTGTATCCACCCCTTGCGATATGGGGGGATTTCATGCAAAAGACACGCGGTCGCGTATTCCTTGTCTATAGCTTCATAATCACGACATCGATTATTTTATGGGGCTGTTCGAGCAACGCGGCGCAGAATGCGCATGAGGAGGCAGTCCGCGCATATGAAGCGAGCCTCACCCCTGAATAGAAAGATTACGCGCAAGGTGCTTGAGGAAAGAGGCGTCTTTGAAGATACCTATATGATATACACCATAGGCGACGGATATGACATTGACGTGACACGAATCGAATGATCTAGACATATAGAATTTAACGGCAAGCGGCGTTTCTCCAGGTTTTATGAGGAGAAATGCCGCTTGCCGTTGATGTACGGCTGCTTCTCAATTTTCAAATATCGAAAGAAAAATGGCGCGGCTGCAATCGGGCATAGGCAATCCGATGCTTTTTTTGTTTTTTTCCATGATTGACTTGACGTATTGCCCTGAAACCGTTAATATTTTTGGAGGGCTTGACGAAATAAGCATGCCTTTGTGCGCCCGGAAGTATCCGTGCTTCCCCTGGATCGCGCACCGCTATGGATCAGTCAGACTTAGGAGGACATCGGACAAAAATGAGTGTAAACGAAAAGTTGAGGAATATCGCGATCATTGCCCACGTTGACCACGGCAAGACGACGCTGGTCGACGCCATGCTGCGGCAGAGTCATGTTTTTCGCTCGAACGAGCAGGTGGCGGAACGCGTCATGGATTCCGGAGATTTGGAGCGCGAGCGCGGTATCACGATTCTTTCCAAGAACACCTCCATCCTCTACAACGATGTGAAGATCAACATCGTCGATACGCCGGGTCATGCGGATTTCGGCGGCGAGGTGGAGCGTGTGCTCAACATGGTGGACGGCGTGCTGCTGCTCGTCGACGCCTTCGAGGGTCCGATGCCGCAGACGAAGTATGTGCTGAGGAAGGCGCTCGAGCAGAAGCTCAAGCCCATCGTCGTCATCAACAAGATCGACCGCCCCGACCAGCGCGTCGACGACGTTTACGACGAGGTGCTCGAACTTTTCATGGAGCTCGATGCGGACGACGATCAGCTCGACTTCCCGTGCATTTATGCGACGGCGCGCGAAGGCATTGCCAAGTATAATATGGAGGACGAGAGCGACAACCTCGTGCCCCTGTTGGAGACGATCATCAAGGAGATTCCTGCGCCTTCGGGCGATGCGGACGGCGCGCTGCAGATGATGGTGACGACGCTCGAAGCCGATGAGTACGTCGGCAAGGTCGCCGTCGGCAGGCTCATTCGCGGTAGCATCAAGGCGAATCAGAGCGTCGCCCTCCTGAGCGGCGACCATGAATCGAAGGCGCGCGTCGGCAAGGTCTTCGTCTATCACGGTCTGAAGCGCGTCGAGGTGCCCGAGGCACAGATGGGCGAGATCGTCGCGCTGACGGGGCTCGGCGATGTCAGCATCGGCTATACGGTCGCCGATGCGGAGAATCCCGAGGCTCTGCCGACGATCAACATCGACGAGCCGACGCTGTCGATGACCTTCGGCGTCAATACGAGCCCGTTTGCGGGCAGGGAAGGGCAGTTCGTGACCTCGCGCCATCTGCGCGACCGCCTCTTCAAGGAAGTCGAGACGAATGTCAGCCTGCGCGTCGAGGAGACGGATTCCGCCGATGTCTTCAAGGTATCGGGTCGCGGCGAGCTGCACCTCTCCATCCTCATCGAGACCATGCGCCGCGAGGGCTACGAGCTGCAGGTCGGCAAGCCCGAGGTCGTCTATAAGACGATCAACGGGCAGAAGTGCGAGCCGATGGAGAATTTGACGATCGAGGTGCCGCAGGAGTATATGGGCACGGTCATGGAGTCCTTGGGTACGCGCAAGGCAGAGCTTTCCAACATGACGGAGGTCTCGGGCTACATGCGCATGGAGTTCGTGATTCCGGCGCGCGGCCTCATCGGCTTCCGTTCGGAGCTTCTGACGAATACGAAGGGCAACGGCATCATGAACCATGTGTTCCGCGGCTACGTTCCCTTCAAGGGTGACATCCCCGGGCGCACGCGCGGCTCTCTCGTCGCCTTCGAGCAGGGCGAGACGACAGGCTACGGCATCTACACCCTGCAGGATCGCGGCACGATGTTTATTTCGCCGGGACAGCAGGTATACGAGGGCATGATCGTCGGCGAGAACTCGCGTGAGCTCGACATCGACATCAATCCGTGCAAGAAGAAGAATGTTTCTAACATGCGCACGTCCTCTTCTGACGAGGCGATCCGCCTCGTGCCGCCGCGCATCCTGAGCCTTGAGCAGGCGCTTGAATACATCAACGAGGATGAGCTCGTCGAAGTCACGCCCGAGAATATCCGTCTGCGCAAGGCGATTCTCGACCGCACGGCTCGCGGGCGCGCGAATAAAAATGCACGAAAGTAACAAGAAAAACAGGACTTTTCGAGGTCTACGCGCATCTTGTGCGCCCCTTGGGAAAACTTTTTTCGCAGGCTTAACTTTTTTAGAGGATTTTCGAAAGATATAGCGAACGTATAGATATGATTCATTAAGAACTTTCCAATCGTTTGTTCGGTTTATCTTGTCGCTATCATGGAATTTAACGCTGGAGGCGGAATACGTGGATTTTTTGAAAAAGGTGACGGACTTCCTCATGCCCATGGAGGAAGAAGAGGTCGTCAAGACGGAGCCTGCGAAGCAAGAGGAGCAGGAAGAGGCGGGAGTGCGCCGGGCGAGCGTCGACTCCTATGAGGAGCGCAGGGTGTCCAACGGCGCTTCGGTTTCTTATGCGTCGGCAGAGCCACCGCTGTATACGCCGGCGTCCCAGCCGCACCGCTCGCTCCATTCGGTGTCGGCACAGGTGCCTCGCACGCGCGTGACGAGCCAGCAGGAGCGCCCGAAGCTGACGGTTCATACGACGCAGATTCCTTCACTCAACGTGAAGATCTATGTGCCGCGCAGCTTCGATCAGGTGCCGGAGATCGCCGATGATCTGAAGAGCGGTAAGGCGGTGCTCGTGAACTACGAGCGCGTCGAGATCGAGGAGCAGCGCCGCATCTGTGACTTCATCAACGGCGTGTGCTACATCATGAACGGCGAGGTCAAGCGCGTTTCGACAGCGATGGTGCTCTATGCGCCGGACGGTGTAAACGTCTACGAGGCGGAGTCGATTCCCTTGCAGGATTGAATACGATGGTTTAGAGAGTTCGTACCTTGCATAACGGGGTGCCGAGGCTCTCTTGTGGCAGGGCAGTCAGGCTTGATTGCCCTGCCTTTTCTATGGAAAGCGGGAGGAAGATATGACAAAGAGCGATATTTTACAGAGCGTTATGCAGGAATTTCGGGCGTTGGCGGCGATTCCGCGCCCCTCGGGTCACGAGAAGGCGGTCAGCGACTATCTGCTGGCGCATTTAGAGGAGATGGGGCTTGCCGTCGTGCAGGATGAGAGGAACAACATCATCGCCGACCTCGCCGCCTCACCCGGCAGGGAAAACGCCCCGCGTGTCATATTGCAGGGACACATGGACATGGTGTGCGTCGCCGCGCCGGGCGTCAGCTACGAGCCGCTGCAGGATGCCATCAAGATTGTAGAAGACGGCGATATCCTGCGCGCACAGGGGACGAGCCTCGGGGCGGACGACGGCATCGGCGTCGCCATCATCCTCCACATCCTGCGCCATGCGAAGGAGCACGGTCCCGTGCGCGCGATCTTCACCGTCGATGAGGAGCGCGGCATGACGGGCGCGATCCATCTGGACGAGAAGTATTTGAAGGACGCCCGGTACCTGATCAACTGCGACTCGGAGAATCTCGAGGAGCTTTGCGTCGGCAGTGCGGGCGGCGTCGACCTGACATTCTCTCGCACGATGAAGTTCACGGGCGCTGCGGGAAAGAAAGCCTGGCAGATCAGCGTCGGCGGTCTGAAGGGCGGTCATTCGGGCGAGTCGATCGGCGAGGGGCGTGCCAACGCTTTGCGCCTTTTGTCGCTGACGCTCGCGGGCCTGCAGGAGGCGGGCGTGGACTTCGCACTCGCTTCGCTTGCAGGCGGCAAGGCGAAGAATGCGATCGCCTCCGATGCCATGGCCGTCGTCGTGACGGACGCCGCAGAGGAGAAGCTGCGCGAGGTGCTGCAGAAGGAAGAGGCACAGTTTCGCCGCACTTACAGCGTGACGGAGTCGTCGCTTACACTTTCGCTCGCGGAAGCGCCGCAGGCCGAAAAGGTCTTTGCGGCAGACGAGGCAGAGAATCTCTTGCGTCTCCTGCGCCTTTTCCACAGCGGCATCTACCAGATGTCCGCCGTCACGCCGGGTATGGTGGAAACGTCCTCGAATCTCGGCGTCGTGCGCATGGAAGGCGCTGATATCGAGATCGAGATCTATCCGCGCTCAAGCGTCGAGGGTAAGCTCTTCGAGTTCTGCCGCATGGCGAAGGATTTGGCGGAGCTCACGGGATTCGCGCTTCATATCGGCACGATCGCACCGAGTTGGGACGAGGACAAGGACAACCCCCTCGCGAAGATCATCGCGGCAGTTTTCGAGCAGCACATGAAAAAGCCGATGAAGGTGGAGACGATTCACGCGGGGCTTGAATGCGGCTGGTTCTATCGCAAGAATCCGCAGATGAAATTTGTTTCCGTCGGCGTGACGACGCACGATATCCACAGCCCCAAGGAAAGCCTCGAACTGCCTACCGTAGCGCCCCTCGTGGAGATTCTTTCCGACACCTTGAAAAAACTCGCCGAGCAATGAGGCTCGGCGAGCTGGAAGTCAGAGGTTATTTTTTCTTTTGTGCGCCGATGCCGATCGTCAGCATGTTGAGGAGCGGCAGCCTCTCGCCGAGGGCGCGGACGACGGCGGCTGCGGCGAGGGAAAGGGCGACGGTCGCGAGATAGAAGGCGATCGCCTTGGGCGCTGTCATGATGACGCCGCGGCTTTCGAGCGCGAGCATCATGTAGCCGATGAAGAACGGGTGGACGAGGTAGGCGAAGTAGGAGTGCCTGCCGAGAAGTGAAAACAGGCGATTGAGCGCCTGCGGGTATCTTTGCTCGGTGAATACGGTGAAAAAGAAGATGGAAGCGGCGAGCGTGTAGATGATGCCGAGCGGGCACAGCTGGTGCGCCGTGTTGATCGCCTCCATCTGCGTGTAGCCGCGAAAGGCGAGCAGGTAGTAATAGTAGCCGAGAAGCCCGGCGAGGGAAGCGGCGAAGAAGAGGCAGATGCTCTTTTGCCGGTCGCGCATGAACGCTTTGAAAGCATCGAAGTGGACGGCGAGGTAGCCGCCGATGATGAAGATGAAGACGTAGTGAATCACCCAGTAATTGAGACGGTAGAGCAGGAAGCTCTTGAGCACGGGATTTTCCATGCCGTAGACCAGCGTGTTGAATGTGACATTGAAGCTTGAGAAGTAGTCGAAAGCGACCTGCAGGAGGAAGAGGAGCAGAAGCCCCTTGGCGCCGATGCGCTTTACGATCGTCATCCAGAGCGGCATGAGAAGGTAGAACCAGATGAGGAGTACGAGGAAGTAAAGCTGGTACTTGGCATTGCCGAAGAAGAGCAGGGAAGCGAGGGAGAGCGGCGCGGGGAAGCCGACGTGGTAGAGCCAGCCGTCGTGCAGAAGATAGAAGAGCGACCATACGAGGTAGGGAACGACGACGGCGCGCGAGCGCTTCTTGAGAAACTGGCGGTAGCTGAAAGGCTTTTCAAGATCCATATTGTAGAAGATCCCGAAGGCGGATATGAAGAAGAAGATGGGCACGCTGAAGCGCGTGGCGATCTCGAAAAGTGCCGTGAGGTTGGCGTTCGAGGCGGGATTCATCAGATACTGCGAGCCGACGTGGATGCCGATGACGCCGAGCATGGAGATGCCGCGGATATATTCGATGGCGGCGAGGTGTTGCTTTGCCATGGGGAAGCCTCCTACATTTTTTGATGAATCTACTATATATTTTTTCCCGCGGATTGTAAAGCCAGGGCGGGAATGTGTCCGGCGGTTGATTTCTCGCGGCAAACGCATTAGAATATGTAGGGATGATTTCTTAAAGGAAGGGGCGTATCGAAGGCGTGAAAAAGGAGCAGCCCATCGGCGTTTTTGATTCGGGGCTCGGCGGCATAAGCGTGCTGCGAGAGCTCGTTTCCCTCTTGCCGGCAGAGGACTTCATTTATTTTGGCGATTCCGCCAATGCGCCTTACGGCGAGCGGTCGGAGCGAGAGATCCGCGCCTTGACCACGGCACATATCGACCGATTGGCGGCAATGGGAGTCAAAGCCGTCGTCCTTGCCTGCAACACGGCGACGAGCGCCGCCTGTGCGCCGCTGCGCCGCCGCTATAGACAGCTGCCGATCATCGGTATGGAGCCGGCGCTGAAGCCCGCGATCTTGAGCCGCGAGAGGCCGCGCGTCGTCGTCATGGCGACGCATGCGACGCTGCGCCAGAAGAAGTTCGAGCGCCTCATGGCGCGCTTCACGGATGCGGGGGAGATCGTCAAATTGCCGTGTCCCGAAATCGTCGAGTTTGTCGAGCGCGGAGAGATTCATTCGACGGCGCTGTCGAAGTATTTGGAGGAGCGCTTTGCGGGCGTTTTGCAGGCGCCTGTGGACTGCGTCGTGCTCGGCTGCACGCACTTTCCCTTTGTGCGGGAAACGATTCAACAGACGGTCGGGCAGGCGGTGCAGATCTTCGACGGGGCGGCGGGGACGGCGCGCGAGCTCAAGCGCCGCTTAGAGGCAGCCGACGCGCTGCGCGAAGATGCGCGAAAGGGCGCGATCGAATGGCTAAACAGCAGCCCCGATCCGCGCTATGTCGAGCGTGCGAAGATGCTTTTTTCCTTGTGAATAAGGCAAGATGTTTTGATAAGACTTTACAGGGGGAGTTCATGATGGTGGAAACGAAGATCGAAGTGGGTATGAAGCGCGAGGCAACGGTGACGGTCATGGAGGCGAATACTGCCATAGCGATGAAGAGCGGTTCTTTGCCCGTCTTTGCCACGCCCGCGATGACGGCTCTGATGGAGCAGGCGGCTGCAGAACTCGTTGACGAGCTCGTGCCGTCCGACTGGACCTCAGTGGGCATTTCGCTCAACATCCGCCACAAGGCGGCGACGGCTTTGGGACGCGGCGTGCGCGCCGAGGCGGAGGTCAAGAGCTTCGACGGTCGCCAGATCACCTTCGCTGTCAAGGCGTTTGACGACGCAGACGAGATCGGCGAGGGACTGCACGAGCGTGTGCTCGTGAACCGCGAGAAGTTCATGAACAAAGTGGCGGCGAAATGACGCAAACGCCATCGGGCGAGAAGACGAGGCAGCAGCTTTTCCGCGAAGGTATGCGCGACGGCACGCCGATCGCGCTCGGCTACCTCGTCGTGAGCTTCACACTCGGTATAACGGCGCACAATGCGGGACTCGACGCTCTGGAAGGCTTCGTCGTGAGCTTTTTCAACCTCGCTTCCGCCGGCGAGTACGCGGCGTTCACCGTCATCGCGGCGGACGCGCCGTATTGGGAGATGGCGGCGATCACGCTCGTGGCGAATGCGCGCTACATGCTCATGAGCTGCGTGCTCAGTCAGAAGTTTTCGCCAGAGACGCCGTTCTATCATCGCCTCGGCGTGGGCTTCGGCATTACGGACGAGATCTTCGGCATCTCGATTTCGCGCCGCGGCTTCCTGCAGCCGGCTTACAACTACGGCGCCATGGCGCTCGCCGTGCCCGTCTGGGCTTTTGGGACATCGCTCGGCATTGTGGCGGGCGACATCCTGCCGCCGTCGTTTCTCAGCGCCTTGAGCGTGGCGCTCTACGGCATGTTCATCGCCATCATCATTCCGCCCGGAAAGGAGAACAAAGTCGTCCTCGGACTTGTTTTTCTGAGCTTCGCCCTGAGCCTTCTGGCGGCAAGTCTGCCGCTCGTCTCAGAGCTGTCGGCTTCCTCGCGGACCATCGTGCTGACCGTGCTCATAGCGGGTGCGGCGGCATGGCTCTTTCCGCTGCAGGAGGGGCAAGAGGAGGAGGGAGGAGGCGCATGAAGCACGAGATGTTTCTCTATATCCTCGTCATGACGGCTGTGACGTTTGCCATCCGTCTCCTGCCGCTGACGCTCCTGCGCCGCCCGATCCGCAACCGCTTCCTGCGCTCCTTCCTCTACTATGTGCCGTATGTGACACTGGCGGTCATGACCTTTCCCGCCATCGTCGAGGCGACGCAGGTACCGGCGGCAGGCGCAGCGGCCCTTCTCGCGGGCATCGCCCTCGCCTGGTATGGGGCGAGTCTCTTTCGGGTTTCTGCGGCATGCTGCATCGTCGTATTCCTCGTGGAATTTGTCCTCTTATGAAAAGCGCCCTCGCGTGCAGATTGAAGTATCGGTCACTTTCTGCAAATCTCTTGATTGTCATGCAATGACGCATTAGAATATAGCAAAAGATAGTGTTCGATCGTTGTCATGGGAAGCGCTGATGAGATGAAGTCGCCCGGATGTGCGAAGATGGGTGGCTGAATTTATCAGGGGGTTCCTTTACATTCCCTAAAGGAATGTATATAATGACTAGAGGGAGAAATGCCCTTGTAGGCTGATGATGAAGCCGCTCGTAGCGGGTACATTCGTGCCCGTGTGGGCGGCTTTTTGTGAGAGCAATAGGAGGTACGATATGAAGGGAACATTTTTCGGCATCGGGGTAGGGCCGGGCGATCCGGAGCTCTTGACGGTCAAGGCGATCCGGGCGATGGAAAAGGCGGACGTGCTCATCGCGCCCAAGACGGAGAAGAAGGAGGGCAGCGTCGCTTTGTCCATCGCGCAGCCGTACTTGAAGAAGAATATCGAAATCGTCTATCAGGTCTTCCCGATGGTCGCGAACTTTGCTGATTCCACGGAGGCATGGGAGGCGAATAAGGCGGAGATTCTCGCACTCCTGGAGACGGGGAAGAATGTCGCGTTCCTGACACTGGGCGATCCGATGTTCTACAGCACCTATATCTATGTTTACCGCCTGCTCGAGCATGAGGGTGTGACGATCGAGACGATTCCCGGCGTGCCGGCATTCTGTGCCATCGGCAGCAAGCTCGGCTATCCGATCGTCGAGGGCAACGACATCCTGTCGATCATCCCGGCGACGGCTTCGCCCGAGAAAATTGCGAAGATCCTGCCCGTGACGGACAATGCCGTCCTGATGAAGGTCTATAAGAACTTCCCCGAAATCGCCGCTCAGCTCAGCGAAAACGGTCTGGCGAAGGGCGCCGTGATGGTGAGCCGCTGCGGCCTGCCCGATGAGGAGCGCATCGACGACATCGAGGCGCAGAAGGATAAGCCGGTCAATTACCTTTCGACGATATTGACGCGCCATAACGCATAAGGGGGATTCAAGCATGTGTGGAAATTATTTCAGGCTCTTTGCTCTTTCGGTCGTGCTCGCAGCTGCCGTACTTTTCGTCGGCTGCGGAGCGGAGAAAGCGGCAGGGACGGAGCAGGGCACGAATTTTGCCGTCATCAAGGACGATATGGGGCGCGAGGTGACGCTCGCGAAGAAGCCCGAGCGCATCGTCGTGCTTTCGGCGTCGTTCCTTGAGCCGCTTCATGCCGTGGGCGGGGACGTCGTCGGCCGCCCTGACTCCAAGACGAAGATGCCCGATTACGCGAAGGACAAGGCGAGCGTCGGCGAGGTCTATCAGATCGACGTGGAAAAGGTGCTTGCCTGTCAGCCAGACCTCGTCATCATAAACAAGGGCATGAATGAAAAGCTCGTATCGACGCTTGAAGAAAATAAGATTCCCGCCATCGTCATCGATATGAGGAGTTACGAGGACGTAAAGCGTGAGATCGGGATTTTCGCGCAGGTCACGGGAGAAAAGGAGAAGGGCGAGGCGCTCATCAAAGACATGGACGAGAAGATCCAGGGCGTTCTTGCGCGCGTGCCCAAGGAGAAGAAGCGCGTCGCCATCCTGCACAGCACGTCGCAGGGACTCAGCGTACAGCTCGATGGCAGCATTGCGGGCTCCATCGCCAAGACGCTCGGCTGGGAGAACGTCGCAGCGGGCATGACGCCGCTGGAGAACAATCCCGATGCGGCGCCCTACAGCATGGAGACGCTCGTCGAGCAGAACCCCGACATCATCTTCGTCACGAGCATGGGCAAGATGGAGGAGATCAGGAAGAACATGGAGAAGACGATCGCCGAGAGCCCTGCCTGGCAGAGTATTCCGGCGATCAAGCAGGGGAAGCTCTACTACCTGCCGCAGGATCTCTTTCTCCTGAGCCCCGGGATACATTATCCTGAAGCGTTCGAGATGATGGCGAAGCTCATCTACCCCGAGGTGTTCCAATGAATATGGAAACCGCGGAAAAAAACTTCGTTTCTTTCAAGCGGCGAATATCCATCGTGGTGATATTCGCCGCTTTGGCGTGCGTCGGTTTCCTGCTGAGCATCATGAAGGGCTCGGTCGAGATACCCGCCGCTGAGATATGGCAGACGCTGACAGAGGGCGCGGAGGGCGTGCACGCGCAGATCCTCATGAACATCCGCCTGCCGCGCACGATCGTGGCGGCGCTCGTCGGCATACACCTCTCGCTCTCGGGAGCCATCCTACAGGCGATCATGAAGAATCCGCTCGCCGACCCGCACATCATCGGCATATCGTCGGGTGCGGGGCTGGCGGGTATCTTCATCCTGCTCGTCTTCCCCGGGCACGAGGCTCTTGTGACGCCCGCCGCCTTCGTCGGCGCGATGGCGGCTGCCGTCGCCATCTACCTGCTCGCATGGAAGAACGGCATACGGCCGATTCGCATCATTTTGGCGGGCGTCGCCGTCTCGGCGTTCCTCGGTGCGGGCATCTCGGCACTGATGATTTTCTACAGCGACCGCGTGCACGGCGCCCTGATGTGGATGGTCGGCGGGCTGTCGGCGCGCAGCTGGCCGCAGGTCGATATGATCTTTCCCTATACGATCGCAGGTCTCGTGCTCGCCCTCGCCTTTTCACGCCAGCTCAACATTTTGCTCCTCGGCGACGAGATCGCGAAGAGTCTCGGCCTTCGCGTCGAAGTCTCGCGCCTCCTGCTCACGGCGATCGCGGCGCTTCTGGCGGCGAGCGCCGTCGCTGTCGTCGGGCTTCTGGGCTTCGTCGGCCTCATCGTGCCGCATGCGGCGCGCCTCTTGGTCGGCTCCGACTATCGCGTCCTGCTGCCCGCGTCCGCGCTCCTCGGCGCGGCCGTCGTGACCTTGAGCGACACGTTCGCGCGCACGGCGTTCGCGCCCGTCGAGCTGCCCGTCGGCATCCTCATGGCGGTTCTCGGCGCGCCGTTCTTCTTGTTTCTTTTGAGGAGGGAGCTTTGATGTCGCTGACGGTTCGCCGCCTTTCGGTGGCTCTTTCGGGGAAAAATATCTTGGAGAATCTCGACGTCGAGTTTCCCGCGGGAAAGCGCACGGCGATCATTGGGCCGAACGGCGCGGGAAAATCGACGCTTCTGCGCGTACTCGCCGCCCTGAATCGCAACTACGGGGGCGAGGTGCTGCTGGGCGGCACGGACATCCATGCCATCGATCGCAAGCTTCTGGCGAAGCGGCTCGCCATCCTGCCGCAGGGGCTTGCCGCGCCGCCCGATCTCACGGTCGAGGCGCTCGTCGACTATGGCCGCTATCCGTACCGCAGTTGGCGCACGATCGGCCGCTCGAAGGAGGACAGGGAAGCCGTCGCCTGGGCGCTCGCCGAGACGCGCCTGGAGGCGATGCGCGAGCGGCAGGTCATGTCGCTCTCGGGCGGCGAGCGGCAGCGCGCCTGGATCGCCATGGCGCTCGCGCGTCAGCCCGAATACCTCCTGCTCGATGAGCCGACGACGTATCTCGACATCGCGCACCAGCTTGAAGTCATGGAGATCATTAAGCGGCTCAACCGAGAGCACGCCATGACGGTCATCATGGTGCTGCACGACATCAACCATGCCCTGCAGTATGCCGACGAGATCGCCGTCATCAAGAACAAGCGTATCTTCAGCACGGGCGCACCGCACGATGTGCTGAACATTGCCATGCTCGCCGAGGTCTTCGGCGTGCGCGCCGACATTTTCACGAACAGCCAGGGCGCGCAGGTGCTGTCGCCCGTTTCTCTCGTGCGCTGAATTTGAAATTTTGCATCATGCGATGTTTGTGCCGAATTTCCTCTGTAATATTCCTCACAGTTATGGTATAATAGCTGCAGAGAACTGGAGGAGGGAATAGCTTGGAAATTCGACAATTAGAATATTTTTGCACGCTTGCCCATCTGGAAAATTTCACGCGCACGGCGGAGGCTCTCCACGTTTCTCAGCCGTCTGTCACGAAGGCAATCAAATCCTTGGAGTCCGAGATCGGCCTCTTGCTCGTCGACCGCCGGCAGAAGCGCGTGTCTCTGACGATGGAGGGCAGGGCGTTCCTGCTTCATGCAGAGGAAATCATGCAGGCGGTGGAGCGGGCGGAGCAGGATATGCTGCGCTTCCGGCCCGATGCGAAGAGGACGGTTCACTTCGGCCTGCCGCCGATGCTGGAGGCGTACCTGTTTCCTGATTTTTTCACGAAATTCACGGCGACGCATGCAGACATCAATCTCGATGTCTGCGAATACGTCGATTCCGTCGAGGTCAGAGCGAAGGTCGAGGAGGGGCTGCTCGATTTCGGTGTCGTGCTCGCGCCCATCGGCAAGCCGCACCGCAATGAACTCTCCGTCCTGCAGGATGAGATGGAGCTGTGTCTTCCGCTCGACCACCCGCTGACGGCGTGCGAGCATGTCGCCGTCGCCGATCTGCGGCGAGAGAAGTTCATCATGCAGCAGCCCAATACATATCAATACGATACGGTTTATCGGAGCTGTATGGAAAACGGCTTTACACCCGATATCCTCCTGTGCACGTCGCAGCTCAAAACGATCAAGCAGCTTGTCGCGAACAACCTCGGTATATCGATCCTGCCGAACTTCGTGACGCGCAGCGAGACGATTTTTGCGCGTCGCCCGCTCGTGCCGGAGCTGGGGATTCAGGTCAACCTTTTCTGGAGCCCGCAGAAGCGCTTGAGCGAAACGGGACGCAAGGTCGTTTCCTTCATGGAGGAGTACACGACGACGCAGGAGTTCAAGGAGCGTTTTCGCCAGTGAGGCGATCGAAGATGCAGCCGGCGGGCTGCGGAAATATAGGCTGGTGAAGAAGTTTTGCAGTTGAAACGCCTCGAAGCTTATGGCTTCAAATCGTTTGCCGATAAAATCGAGATCGAGTTCCATCCGGGCGTCACGGCGATCGTCGGGCCGAACGGCAGCGGCAAGAGCAACGTCACGGACGCCGTGCGCTGGGTGCTCGGCGAGCAGAATGTGCGCGCCCTGCGCGGCTCGAAGGCCGAGGACATCATATTCACGGGCAGTGCGACGCGCCGCGCGCTGGGCGTCGCCGAGGCGTCGCTCTTCTTTGAAAACGAGGGGGACATGCCCGTCGATTACCGTGAGGTCGTTGTGACGCGCCGCCTCTTCCGCTCGGGTGAGAGTGAGTTCTTCATCAACAAGTCGCGCTGTCGGCTGAAGGACATCAACAATCTCTTCGCCGATACGGGGCTCGGGCGGGACGGCATGAGCGTCATCGGCCAGAACCGCATCGACGAGATTCTGAACAGCAAGCCCGAGGAGCGCCGCCTCTACTTCGAGGAAACGGCGGGCATCACGAAGTACCGCAACCGCAAGCGCGAGTCGATGCGAAAGCTCGAGGACATGCAGGGCAATCTCGTGCGCGTCAGCGACATCATGCAGGAGATCGAGGTACAGCTCGGCCCGCTCGCCGAGAGCGCGGCGAAGACGCGCCGTCACGATGAGATGCAGGCGGTCTACAAGCGCTGCGCCTTGACGGAGCTTTTCCAGCGCGAGGGACAGCTGAAGAAGGAGCGCGAAGAGAGCGCGGGCAAGATCGAAGCGGCGCGCGACGAAGCGCTCGCCGCCGAGACGCAGGTGCACCTGACGCAAGTGAAGAAAGAAGAGCTTGACCGCGCCGTCCTGCTGATGGAAGAAAGGCTGCAGGAGCAGGCGGAAAAGAACAATGCGCTGCGCACGCAGATCGAGCAGGCGAACAGCGAGATTGCCATCTTGGAGGAGCGCGCGCACCAGCACGACGCGCTCAAGGAGCGCCTGGAGAAGCAGCGCGGCGAGTTTGAAGCCGCCGCTGAAGCGGCGGGGGCGGAGAAGCTGCGCCTCTTTGCCGCTGAGAAGGAGATTCTGGAAAAGCACGAGGCGATCGACGCTGAGATTTCGAAGGATCGCGCCTCGCTCAAGACCTTGGGCGAGAAGCTGCGCGAAGCAAAGGAAAAGCACCGCACGCTGACGGAAAAGAAGGAGGCGGTGCAGCGCGATATGCTCGCGCGCGAAAACGAGCTTCTGCTGATCAAGCATGAGCTGGAATCGTACTCGACGAGCGGCGCCGAGCGTGCAGATGCGCTGGCGAAAGCGACGGCGGCAGTCGATGCACTGGCAGCCGAGGCGCAGGAAGTCGAAGAGGCGCGCCGCCTGCTCGAAGAAGAGCAGCGCGCTCTGCGGCAGGAAGGAGCGCAGCAGGCGCAGGAGCAGGAGCGTCTGAGCGCGAAAGTCCGCACCCTCACCGCAGAGGAAAATCGTGCGAAGGAAGAGCTGCGCGCCGACGAGAACAAGATCAAGTTCCTGCGCAATATGCAGGCGTCATACGAAGGCTTCGCACGCGCGCCGAAGGCGGTACTGCAGGCGAAGGAGCCGTGGCAGAAGGGCGTCGCGGGCGCCGTCGCCGAGCTCATCTCCGTGCCGCGCGAGTACATCCGCGCCGTCGAGGTCGCCCTCGGCGGCAGCCTGCAGAACATCGTCACGGAGGATACGGATACGGCGAAGGACGCCATCGCCTTTTTGAAGCGTGCACGCCTCGGCAGGGTCACGTTCCTGCCGCTTTCGACGCTCGTCGTGCGCCGCTCGCAGGACGAGGCGGCGAAGAGGGAAGAGGGCGCCATCGGCTTTGCGAACGAGCTCGTCGGAGCGGCTGAGAAGTTCCGGAAGGTCGCGGACTTCTTGTTGGCGCGCACGCTCGTCGTCGATACGCTTGATCACGGCCTCGCCATCGAGAAGAAGCTGGGCTGGCGCCTGCGCATCGTGACGCTCGACGGTGAGATGCTCAATCCCGGCGGCTCGCTCTCGGGCGGCGGCAGGCAGGGGCAGGAGACGAGCTTTCTCAACCGCAGCGGCGAGATCGAGCAGCTGGAAAAGAGCACGGCGGACGGCGTGAAAAAGCTCGCCGCGCTTTCTGAGGAGCGCACTCGCGCCGAAAATGCGGCGAAGGAGATTGCCGAAAGGCTCGTAGCCGTTGCCCGCAGGCAGCAGGAAAAGGCGGTGCTTGCGGCAGAGCTGCGCGTCAAGGACGAGCGCATCGCCGCGGCGCGCGCCGAGAAGGCGGCGGCGCAGGAGACGCTGCAGAAGCTTGCCGCAGAGGCGGAGCTGACGTTTGCCCGAGCGCAGGCGAAGAAGAACGACGCTGCGCAGCAGGCGAGCGCCGCGCGCCGCCTCTACGAGCGCACGGAGCGCGAGGCGAAGGACAGCGAGGAAGAGCTCGACGATCTTGAGCAGGACGCCGACGATCTCAGCAAGTTCATCAACGAAAAGGAGCTCAAGCGCGCCGTCTTCGGGCAGGAGAAAATCCGCGCGCGAGAGCAGGCGCTGTTGAAGGAAAGGGAAGAGACTCGCGCGAGAGAGCAAGCGCAGGAGACGCAAAGAGAAGAGGCGGCTCTCGCGGAGGAGCTCGGCAAGGGCGGCACGAAGCGCGAGGAAATCGCCGCCCGCGCCGCCGCCTGGCAGGAAAAGCACGCCGCAGGGAAAGCCGCTTACGACAAGCTCTATCAGGAGAAGCTCGAACGCCAGGCGGAAAATCAGGAGAACGATAAGGCGGCGCGGGTGGCAGGCCAGCGGCTGAGCCAGCTGCAGAGCAAGCTGCACCAGATGGAGCTCGCCGCCGCCGAGGTGCATGTAAAGCTCGAACAGGTGCAGGCGGAGCTGCTTGAGCAGCACGGCCATACATGGGAAACGGCTGCGGCAGAGGCGCTCGACCTGACGGCGGCGGAGCTCAAGAAGAAGATGCAGGAAATATCGAGCGCTCTTGCGGAGCTCGGCCCCGTCAATCCCAATGCCATCCGCGAGCACGAAGAGCTGCTGGAGCGTCATGAATTTATGGGCAAGCAGGCGGCGGATCTCGAAGCTGCACGCGAAAACCTCATGGCGATGATTCACGAGATGGACGTGACGATGACGCGCCAGTTCAAGGAGGCGTTCGAGGAGATTCGCGGCTATTTCGCCGACATCTTCGTGCGCCTCTTCGGCGGCGGCAAGGCGGAGCTTTTTTTGACCGACGAGAAGGACGTGCTCCATGCGGGCGTGGAGATCGAAGTGCAGCTGCCGGCGAAGAAGCGACAGAACCTCTCCGTCCTTTCGGGCGGCGAGCGCGCTCTGACGGTCATTGCCCTGCTCTTTTCTTTTCTGCGTTACCGTCCCGCACCCTTTTCCGTGCTCGATGAGATCGATGCGCCGCTCGACGAGGCGAATGTCTCGCGCTTCGGCAAGTTCCTCGGCGAATTTGCCGAGAACACGCAGTTCATCGTCGTCACGCACCGTAAGGGGACGATGGAGGCCGCCGATTTCATGTACGGCATCACCATCGAGGACGCGGGCGTATCGCGCGTCCTTTCCGTGCGCCTCGACGAAGCGATCTGAGGCGCATATATGTAGGAGGTATTATGGGATTTTTTGACCGCTTGAAAAAAGGCCTCGCCAAGACGCGCGAGACCTTTACGAATAAGATTGAAAAGCTGATCATCGGCTATGCCGATATCGATGACGACCTGCTCGATGAGCTCGAAGAGACGTTGATCATGTCCGATGTCGGCGTGAAGACGACGGAAAGGCTCATGGCGGATGTCCGCAAGGGCATCAAGAAGAAGGCGATCAACACGCCCGAGGACTTGAAACCCTTCCTCGCCGAGAAGATTTCCGAGATCCTTCTGACCGGCTCCGATGAGACGCGCATCGCCGCGGCAGGCCCGACCGTGCTCCTCGTCATCGGTGTCAACGGCGTCGGCAAGACAACGACGATCGGCAAGCTCGCCGCCTACTACAAGGAGCAGGGCAAGTCCGTCATGCTCGCTGCTGCTGACACCTTCCGCGCTGCCGCCATCGACCAGCTGCAGATCTGGGGTGAGCGCACGGGCGTGCCCGTCATCCGTCACGAGGAGGGCTCCGACCCCGCCGCCGTCGCCTTCGATGCTGTCAAGGCGGCGCGGGCGCGCGGCGTCGACGTTCTGCTCATCGATACGGCGGGTCGTCTGCATACGAAGTCGAACCTCATGGAAGAGCTCAAGAAGATCAACCGCGTCATTCAGCGCGAGATTGCAGAAGCGCCGCATGAGACATTGCTTGTCCTCGACGCGACGACGGGGCAGAATGCGATCAGTCAGGCAGATCTCTTTCAGAAGGCGGCGGCGATCACGGGCATCGTCCTGACGAAGCTCGACGGCACGGCGAAGGGCGGCGTCATCATCGGCTTGAAATCGGAGCTTGCCATGCCCGTGAAGTGGATCGGCGTCGGCGAAGGCGTCGACGATCTGAGGCCGTTCAACGCCAGAGAATTTTCGCGCGCCCTCTTCGGTCTCGATGCGGAGTGACGACGCCTATATGGCAAGCTCATCATCGACGATCTGACGATCCGCGAGATGGTCGTGCGCATCGTGCATGAGAAAGGGTGATTTGACGAATTTTCTTTTGTGTCATATAATGACTATAGAAAGGGTGCTACTGGTAACGGTCAGCCCTGTTGTATTTGGATTAAGGAAACCCGCCTACAGTTGGTAGCCGAAGGCGGGTTTCCTTATGCTTTCAGAACGACGAGGATAAAAAGCGTTACCAAGAGCAACGCAATCAAATCGTTAATCGTCATAAGCAATGCCCCCTTTCAGGGGCTTGGAATCGACCGCCACCGTTGTAGTAGCACCGACCCTATTATAGCACATCTTCAATTATTTCCAAAGTGCATTGACAAGCCACGATTTTTGCGGTAGCATAGGCGGTGGATTAAGGACATTTATAATTT
>ERZ773009.1056-NODE-1056-length-19661-cov-2.685708_pt1 | contig 19661 bp, 17 predicted proteins | sample MGYA00580663_ERZ773009 | MGnify/ENA primary metagenome ERZ773009 (study PRJEB29015, sample SAMEA2737969) | human oral metagenome | biome: human oral; feature: human-associated habitat; material: dental | place: China | collected 2026 ... | reverse complement strand
ATCAGCTATTCTAACAGGTTTACCCATATCGAATACGAAGATTTCTCCACCACGAGCGAGCGAACCTGCTTGAATCACTAATTGCGCTGCTTCTGGAATAGTCATAAAGTTTTCTGTGTGGAGAGGAAGGGTTGGAAAGAAGGTGTTAAATCATGCTCGATCTGGTTATAAAAAATGGAAAACTGGTTTTCGATACCAGTATCGTGTCAGCAGACATTGCTGTCAAGGGAGATAAAATCTGGGCCATCGGATATGCACAGGATTTTCCCGAAACGGTTCGAGTGATTGATGCTTCAGGGAAATATGTCATGCCGGGAGCCATCGATGCCCACATGCATGTCGAGGCACCTTTCCAAGGTTGCCTTGGAGCAAATGATTTTTATACGCAAAGTATTTCAGCGGCTTTTGGCGGGGTGACGATGTTTATGGACTTTACGAATACTTTCAAAGGCATGTCTGTCCTGGATGCTTTTGAAAAACGTAAAGAGGATATGTCCAAGTCAGCCATTGACTACAGTATCCACGGTAAATTCGTCGAAGCTCCTCCAGAGAGGATTGCCGAGATCGAAGGATTGGTGGAACGTGGTTGTCCCACTTTCAAACTCTTCATGACTTACCGCAGGGAAGGGGTCATGGCGACGGATGAGACGCTGATGCGCGTGTTCGAAAGGGCGAAGGAATTATCGGCGTTGCCGATGGTACACGCGGAAAGCAACGTTATTGCTGAATATAACCTGGATCGCTTCGTAGATTCTGGAAAATTGGACTGGCACTATTTTGCAGCGGCGAAGCCCGTTTTGTGTGAGGCTGAAGCTTTTTCCAGGGCTTTGTACCTCAGTCAGGTTGTTGGCAATGCTTTACTTATTGTCCATACAACAAACGGAGCGGCTTTGGGTGTAGCGGAGGCGGCACAAAAAAAAGGCGTTCCTATCTATGTCGAGACCTGTCCGCATTATCTCTTCCTTTTCAGCGATAACTATGATCTTCCGGACGGCCACCTCTATATCTGCTCACCGCCTCTTAGAACCGAAGATGAAGCAGAAGCCCTCTGGCAGGGAATGCGAAACGGCACAGTATCCGTTACGGGTTCCGATGATTGCACATACTCTCGGGCGGAGAAAGAGATGTTTTTGGAGAAAGGCCCAGATGGTAAGATCATTAGGGATTTTCGTAAGGTAGTCAATGGAGTCTCAGGAATTGAAACTCGTTTGCCGCTCTTACTTTCCGAAGGAGTGAATAAAGGCCGTTTGTCTATCAATCAGGTATGTGCGCTTGTTAGTTCTAATATTGCGAAACTTTACGGCTGTTATCCTCAAAAGGGTGTACTTGCCCCGGGAAGCGATGCGGATATCACTATAGTAGATATGGAGAAGACGGTGACGTTGTCCGCAGGGATGTTGCACAATAACGTGGATTATTGTCTTTTCGATGGAATGAAGATTAAGGGGATGCCTGTTATGACGATTTCCAGGGGAGCAATAATCATAGAAGATGGAAAATTTCACGGTAAGCGTGGAGCTGGACAATTTGTTCACCGCAAGATGGATCCTCAGTATACGCAATATTTTGCCCTTTAGGACAAACTGCGGCTTGGAGCGCGTAAGAGTTGCGAAGCAACTTATATGGTGTCTGTAGGAGGATGATTGATTGGGGGCCTTGCAGGGCCGGTGGTTTTGATTTTTGAGATGTGGCACATGGCGGTTTCCCGGACGGGGATTGTCGGGTATCATTGACGAGGATGCTTTGTACGATGCTGCAGCGTACGCTTGGGAGGCGATGCAGGCATCGCCTTTGGAAAATCGGAAAAATTGTCTGAAGCGGAGTGATGTCCTCAAAATGTGCGGGATCATGGGTTACACGGGCCCGCGGCGGGTCGTCGATGTCGTCGTGGGCGGGTTGGAGTGTCTGGAGTACCGGGGGTACGACTCCGCGGGGATCGCCGTCGCGAGCTCCGAGGGCCTGGGCATGGTGAAGTGCGTGGGCAGCGTGGCCAACCTGAAGGCGAAGCTGGAGACCACCCCTCTGGAGGGCAGCGTGGGGATCGGACACACGCGGTGGGCGACGCACGGCGGGGTCACTGACGAGAACGCCCACCCCCACGCCGACCCGAGTCGAAAGGTCGTCCTCATCCATAACGGCATCGTGGAGAACTTTCACGAGCTCCGGCAGGAACTGAGCGCTCAGGGCGTCGCCTTTCTCTCCGAGACCGATACCGAGGTCGCGGTCTGCCTCATCGCCCGGCTCTACGCCCTCAACGGCGGCAATCCCCAGGAGGCTCTGCGCGGGGCGTGCCGGCGTTTTCGGGGCTCCTTCGCCTTCGTCGTCCTGTTCACCGACCTGCCGGACCGCTTCTACTGCGTGCGCAAGGGGCCCCCGCTGATCCTCGGGGCCGCGGAGGGCGAGGCTTTCTGCGCGTCGGACGCGACGGCGCTGCTTCCCTACACCCACGACATCCTCTTCATGGAGGACGATCAGATCGCCGAGCTCTCGGCGAAGGGGATCGCCCTGTCGGACTTCGAGGGCCGTCCGCTCCCGGCCGAGCTGAGCACGGTCGACTGGGACCCCGAGATGGCCTCCAAGGGGATGTACCCGCACTTCATGCTCAAGGAGATCGAGGAGCAGGGCGGCGTGCTGCGGCGTACCCTCGCGGGGCGCCTGGTGGAGGACTCCATCGACCTGAGCGCGGAGGTTCCCCTGACGGACGAGGAGGCGGCCTCGCTGCGGCGCATCCAGCTCGTCGCCTGTGGAACGTCCTACTACGCCGCGCTGGCGACGGCGGGGCTCTTCGACCGTTTCACGGGGCTGGACCTCCGTGTGGAGACGGCGTCGGAGTACCGGTACGGCGATGCCGTCTGCGACCCGTCGACGCTGTCGGTTTTCGTCTCCCAGTCCGGGGAGACGGCGGACACCCTGGCCGCGGCCCGGGGGGCCAAGGCCAAGGGAGCGCGCTGTCTGGCCGTGACGAACGTCGCGGGTTCGTCCCTGGCCCGGGAGGTCGGCGCCTTCCTCGAGCTGCGCGCGGGACCGGAGATCGGGGTCGCGGCCACGAAGACCTTCATGGGGCAGCTTGCGGCCCTGACCCTGCTGGCCCTGTGGATCGGGAAGCGGCGCGGGAAGCTCTCGCCGCAGGACGAGTCCCGGCTTGCCGGGGAGCTGAAGCTCCTGCCCCTCAAGGTGGAGGAGCTCATCGCCCGGAGCCGTTCGCTCAAGGACGTTGCGGAGCGCCGGCTCGAGGCCCGCGGGTTCCTCTTCATCGGCCGCGGTGCATCCTATCCCGTGGCGCTGGAGGGGGCCCTGAAGCTGAAGGAGATCTCCTACGTCCACGCCGAGGCTCACTCCGCAGGGGAGATGAAGCACGGCCCCATCGCCATGCTGGACGAGACGATGCCCGTCGTGGCCCTGCTGCCGCGGGACCGCATCTTCGAGAAGACCCTGTCCAACGTCCAGGAGGCCCGGGCCCGGAGGTCCCCGATCATCGCCATAGCGACGGAGGGCGACCCCGACGTGCCGCGTTTCGCGGACGACTGTATCTTCGTCCCAGGGACGGAGGACGAGCTGACGCCGTTCCTGACGGTGATCCCGCTGCAGTACTTCGCGTACTACCTGGCGTACCTGATGGGGCGGGAGATCGACAGGCCTAGGAACCTGGCCAAGAGCGTCACCGTGGAGTAATTCCAATTCCAAATCACTTGCATACTTCGTGATTTTTGCTCGCCTTGCTCGACGTACTGTTGTGTACGCCCTCGCTTCGGCTCGCAAAAGCCGCCTCGTCTACAAGCGATTTGGAAATTGGAATGGAGTATACGTTTCAAGGAAGGGGAGTCCCGTGGAAAACATCGTCATCATAGACTGCGGATCGCAGTTCACCCAACTGATCGCGCGGAGGGTTCGGGAGCTGCACATCCACAGCGTCGTACTGTCGTGGGATGCTCCTCGAAGCCGCGTCGCGGAGCTCGCCCCGCTGGGCGTCATCGTCTCCGGCGGTCCGGACAGCGTCAACGAGCCGGGGGCCATCGTCGTCGACCGGGACCTCTTCGACCTGGGGGTTCCCATCCTCGGGATCTGCTACGGGATGCAGCTCATGACGAAGGTGCGGGGTGGGACCGTCGCCTCGGGCGAGCGTCCGGAATATGGGGTCACGCCCATAGAACGGCGCGGGGAGTCCGCCCTCTTCGGGGACCTCGTCGACAATCTGGAGGTTCTGATGAGCCACGGCGATCGGGTCGCCGCGGTCCCGCCGGGGTTCCGGGTCACGGCGGAGACGGCCCACGGCGTCATCGCCGCCATGGAGGACGAGGCGGGCCGATGCTTCGGCCTCCAGTTCCACCCGGAGGTCGTCCACACCCGGCAGGGGACGCAAATCCTGAGGCAGTTCCTGTTCGAGGTCTGCGGATGCAGGGGGGACTGGAACCTGGGGGACTGGGTCGAGGACGCCGTGGCGGATATCCGGGAGAGGGTCGGGGACGGACGCGTCGTCTGCGGCCTGTCGGGCGGCGTGGACTCGAGCGTCGCCGCCGCGCTGGTGCATCGGGCCATCGGCCCTCAGCTGGAGTGCATCTTCGTCGACCACGGGCTGATGCGCCTCAATGAGGCCCGTCAGGTCATGGAGTCCTACAACGGGCTGGGGCTGTCGGTCCGCCATGTGGATGCCTCGGAGCTCTTCCTGGGCAAGCTGGCCGGGGTGACCGACCCGGAGAAAAAGCGCCGCATCATCGGGGGGCTCTTCATCGAGGTGTTCGACGCCGAGGCGGCGAAGGTCGGCCGCGTGGACTGGCTCCTGCAGGGCACGATCTATCCCGACGTCATCGAGAGCGGCAGCAAGAAGGGCTCGGTGCTCATCAAATCGCACCACAATGTGGGCGGACTGCCGGAGAAGATGAAGCTCCGCCTGCTGGAACCGCTCCGGGACCTCTTCAAGGACGAGGTCCGGGAGCTGGGACGCCTCATCGGCGTGCCGGACGCCATCGTGAACCGGCAGCCCTTCCCGGGCCCGGGGCTCGCGGTGCGCTGCCTTGGCGAAATCACGAGGCCGCGCCTCGACACGCTGCGCGCCGCCGACGCGATCTTTCGCGAGGAGCTGCAGAGGGCGGGGCTCTACGAAAAGATCTGGCAGTCCTTCTGCGTCCTGCTCCCCGTGCGGACGGTCGGCGTGATGGGGGACGGCCGCACCTACAACGAGGTGCTGGCGCTCCGCGCGGTGAACTCCCAGGACGCCATGACGGCCGATTGGGTGCGCATCCCGCCGGAGGTGCTGGACGTAACGGCCCGGCGCATCTGCAACGAGGTGCGCGGGATCAACCGCGTGGTGCTGGACGTGACCTCGAAGCCGCCCGCGACGATCGAGTGGGAGTGAACAGGAGGTAAGGCGTCATGAAATTTGCATTCCTGATTATGGGCGATTTCAATATCGAGGCGGACAGGGCGTCGATCCATGATGGTACGGCCCGGATTGTCGGCGTCGCGAGCATAGGGGAGGCGAAGGAGGAGGCGCTCAGGCTGGAGCGCGAGGGCGTCGGCTGCATAGAGCTCTGCGGCGCTTTCGGCGAGGACGGAGCGAGAGCGATCATCGAGGCGACGGGAAACAGGATTCCTGTCGGGTATGTCACGCATTTCCCGGAACAGGACGAGGTGTATCGCACCGCCTTTTCCGGCTGAACGCTCTCCGGTTCGCAGGCTGCTCTTTTGAAAAAAAGCGGGAGGGGTATCGATGGATTACGCGAAGGAATCCTTGAGGCTTCATGAAAAGTGGAAGGGTAAGATCGAGGTGGCGGCGACCGTCCCCGTGGACACCCGGGAGGCCCTCTCGCTGGCCTACACCCCGGGCGTCGCCCAGCCGTGCCTCGAGATTCGGAAGGACGTCGACAAGAGCTACGAGCTGACGCGCCGGCACAACCTGTGCCTGGTCGTCACCGACGGCAGCGCCGTCCTGGGCCTTGGGGACATCGGGCCCGAGGCCGGCATGCCCGTCATGGAGGGGAAATGCGTCCTCTTCAAGGCGTTCGGCAAGGTGGACGCCTTCCCCCTGTGCGTGAGGACGAAGGATGTGGACGAGTTCGTCCGGACCGTATACAACATCTCCGGCTCCTTCGGCGGCATCAACCTCGAGGACATCGCCGCCCCGCGCTGCTTCGAGATCGAGCGCAAGCTGAAGGAGAAGTGCGATATCCCCATCTTTCACGACGATCAGCATGGCACGGCCGTCATAACCCTGGCGGGGCTGATCAACGCCCTCAAGGTCGTCGACAAGGGGATCGGGGACATAAAAGTCGCCGTCAGCGGCGCCGGGGCCGCCGCCATAGCCATCACCAGGCTGCTGCTCTCCGCGGGGGTGCGCGACATCACGCTCTGCGACCGCACGGGCGCCATCTACAAGGGACGGGAGAAGGGCATGAACTGGATCAAGGAGGAGATGGCCGAGGTGACGAACCCCCGCGGGCTCCGCGGCACGACCGCCGATGCCATGAAGGGGGCGGACGTGTTCATCGGCGTCTCGGCCCCGGGCTCCGTGACGCAGGAGATGGTCCGCGGCATGGCGCGCGACCCCATCGTCTTCGCCTGCGCCAACCCGGTGCCGGAGATCTTCCCCGACGAGGCCAAGGCCGCGGGTGCGAAGGTCGTCTCCACCGGCCGCAGCGATTTTCCCAACCAGATCAACAACGTGCTGGCGTTCCCGGGTATATTCCGCGGAGCCTTCGACGTGCGCGCCAGCGACATCAACGAGGAAATGAAGATGGCCGCGGCGTACGCGCTTGCGGGGCTGGTCTCCGCAGATGATCTGAGCGCGGACTTCATCATCCCCACGGCCTTCGACCCCCGCGTGGGGCCCGCCGTGGCCGGAGCCGTGGCGGATGCGGCGAGAAGGACGGGGGTCGCCAGGATCTGAGGATCCCCTATCCCCTGCCTGGCGGGCCTCGCTTGAAAAGCCCGATTTGTTATAGTATATTGTGAAAGTTGCCGAAGGGATCGGGATTATGACGGTGGCTGTATTTTTTCCATATTGTGACGGACCCGTGACGGTTCTGTAGAGCAGATTCGGAGGAAAAAATGATGAGAAAAAGCGTTTGGATGGCCCTGGCGGTAAGCGCGGCCCTGCTCCTGGGGGCTCTCGCCTCCTTTGCGGGCGAGCATAAGATTTCGGGGAGCTTCCTGATGGGCACGGGGAGCGCCACTGGAAACTACTACGCTTTCGGAAGCGCGCTGGCGCAGGTCATCAACCGGCATACGGGGGCCAACATCACCGTGAGCTCCACCGGGGGCTCCGTGGAGAACGTGCGGCTCCTCAAAAAGGCCGATATCGAACTTGCCCTGGTGCAGACCGACGTCAACAGCTACGCGCTGAACGGTGTGGAACAGTTTGCCGACGGCGCCGTGAACAACTTCTCCGCGATCACCGCCTGTTACCCCGAGATGGTCCAGATCGTCGTCAGCAAGGCCAGCGGAATCAAAAGCGTGTCCGATATGCGCAGCAAGCGCATCTGCGTCGGGGCCGTCGGATCGGGTTACGAGGTCGCGGCAAGGCAGATTCTGGGCATCTACAACATGACCTACGACGATATCGACGAGCGCTTTCTCAGTCAGTCCGAGGCCAAGAACGCGCTTCAGGACGACCAGATCGACGCCTTCTTCATGTGCTCGGGGTACCCCAACGCGAACGTGACCGAGCTGTCCCTGACGGGCAAGATCGACGTCATCTCCATCGACGACGAGCACGTCTGGATGCTGCTGGAAAAGTATCCTTTTTACGCCGGGTATGCGACGCCGGACGACCAGTACAAGCTGGGCCATCCCGTGAGCTCGGTGGCGGTGATGTCCATGCTCGTGGCCCTGAAGGAGCTTGACGAGGACGACGTCTATGCCATAACGGAGGCCATCTACGGGCACCTCGACGAGATCCGCGAGGTGAACAAGAAGGCTGGGCACATGTCCCTGAAGAACCCCTTCCGCGGCATCCCGGGCAACGTCCACCCCGGTGCGGCCCGTTTCTACAAGGAGAAGGGAATCACGGTTCCCGACAGGTAAGCGCCCGTCGTCATCCCTTCCCCTTTCTTGTCCAACAGCGAGTTGATTGAAGAACCAGACAGTCCGGCCGTTCAACGGGTGCAGTGCCTTTTCCGTGAACTGCCGGACTTTTTTATGGCCTCGGAAGTCCGTCGGGACCATGAGGCGTCGTCCCGTGTCGGTCATCCGGTAATGATGGATGCCCGTTCCGGGCGGGGCCCTTGCGCCTTATGTCCTTGTCCCGGCCGGTCGAGGCGTGGTCCTAATTTTCCTGCAGGAGGGTGGCGGCGTTGAGCCTTTTCAATCGCGAAAAATTGAATGCAATCCCCGTGGATGTCGATCTGTCCGAGCTGGAACGCGATTCGCGCTATCGCATCTTCTCCGGGGGCGTGAACGTCCTCATTACGGTGGTCCTGGTGCTCTTTGCCGTCTTTCAGCTTTACGCTTCGCTGAGCGGGCGTCTGCCGCAGCAGATCCTCCGCTACGGACATCTCGGTTTCGCCGTCAGCCTCGCCTTCATCCTCTATCCGACGACGAAGAAATCGAGCCGCCGGAGGATCAACCCTCTGGATATACTCTTCGCCGCGGCGTTTCTGGCGGTGATCGCCTACTTCATCGTCAACTTCAAGGCCCTTCAGCTTCGCGCCGGCGATTATACGATGATGGACACCGTCATGGCGGGCATCGGCCTGGGCCTCGTGCTCCTGGCCTGTTGGCGCGTAGTGGGGCCCCCCATCGTGATCATCGCGCTGTGCTTCATCCTCTACGGTCTGATGGGGTCGCGCGGCCTGATCAGGATCGAGATGCCCGGGTTCCTGGCGCAGAGGGGCTACCTGCTGCCGCGCATCCTCACGCACCTCTTCATCACGACCGAGGGCGTCATCGGCAACCCCATCGGGGTCTGTTCGACGTACATCTTCCTGTTCATCCTCTTCGGGGCCTTCCTCGAGAAGACGGGGATCGGCCAGTTCTTCATCGACCTCGCCAACGCCCTGGCGGGATGGGCGGTTGGCGGCCCGGCGAAGGTGGCGGTGCTGTCGTCGGCCCTTCAGGGCACCGTGTCGGGCTCCTCCGTGGCGAATACCGTGTCGACGGGGTCGTTCACCATCCCCCTGATGAAGTCCCTGGGCTATGAGCCGGAGTTCGCCGGGGCCGTCGAGGCCGCGGCATCCACGGGCGGGCAGATCATGCCCCCCGTGATGGGGTCGGCCGCCTTCCTGATCGCCGAGTCGGTGGGGGTTCCCTACCCGCAGCTCATGTTGGTGGCGCTGATCCCCGCCCTGCTGTACTTCGCGGGGATCTGGATCATGGTGGACTTCGAGGCGCGGCGCAAGGGGCTGAAGGGCCTGCCGCACGAAAAACTGCCGCCGACGAAGCCCCTGCTCCTGCAGAAGGGGCATCTCGTCCTGCCGCTGTGCGCCATCATCTACTTCATGCTGTCGGGCTTCACCATCACCCGGTCGGCGTTGTGGGGCGTCCTGATCGCCGCCGTGGTTCCCTTTCTGAGGAGGGGCACCTGGGTCTCCCCCAGGCAGGTCCTCGCGGCGCTGCCCCTGTCCGCGCGCAACATCGTCTCGGTGGCCACGGCGTGCGCCACGGCGGGCATCATCGTGGGGATGGTCACGCTGACCGGCCTGGGACAGCGGATCGGCGCCGGGATGTTCCAGGTCGTCGGGGGCAACGTGTTCCTGGGGCTCGTCTGCGCCATGGTCACGTCGCTGGTGCTCGGCATGGGGGTGTCCACCACCTCGAACTACATCATCACGTCGACCGTGGCGGCGCCGATCCTGATTCAGCTGGGCATCCCCCTTCTGGCGGCCCATATGTTCTGCTTCTACTTCGGCATCATCGCGGACATCACGCCTCCCGTGGCGCTGGCCGCCTATGCCGGCTCGGCCATCGCCAAGGGCAATCCCTTCAAGACGGGGGTCAACGCCTCGAAGCTGGCCATCGCCGCCTTTCTGGTGCCCTACATGTTCGCGCTCAACCCCAAGCTCATCATGATCGACGGGACCTTCGCCGAGGCCCTGCCCATGATCCTGACCGCCCTGGTGGGGCTGTTCGGGATCGGGGGCGGCCTGATCGGCTACCTCAATGCCCCGATAAAGTCCTACTGGCGCCTGCTTCTGGTCGCCGGCGGTCTGGGGCTCCTCATCCCCGGGACGACGAGCGACCTGGTCGGGGTGGTGCTCATCCTGGCCGTTTACTTCTTCCACCTGCGCAGGAGAAAGGGCGCAAGACCGCCCACGGCCGCCGCGGAATGAGGAGGACAGTCCGGAAATGAGGCTCTTCATGGTGCGCCACGGGGAGACGGCCTGGAACCGGGAAGGGCGCCTTCAGGGGCAGAGGGACATCCCGCTGGACGAGACGGGGCTGCGGCAGGCGGAGCTCACGGCCAGGCGCTTTCGCGGTTTTCCGCTGGACGCGGTGCTCTCCTCGCCGCTGAAGCGGGCGGAGGCGACCGGCCGGAAGATCTTCGAGGCGGCGGAATGCGAAAGTTTCGTGACCGACCCCGGCTTCATGGAGATCCACCACGGCGACTGGGAGGGCATGACCGTGCGGGAGATCGCGCAAAAGGACGCGTCCCTGCTGGAGGCGTGGCATTCCTGCCCCGAGAGGGTGAGGATGCCCGGCCCCGGCGGCGAGACCCTGGCGGACGTGCAGCGGAGGGCGGTATCGGCGCTGGAACGCACCATGCCGAGCTCCGGCGGGGACACGCTGCTGGTGACGCACGGCGCGGTCCTCAAGGTGCTGATCTGTCACTTTCTCGACGTCCCGCTGTCCTGCTATTGGCGGCTCAGGATCCCGAACTGCGGCGTCTCCTGCGTCGAGTTCACGGACGAAATGCCGCGTGTGGCGCTTTTGAGCGACGTCGGCCATCTGAGGGAGGGGCGGGGAAACTTTTTGCCGTAATTTTCCGCAGAATAAATCATTCATATGCTTCGTTCAATCAGACGGCCCGCTCTTTGCAGCCTTTCGGGCGGCGGATGCCGTGTTGGCGCCAACATCGAAGTAAAGTCCGGCAGTTTCACCTTCAACGTTGACGAAAGGCACGCCTTGGCCGCTTCGTACCCCTTCGGTCCGACGTACTTCTTTATGCTCCATCGCTGCGCGTTGCGGTTCATAAAAGCTGCCGGATGAAGGTCCCAGCTCCCCGCACGGTTCATACTTCGTCGACGCTCTGCTTATTACCTGCAAAAGCTTTGGGATTGGGAGAAAAAATCCGGTTCATCATGAACTCTCTGTACTCGGTGGGCTTCATCCCGGTATGTCTTCGGAACATTTCCGACAGGCTGCCGATGCACCGATACCCCACCATCTCGGCGATCCGGGAAACGGGGAGCTCCACATCCCGCAGAAGGCGTCCCGCATAGGGCATACGCTGGACCACGATATACTGCTGAACGCTTGTGCATCCGTCTCTCCAGTTCCTCGATTCGCCCGTCAGCCAATCCTTTTCGTCCGATCGCCAAACTTTCGGGTAATTGCATTGACAACGAATGCCCGGATAATTTAAGATATGGTCCAGCCGATATGTACCGAGTGGATTATATTTCGGAAGAATTTGACCCTCAAGCTTCCTGCATCCAGGGTTTCTATATCGAAGTTTCCTGCGTCCAATTTTCAGGCATCAAAAGAGGCGGGAAAAGTCCTTAAGAAACTTTTTCCATTCAATTTGTTCGCCGCAAAATAGTTTGATTAAGAAAACTATTTTGCGGGCGATGTGTAAGGGACACGACAGGAAGGGGAGATTTAAGTGAACGACAGGGCAGGTATCTACGAACGGCTGACGGCATTACCGTATATTCACGCGTATCGGCAGTTGATCATGGGGGCGGTTGAACTGGACGTATTCACGCAGCTGGAGACGCCGGTCACCGCGGGGGAACTGTCCGGAAGGATGTCCTGGAACGAATACAACACCCTCAACCTCCTGAAGGGGCTTTACGGCATCGGTTTCCTGGAGCGGGACGGCGACAGCTTCCGCAACATGCCCGAGACCTCGAGATACCTGGTCAGAGGGAAGCCCGAGTACATGGGGGGCGTGTTGTCCTTTTTCTGCGGCAATCAGGGCATGAACCTCGGAAACGTGGCACGGCATGTCAAGGAGGGGCCGAAGCCGGAGGAGCATACCCAACGGTCCATGGATTTTGCGGCCTATGGCGCGGCGATGCGCGACGCGCAGTCCGGCATACGCCAGCAGGAGCTGCTGGACATTATCCGCAGTCTTCCGGAAAACAGTTCGATCGGGAGGATTCTGGACCTCGGCTGCGGGGCCGGCTGCCTGGGGCTCGCCGTCATACGGGATGCCCCGAAGCGTACGGGCGTCCTTTTCGACCTGCCGTCCATGAAGAGATTGATCGAGGAGACCGTCTCCCTTGCCGGAATGCAGGAGCGGGCCTCCGTCATGACCGGAGACTTTACGAAGGACGACATTGGCGGCGGCTATGACCTGATCCTCTGCCATTCAATCATGCTGTTCGCCATTGCGGGCGGCCCGGATTTCTTCGCCAGGCTTAGGATGGCACTGAACCCGGGCGGTTTGGTCGTGTGCGTGAACGAGGGCATCGAGCCCGATTATTCTGGCCCCTGGGATATGATCCTGGGCTACATGGCGTTCAATCTCCAGGGGATGCCGATAGGCGTGCTCAAGGGGCAGGTAGCGGACATGGCAAAGGCAGCCGGGTTTGGCCCGGTGGAGAACAGGACGGCCCTCCTCAGCACGGGAACGCACGACATAAATATTTTGAGGAAGCGGGATTGAAGCTCAACCGATCAACCGGCGAATACTCCGGGCTCATCGCGATTGCTTGACCTGGAGCCGGATCGAAATTACAGCTGTTTTTGCCCCTGTGGGCAGGGCAAGGTCTGTCCTGACGGACTGCCGAGATATCGGTGACCGGGATTGGTGCGTACTTCGCTCCGGTTAAGCCCGGCTATGCAAAGGTCATTTTCTGAGCCGCTGCCAGAAAAAAGTCGCCGGACCAGATCGACAGATCGTCCGGGTTGGAGACGAAACGAATGATATCGGCCCTTGCCGATTCGACGTCCAGCGCCTCTATCCGTTTTATCAGCAGGTCGTGAAATATTTTTGCGGTCAGGGGGCCGTCCCAGGTTTTGTGTCCGCTCTGCATCATTCGTTTTTCAAGGTGCGCAAGATGCAGGGGCGTTCTGCGCGACACATACCACACAAAATCGTACCAGTCGCGGCCCTTGACGCGTCCCTTCCAGTCGCAGCAGAGCAGCGCGTGCATCTTCCCTGCGAAAAGATCCGGCAAGACTATGAAGGTCATTTCGCAATCCCCAGAAACACGGCCAGGCAGCGCTCGACTTCCACCAGCGTATTGGCATCGATGTGCCCGAAAGTCGCCCCTACCTTGCTGCGCTTCACCGTCATGATCTTGTCCACCATGATCTGAGAGGGTTCTTTCAAGCCGTTCTCCATGCCCGACGGAACCGTGACCCGCAGCAGCGGCGCGTCGACAATCGTGCTGGTGATGGGGAGCACGGTAACGCTTGTGTGTTCACTGAATGGGTTGGCTTGAATCACCAGGGCAGGCCTTGGCTTACCGAAGTCGCCCCGCATGGCAATGGTCACGAGGTCACCGCGCATCATGCCGTCCAGCCGTCTATATCCGCAAGGGCCTCATCCAGGAGCTGCTGTATGCCCGTGTCGACACTGTCGGCTTGAGCCGCCAGCAGACATTGACGGCGGCACTCCTTCGCAAAACCCGGGCGGCGGGTATCCGGAACCCAGATCTGGACCGGGCGGAGCCCCGCCGCACGTAGTGCATCGCGATGTTTTTGAACGCGTGCGTTGACGGATCCCATGTGTCTCCCCTCCCGTCAGGTTACATGCAACATTATAAGCATTCTATTCGTTACATGCAACGTCTGTTCCTCCCGCCGAAACCCCTCAATCCTTCTCGCGCAGCAGCAGCGCCGCGTTGACCACGACGAAGACGGAGCCGAAGTTGTGCCACAGCGCGCCGGTGACCGGCGTCAGGGCTCCTGCCGCGGACAGCGCGACGGCGCTGACGTTGATGAGGAGGGAGGCTATGATGTTGGTCCGCACCTTCCGCATCACCTTTCCCATCAGGCGAAACAGGTAGGGAAGGCGCTTGATCTCGTCGCTCACCAGGACGGCGTCCGCGGACTCCACCGCGATGTCGCTGCCGATCCCGCCCATCGCGATGCCGGCGCAGACGCTGCTCAGGGCCAGGGCGTCGTTCACCCCGTCCCCGATCATGCAGGTCGGCTCGCCCCTGTCCTCGTACTCCTTGAGAACGGACGCCTTTTCCTCCGGCAGCAGGTCGGCACGGACGTCCGCGATCCCCGCGGCGGACGCGGCCGAGCGGGCGGCCCGCTCGTTGTCCCCCGTGAGGAGCATGCAGGAGATGCCGGTGGACTCCAGCGCGCGGACCGTGTCCCCCGCCTCCGGCCGTACCGTGTCCGCGAGGGCGATCAGCCCGACGACCCTGCCGCCGTGGGAGAGGCAGACGACCGTGGCCCCCTGGCTAAGGTACTCGTCCGCCGCCTCGGCGGCCCCGTCGAGGGGCGCCCCCAGGGAGGCGAAGTAGTCCGGCTTCCCGACGGCGACCTCCGTTCCGTCGATCCTGCCGCTCACGGCCCGCCCTGCGATCACGCGGGAGTCGGAGACGGGCTCGGGCTCCTCTCCCGTCCGCTCCTGGAAGGAGGCGACGACGGCCCTGCCGAGCGGGTGCCCGGAGTACCGCTCGACCCGCGCCGCCAGGCGCAGGATGTCGTCGTCCGTGAAGGAGGCGTCGAGGCTCCTGAAGGCCGTGGCCTGCGGCCTGCCGTGGGTCAGGGTGCCCGTCTTGTCGAACGCGATCCGCCTCACCCTCGACAGGCGCTCCAGCGCATCGCCGGAGCGGATCAGGATTCCGTAGCGCGCGGCGTTTCCGATCCCCGCGACGACCGCCGTGGGCGTCGCCAGGATGAAGGCGCAGGGGCAGAAGACGACGAGCGCCGTCACGGCCCTGACGAACTCCCCCGTGAAGAACCAGATGAGAAGGGCGCAGAGGAGCGCGGCGGCAACAAGCCACGTGGCCCATCTGTCGGCCAGGGACACGATGGGGGCCTTGTTCGTGTCCGCCTCCTCCGCGAGCCGGATCATCCGCTGGAGCGAGCTGTCGCCGCAGGCCCGGTCCGCCCGCATGGAGAACGTCCCGAACCGGTTCGTCGTGCCGCTGGTGACCGTGTCGCCCTCCTTCTTGTCCACGGGGATGCTCTCGCCGGTCATGACGGACTGGTCGATGGAGGTTTGCCCCTCCAGGATCGTCCCGTCGGCGGGGATCGTCTCGCCGGCGAGCACGGTCAGGACGTCGCCCGCCCGCACCTCGTCGGCGGGCAGGATGACGTCGGAGCCGTCCCGCCTGACGCGCGCCGTCCGGGGCTTCAGCCCGATCAGCTTCTCGATGCCGCGCCGCGCCTTCTCGGACGTGTAGTCCTCCAGCAGGGACCCTATCTGCATGATCAGCGCGACCTCCCCGGCCGCGAAGTACTCCCGTATCCCGACGGAGGCGACGAGCGCCAGGGCGACCAGCAGGTCGGCCTTGATGTCGTGCTCGAGGATGACGCCCCTGGCCGCGCCGAGAAGGATCGGGAAGCCGCAGAGGACGATCGCGACCCACGCGACATCCGCCGGCAGGACATCGTTGAAGGTTCCCGTCAGGCTCAGCACCAGTGAAACCGCCGAGAGCAGGGCGCATACGACCGTGATGCGCATCTCGTTCTCCGTCCACCGTTCAAATAAATTCCCAAATAGATTCCTCAATACGGCGACCTCCATTTTGGATATTTTGACGCGTTCCCATGGGCTCCGCCGGGTCTGGGGCGGACCTTGGAAAGTTATTGAACTCTATGTTCGTTATTGATTATAATGATCGGGATGGGGAGAGGGAAGAATACGCCGGGGGCAAGTGTCCCTTATGGGACGGATTCGGATAAATGTTTGGGAGGGAGATGCGATGGCGGGAGAGAAGTGGGACAGGCGGCAGCGGAGGACCCGGGCCGCGGTCTTCGGCGCGTTCTCCGAGCTTTTGGCGGAGAAGCCCTACGACAGGATCACGATCCAGGAGATCATTGACCATGCCAACGTCGGCCGGAGCACCTTCTACATGCACTTCGGCACGAAGGACGACCTGCTGCGCGCGCTGTGCGGCGGGCTCTTCGACCACATCATCGGCTCCGCGCTCGACCGGACGCATACCCACGGGCTCTATCCCGACGGGGGAAGGCCCGTCTCCATCTTCTGCCATATCCTGGCGCACCTCCAGGAGAACGACGGCAACATCCTCAGCCTTCTCTCCGGGGAGAGCAACGACCTCTTTCTGAAGGACTTCAGGAACGGCATCAAAACGGTGATTCGGGAGAGGTTTTTGGGGGAGGGGGAGGTGAAGGAGCTGAGCGGCGTGCCCGGGGATTTTCTGGTCAACCACATCGCCGGGAGCTTCATCGAGATGGTGCGCTGGTGGCTGGAGAACGACATGGTGCAGACGCCGGAGGAGCTGGACGGCTACTTCCGAACCGTTATGGCGCCGCTGCTCGAGGCTCCGCCTTCGCCGCCGCGGTAGCGCCGAACGTCGCCGTCCTCGGGCTCTGGGACCGGCAGCCCTTGGGCGGTTTCCCTCCCCAGGCCGAGGCATCCGCGGCAAAGCGGCAGACGATTTGCCCGTTGGGGGCCACGATTGCCAAAAATGAGCAGACCGAAAAAGGCTACATTTCCGGCCTGCTCATGTACCAGAACCTTAAGAAAAAATTTCGGACTTCACCTGAAGGACCTGACGCAATCATCAACGGTTATCGTCAGGGATTTATTTGGGCGTCCTTTTACTCGATCCCTCACATTATTTGCGCCACTCCTGCCTCGCGGCGTGTTTGGTTGGCGGATACTCTGCGTAGGATCGCCGACCGTTAGTTGTTGTATGAGCGAAAATCTGCGTTAGATCGTCTTGTAGACCGGATACCATTTGTTCGCTTTGACGTTTTCCGCGGGGTTGTCTGCATGGACGGTATTCAATCCTTCTTTGACCGCTTCCGTTGCAACGGCCACCGCGACGCTCTCCGAGAATTTCGTCAGTTCGGAGACCGGCGGAAGGACCGCGGCGCCGGGTTTTGTCACGTCAATGATCCCGCCGAGGGAATGCGCCGCTTTCGAGATCATTCCATCGGTCATCCGCTTTGCTCCCACCGAGATTGCGCCAAGCCCGAGGCCGGGGTAGATCAGCGCGTTGTTGGCCTGCCCAATCTCGTAGGTCACGCCGTTATATTCCACGGGTTTTGAAGGGATGCCGGTCGCGACCAGCGCTTTTCCGTCCGTCCACGCAATCAGGTCCGCTGCCTTCGCCTCTGCCAACTCCGTCGGGTTGGAGAGCGGGAAGAGGATCGGACGCTCCGTATGCGATGCAATCTCCTTTACGATCTCCTCCGTAAAGGCGCCGCCCTGCGTGGACGTTCCCACGAGGATCGTCGGGTGAACTGCCCTCAAGGCCGCGGCAAGGGTAGTCAGCTCTTCGGCCTTTTCAAATTCACTCCTTTTTCTGGCGAACGGCTTCTGTTCCGGCGTAAGATCGTCCATATCTTCAAAGAGCAAACCCTGTTTGTCCACCAGGTAAAACTTTTTGCGCGCCTCATCCTCCGGGACGCCCTGGTCGAGCATTTCCTGATACATGCGGTTTGCGATTCCGCAGCCCGCCGTTCCTGCGCCGAAGCACATGTACGTCTGTTCCCGCAGTTTTTGTCCGCTGATGTTCAGCGCACCGAGGATGCCTGCCAGGGAAATGATGCCGGTGCCCTCGATATCGTCGTTGAACACCGTATAGGTATCCTTGTACCTGTTCAGGATGACGGCGGCGTTGGAACGCCCAAAGTCCTCAAAGTGCAGGTACAGGTGGGGGAACATCTCCTCGGCGGTCTTTACGAACCGATCGACGAACTCATAATACCTGTCGCCGCGAACGCGCTCATGACGATTTCCGAGATAAAGCGGGTCATTCAGCAGGCTCTGCCGGTTCGTGCCTACATCCAACACCACAGGCAGCACTTTGTTGGGGTCGATTCCGGCGGCTGCCGTGTAAACAGCGAGCTTTCCAACGGAGATCTCCACACCGTTGGTTCCCCAGTCGCCGATACCGAGAATCATCTCCGCGTCCGTCACGACGATCAGATTGATCTCGCGTCCGTTTGCGGCATTGATCAGTGTTTTTTTGATGTCCTGAGGGTGATCGATGGACAGGTACGCCGCGTTTTGCGGCTCGATATAGAACTCGCTGTACTGCTTGATGGCCTCCGCCACGACAGGATCGTAGACGATGGGCATAAACTCCACGATATGCCGGCTGAACAAATAATAGAACAGCGTTCGGTTGCGTCCGAAAATATCCATCAGGTAATGGCGCTTCTCGATATCGCTTGTTTTTTTGCACACATTTCCGTATGCCTGTCTGGCCTGTTCCTCGATTGTCTGGACAAAGGGAGGAAGAAGCCCCGTGAGATTGTATTCCTCACGTTCCTCCATGGTAAAAGCCGTTCCCTTGTTCAAAAAAGGATCGTTCAGTAACGCATAAGCTGTTTTCATGGGTTACCCCTCCCTAATTTTTATAGAGATAATCATTTCGGGTGTCCGTGTGCATCCATCCAAAACGAGCCAAGCATACCACGATCAGCCTTTTACAGAAATGAGGCAAAAGACAGATCACGGGATATGTAATTTTGAAACTTTGGGCACAGATGGAACATCCTGAAAGTGTGCCGCCATACTTCTCGGCGATGTGACACTCGTCCTCTGCTCAGGCAAAGGTCCTCCCGAAGTGCTCCATCATACACCGGGGCAACTCCGGCTCCGCGTCCATGTCAAAGCTGTGCTGCACGTCGAAGCGGTGTACGCTCTCCGGCGCGAAGATGGGGATCGTCACAACCTCATGGGGGATGACCTCGTCCCGGGAACCGATGATGACGGCACAGCTCGCGTCGCTGTGGCGCAGCATGTGGCGGCCCAGAACTCCTACGTACTCCAGCAGCAGGTCGTGGTTCAGCTCGGCGTAACGCCGCGACAGGTAGGGGTTCAGCGAGGGGTTCACGAGGACGGTGGGCAGGTTGGGGAACAGGGCGTTCAAGCAGTAGGCGAAGAAGCCGCCCCAGGACGTGCCCACGATCCTCACGCTCCGGCCCGCCTTGACCTGGGCGCGCACCTCCGCCTCGTAACGCGACAGGACCTCCTCCGGATGCGCCGTGGTGTAGTCGAAGGTGGGGCAGAATATCTCCTCCTCCGGGTACGTCTTGTGAAGCCAGAGGTATTTCGTATTCTCCCCCTGCCCTCCGAATCCATGAATGTTGATGAACATCTGATAGACCTCCTCATCTACCGTCCCCAGGAGCGGGCGGGGTGTCGGGGACAGCCCCGTCTTTTCGTCCGTTCTAACAGATGGAACGCGCCTTTCATTTTACCCCTCAGGCCGGCCTCTGGAAGGCGCGTTTCCATCTCCGACAACAGCCGGATGTCCCGAAAAAATCGCTATACTATACTCGTGTTGGGCCGGTTCGAAGGGACCACCCAGGGCTGCGGAACATGGGTGCGGTGAGTACGACGCGGACCACCCCCTGTGCCTTTGAGGAGGAGAGCGCATGCAATACCTTGGACA
>ERZ773009.1052-NODE-1052-length-19701-cov-13.951390_pt1 | contig 19701 bp, 19 predicted proteins | sample MGYA00580663_ERZ773009 | MGnify/ENA primary metagenome ERZ773009 (study PRJEB29015, sample SAMEA2737969) | human oral metagenome | biome: human oral; feature: human-associated habitat; material: dental | place: China | collected 2026 ... | reverse complement strand
CTTCTTAGCTATGTTTACGTAGCAGGCGTAATCGAGCAGGTTTTGGCGCAAGATTACGGCTTTTTAAACGCAAATTTAAACGCCGCGGCAAGGCCCGTCAGCGTGAATTATCGCAGCTGGTTCAACGAAGCCAACGAATCGACGTGGTATCTCGTATCTGCCGAGTACGTGGGGATTTTGGGGCTCATCTGCCTGTTTATGGTCGCGGTCGTGATCTCGCGCGAATGGGACCGCGGCACGATCGCCTCGCTTTACAACTCCAATGCAAGCGCGCTTGAGATCGTCACTGCCAAGGTCGGCGCGTATTATTTCCTGGCGCTTTTGGGCGGTGCGATGACGCTCGTTTACGGGCAGGTACTTTTAGGCATTCCGATCCGCGGCAGCGTGGCGATGCTACTGGCGACGCTTTGCGTCTTCGTGCTGGAGATGACCTGCCTAGGCATGCTGATCTCGGCGATCTGCAAAAATCAATTCCTAGCGCAGGAATACGCCATCGTCATCGGCTACCTGCCCGTGACGCTGCTTAGCGGCATGATATTCGATCTGCGCGGACTGCCCGCGGCGGTCAACTTCATCGGGCACCTGCTGCCGCCCACATACGCGGTCGAGTCCTTTCGCATCTGCTTCCTATCGGGCGGACAGAGCGCGACGCTGTGGGTAAACCTCGCCATTCAGGCACTCGGAGCGGTTCTGTTTTTCAGCTTGTGCGTGCTTAGCGTAAAAAGGGGCGCACGATGAAAAATTTATTTTTGCTTTACGCTTGCGCGGAGAAATTTCGTGCCGCAAAAATCGACGCAATTAACGTTTCGCTTTCGCCCAAGGCATCGATGGCGGAATTTCACGCCACCAAAAGAGAGGACGCGATGAAATTTTTAGAATTTTTTTGCAAGCGAGCGGAGCGCGGGCTTGAAATTTTAAAATTTCTTAGCGCGAGGCATTTTGGCTCGCATAAACAGGCGGCAGAGCGTATATCTGAAATTTTAAAATTTAGCGCCGCAGAAAGCTCAAAAAGCCGCTTCGAGCCGCAAAAACAAGCGGCGGAATTTTTAAATTTTACGCCTATGCCGTGCAATCGGTTTGGAATTTTAATTAAAACAAGCTTTGGCGGCGCAATCTTACGACGTAGCTACGAGAGAGGGCGCGCGATGGGATTTTTAAAATTCACGCACGCTCTAGCGCGTCTCGCGAACGCCGTGCAAAATTTCATAACACAGCACAGATTTAGAATTTTAAAATTTGTGCCCGGATGTGTGCATTATGCACACATCGCACAAAATTTTATATCGAAGTGCGGATTTAAAATTTTAAAGTTTATTCACAAGCCGCTGCATGCTCTACGCCATGCTTTAACACGTGCTCTACGCTGCACTTCGCTAAGCGCGGATAAAGCCGAAGCAGGGCGTGCGGCGCGGCTTACTTCGCAACATACGTACGACGCGGTAGAAAAATGGCGTGCGGTTAAGTTTGATCATGTGAGCAGTTTGGATTCCGCGCAGCGCCGCATAGTGCGACTTCGTAGCGTAGCTGCACGGCACGGCTACGAAGTAGGGCGCGCAGAAAAGCTTAGCAAATTTAACCTCATAAGCGCACTTTTAAATTTTAAATCGCGTTTTGCGATGCAGCTTTGCAGCGCGATTACACGGCGTAACTACGAAGCGTGGCGTAGCGAAATTTACGCCGTTTGCTTGCATAAGTACCCCGCTTTGATTCGAGCCGCAAGCGGTAAAATTTCGCGCTATGAAGTAGGGCAAGCGACGAACGCTTCGCTTTCACGGGGAGTGCAAAGAATGAAATTTTGCACCCAAAAGAGGCATGCGATAAAATTTTTAAAATTTCTAGGCGCGAGACGCTTCGGCTTGCAAGCGGCGGTTGGGCGCGGGTTTGAAATTTTAAAATTTAGCGCCGCAGAGCGCTTAAAACGCCGCTTCGAGCCGCAAAAGCAAGAGGCAGAGCTTTTAAATTCTAGCTCCTTGCCGCCGCGTAAATTTAAACTTGCGCTTTTGAAATTTGCGTCCGAGGTGCCGCGTAATAGATCTGAAATTTTAAATTTCATGTTCGCGTCGTATAAGCTCAAGCTCGCGCTGCGGAAATTTACGCCCGAGCCGCGCAAAATTAAACCGACGCCCGCGGTGCGTTTAAATTTCGCTTTAAATTCTGTGCCGCAAGCTCGCGCCGTTAAATTTGAACATGGCGTTAAATTTGAAGGCGCCATTAAATTTAAAAAGGGCACGCGATGAACGCTCTGCGAAAATCCCTGCTTCGAATTCGCGCGCTGATAAAAAAGGAATTTTTGGCGATGTTTCGCGACAAGGGCACGCGCATGGTGCTGATCGTGCCGGTGCTGGTGCAGTCGATCATATTCGGCTACGGCGCGAATTTCACCCCCGAGCAGGTGCGCTACGCGATTTTGGACGATGCCCGCGATGCGACGTCCACCGCGCTGGTGCAGAGCATCGCCGCTACGCCGATGTTTAAGACCGAACTTGGCTGCAAAGACCTAGCCTGCCTGCGCCGCGCCGTAAGCGAGGGCGAAGCGATCATCGGGATCTATTTCGGCGGTGATTTTAAGGACACGCATGAGCTTTTGATCATCGCGGATTCGCGCAATACGACCTTGGCAAACACCGTCATCGGCTTCGTGCAGGCCATAGTGCAGGAGTACAACTCGCAGCATTTTGTCAATTTAATCAGTATAAATCCGCGCTATGTTTTTAACGAAAACACGATCACGCGCTACACGATCATGACGGGGATGATTTTGGGGCTTTCGATGATTCAGGTGCTGATGCTATCGGCGTTTAGCGTCTCCCGCGAGCGCGAGGAGGGGAGCTTTGATATGATGCTGATGACGCCCGCGAACCCGCTTGAGATGCTAATCGGCAAGGCGACGCCGCCCGTGCTGATCGCGATCGCGCAGGGGCTCGCGCTGTTTCTCATCTGCGTGTTTTACTTCGAAATTCCATTCCGCGGGCGCTTTGCTCATCTTTTTGCGATCATCGCGATCTTTAGCGCCTGCAACGTAGGCATCGGCCTCGTGATCTCGACCGTCTGCAAAACCTCGCTACAATCGGTCGTGAGCTCGTTTTTGTTCCTGCTGCCGTGCATTATGATAAGCGGGCTGATAACGCCTGCGGACGCGATGCCGCGGTGGTTTTACTACATCGCGCACCTAGATCCGATGTATTATGCCAACAACTGCATGTGGCGGATCTATCTGGAGGGCGCGGGCCTAGGCGAGCTGTGGCATCTCATCGTGCCGCTGCTGCTGATCGGGCTTGGTACGTTGAGCTTTGCGGCGTCGCTTTTTAGAAATAAGCTGGACTAGGGATTTAGATCGGAATTTCAGCTGGAATTTTGGCTTGGATTTTGCTTCGTCGTGAACTTCTGCTTAAAATTTTAAATTGATCGCGGATTTCGGCTTGGAATTTTGCCATAAATTTTGCGCGTTCGTAGTGGATAAAATTAAATCAAAATTCCGTGTTTCCGCCTGGTGCGTCGTGATAAAATTCCGCGCCTTAAATTTTAAAAATTTTACGAAATTCCGTATTGCGAGTAGAGTTAGAATTTAAATCCGGGGTTGCCCGGGCGTCTTGCGGCGGTCGTATCATCTGCGCTCGCCTTGGAAGCGGGCTTTTTCGCATCGTCCGCATCCGATTTCTTAAAAGCGGCGAGTTTGCTGTAAATGCTCAGTTTTTCGCCGTCCGCGCCTAGCTTGGCGCCGCCAAGCTCGCTAGAATTTTCCGCGCCGCATAACCTTGCGGGGTTGAATTTTATCCACGCTATGATTAGCAAAATCCCCGAAAATGCCGTTACCAGCGACGCTGCGATTAGATACGGCAGCGCGAGGATTACGCCTATTTTAGCTAGCGCGCCCGATACCGCTTCGCAGGGCCATGCCACGGACACCACTATGCCGTAGATTTTAAATAAATCCACGCCGCTAAGTGTGGCTAGGCGGCAGTTTAATACGCCCCAGATTATCACCGCTGCGCACGTCGAAAGGACGTAGAGCAGGGTGTAGAGTAGATCGAGCATCGCGCCCTCTTTTAGCGCTACTACCATGGCGCAGTAGCACAAAATCGCGACGATTGGGATACTTTCTATCAGCCTATAGGTCTTAACGAAGCGCACGCCTAGCGCCTTTTCTAGGCAAACGAAGCAGTCGTAAAATATCGCTAGCGTCGCTAGTAGCGCTAAAACTCTAAAAATCGCGACAGCGTCCTCGTCTATGCTGCTTAAGCCCACCGTGCCGCTTACGCCGATGCCTAGCAGAATCACGGCGCCTAAAACTCCGCGGAATTTCGCCTTGCGAAGCAGATCTTGCTTTGAAATTTCTTTCATTTTTATCCTTTGAATTTTCTAAATTTACGCGCTATTTTGCGGCTTTGCTGCGTGCGGCGACGCTGCGCCCGATGGCGCGCGGCTTTTGGACGTTGCTACGGTTTAGACTTGCAAAAGGCGTGGTCGCCGCAAAACGAAAGCGCTTCGGCTTAGGCGAGCTTTTCTATCTTGCTCCAGGCTAGTAGGTGCACGATGCTAGTTATCACAAGAGCGACAAACGGCAAAAATTCCTTAAATGATGTGATAACTAAAGCCGCATCGGAATCGCCAGTTTGCGGCTTGGAGGTAGCCAAACCGAAGGGCCCTGCGCCACATAGCCAATTTAGCGCGAAAAAGAAGGCGCAGAGCCACACGTAGATCCGAAATATCATCACGCCGCTTACTCGCGCCAAAGAGAAATTTATGCGAAGCCACGCTACGATTATGTAGATTGCGGCTGCGGGCACCGCTAAATTCCATATAGTTTCTTCTATCATCTCTTTCATCGTTACTTCTCTGTAACAACCTGCCGGATAAAATAATAAAAGCGCCACGAAGCATATGCAGAGAATTACGCAGTTGCGGTAAAGCGCCGCCGCTTTTATGCCGCTAAGCGCAGAGATTTTACAGAGCGCTCTTAGCCTATAAATCACCGAGAAACAGATAAGGGCAATAAAAATTCCGCTGACTATCAAGAACATTCCGCCAGAAGCAAGACCTATTACTTTAAAAACCGCGAGCGCCACCGCCAAAAGCAGATCAATGCCGGTGCTGATCATCCCCTCTTTTCTTACCTGAGATACGGTGTCTTGCATACATAAGCCTTTTTGAAATTTATCCCGAAGTGTAAAACGCTAATCAAACCGAAAAGAGCGAAATTTTATCGTGACAAGAGGTTTATGAAATTTAAAATTTAAACCTCCGCGCTTATCCTTTCTATCTTGCTCCAGGCTAGTAGGTGCACGATGCCGGTTATTATGAGAGCGGCAAACGGCAGGAGCAGTTTAAGCATTACGACAGCAATAGCTAAAGCCGAGACCTGCTCGGTCCGCGGCTCAGAAATAGCTATAGCAATAATCGCTGCGTTGCATAGTATATTTAGCACAAAAAGTCCCACGCAAAGCCACACATAAGTCCGAAAGGTACTTACGCCGCTTACGCGCGCCAAAGAGAAATTTATGCGAAACCATGCGACGATTATGTAAATAACGCCTGCGAAAAGCGCTAGTCCAAATATCGCCGCAAATGGATTATCACTCTGCCCGCCGTCTGCGTCAGGCTCTCTCGGATAAAGGTAATTGAGCACGAGCGCTAGCGCAAAAAAGCAGACGCAGATTATTATGCAGTTGCGATAAAGTGTCGCTGCTTTTATGCCGCTAAGCGCTGAAATTTTTCGGAGTGCCTGCAATCTGAAAAATACTGAAACACAAATAAAAGCGATCAAAATTCCGCTAGCGATATAATTTATCATCTCGTCGTCAAGGCGCCATGGCTCGCTGAAAGAGGCATAGCCTACTACGATAAAAACCACGGGTAGTGCCGCTAAAAACAGATCGATGCCGGTGCTGATCATCCCTTCTTTTCTTGCCTGAGATACAATGAATTGCATATATAAACCCTTTTTAAAAATTTGACCCGAAGTATATATAAACAAACATAAAATATAAATTAAACCGAAAAGATCGGAATTCTATCGCGACAAGATATTTGCGAAATTTTAAACTTTTACGCTTATCTTTTCTATCTTGCTCCAGGCTAGTAGATGCACGATGCTAGTTATTGTGAGGGTTATGGGGAATATCAAATGGTATAGTGCATTTAACGGAAAAAGGATGACGCAGAGCCACACATATGTCTCAAAGATCCCCACGCCGCTTACGCGCGCTAGAGCAAAATTTATGCAAAACCACGCTACGGCTATGTAAATTGCGCCTGCAAACGCTATCAAAATGCACAATATCATTGCCAAATGCTTGTGTGAGATCGATAAAGGAATCGATAAAAAGATGCTTGTTATGGCAATGACACAGATGCAGACAATTACGCAGTTGCGGTAAAGCGCTACCGCTTTTATGCCGCTAAGCATTGAAATTTTGCGGAGCGCTCTTAGCCTGAAAAATACCGAAACACAAAAAATAGCAAAAATAATTCCGCCAGTGATATAGGTAGCCGTCTTGTTGGTGCTAAGCCCTAGCATGCCGCCAGTAGCAATATCTAGCGCAACTAAAGTCGCAGGCACTGCCGCTAAAAACAGATCGATGCCGGTGCTGATCATCCCTTCTTTTCTTGCCCGAGATACGATATCTTGCATATAAAGCCTTTTAAAAATTTGCCCCGAAGTATACATAAATCGATGTAAAGCAGGAATTAAACAGCTAAATTTAAAATTTCAAAATTTCGTCGGAACAAGCTTGCAGACTGCGGAATTTCAGGAATTCTACCAGAGCGAGAATAAAATTTCGCCGTGGGATTTAAAACGGAATTTTGATTATGGATTTGCGGGGTAGAATTCCACTGTGAAATTTCAAAATCTCAAGCGCGACATACTTTCATAGCACGCTTTGAAAGTCAGCAAACCGCAGGTAGAATTCCGCTATGAAGATTTCTACTCGGAATTCCGCGGTAAAATTTCACTATGGAATTTAGACTGGAATTCTATGGCAAAACCTCGATATAAAATTTTAATCAGAATTTCAAGACGGCATTTCAAAACAAAATTTCGCGATTTAAATTTCGCTCAAGATAAAATCTCGCGATTTAAAATTCCACGCCGATTGACGAGTTGCTTTGTCGCGCCGCTACCTCACCTGCGCGCTGAAAATTTGCGTGATGCTGGGAATTTGCTCGCCCGCAACGTCAAATTCCGCCGTTTTGATCTGTACGCCGTAGAGCGAGCTAAGCGCGATTTCGGTTAAAATTTCGTTACTTGCGCCGTAGTTGTAGCTAAGATCATTTCGCAAGATTAGTGTGCGATCGGCGACTGCGAGGGCGTGATTAGGCTGATGGGTGGTAAAAACTATGCTCGCATCGCTATTTGAGCGCAGATTCGCGATGAGGCTTAGCACGCGGTCTTGGTTTTTGATATCAAGCGCGCTGGCAGGCTCGTCCAAAAACAGCACGTCGCTGCCGCTAGCTAGGGCTCTAGCAAAGAGCACGAGCTGCCTCTGCCCGCCGCTAAGGGCGTTAAAGCTGCGCTTTTGCAGATGGGCGACGCCTAGCGTATCCAGAGCGTCAAGGCAGATTTGAATATCCTTTTTGCCCGGTTTTGAAAAGAGCGAGATCTCGCGTACCCGCCCCATCAGTACGATGTCAAGCACGCTGTAATCAAACGCGACGTTAAAGCTTTGAGGCAAGAAAGCAAATTTTACCTTGCGCACGATCTCGCCTTCTTTAGGCTGCAAAATCCCCATCATACACGACATTAGCGTGCTTTTGCCTTGCCCGTTTAAGCCCAAAATCGCTAATGTTTGAGAGCTGGCAAGCTCGAAGTTTAAGTTGCGAAAGCAGAATTTTTCCGCCTCGTAGTAAAAGCCAGCATTTTTTACCTCAATTAGATTTTGCATTTTTGGCACTCCTTTTTAGAAGTAGGGCAAAGATCGGGCTTCCGATGAGAGCGGATAGAATTCCTAAAGGAATTTCGGCGCTACTTAGCGAGCGAGATAGATCGTCGATTGCCAGCATAAAGATCGCTCCTGCGATGAAGCAGGCAGGCATTAGCTTCACGTGGTCGCTGCTCGCGATGAGCCTGGTGGCGTGCGGCACTACAAGACCTACCCAGCCGATATTTCCGCTGACGCTAACTTGTACGGCGATCAGAGCAGTGCAAAGCGCTAGGATCGTGCAGCGCAGAAACTTAACATCCACGCCTAGCACGCGCAAATCATCATCATTTAGGCTGAGTAGATTAAACCTCCATCTCAGCGCGATTAAGACTGCAGAAGCGGGCAGGGCGATCGCGCACATCAAAATTACCTTATCGTATCCTGCGCTTACGAAGCTTCCCAGTAGCCAAAAGACGATATTAGGCAACACTTCCTCATCGTCTGCTAGATACTGCACTAAGCTCGTAAGCGCGGCAAATACGCCGTTAATGACTATACCTGCTAAAATGAGTGAGAAAATATCAGCGCGTGCTACGAATTTTGCCAAAAGATAGAGTAAAAATAGCGCCGCAAGTCCGAAGCAAAATGCAAACCCCGCAAGCCATAAGCCGCTCAATCCTAGCAAAATACAAAGCGCGCCGCCGAATGCCGCTGCAGTGCTAACGCCTACGATGTGCGGGCCAACGAGCGGGTTTTTAAATACCGCCTGCAAGCTCAAACCCGCGATAGCAAGCGCTCCACCGCAAAGGCTGGAGAGTAGAATGCGCGGAATTCTAACATCCAGCATCACACTTTTGGCGGCTTCATCGCCGCCTCCGCTAAAGAGAATTTTAAAAATTTCTTCTAACGGTATATGAAACTGCCCACTAGCGAGCGAGATTATCGCCAGCACTACCCAAAAAAGAAGCAGGATCACGTTTAGCATTATTTTTGATATTTGACGCGGTAAAATTTCTCGTAGAATTCCTCTACTTTTTTATCAAAGTTTGCGTCCTTAAAATTTTGCGGATAAAGTTTCATCGCAAGCCATTCCTCACCAAGCGCCATTGCTTCGGCAGTCGGATGACCCCAGGCTTTAACGAATTCGGGCATTAGATAAATTCTATCCTCTTTCACGGCGCTAAGACCTTTTAGCGCAGGGTTTGCTTTAAGCTCGGCAGGTACTTGAGGATAGCGGTTTTGCACTAAGATAATCTGCGGATTCCATGCTAAAATTTGCTCCGGAGAAACCTGCTTGTAGCCCTTTATATCCGCAGCGGCGACGTTTGTCGCACCCGCTCTTGCTAACATTACGCCAGTATATTTGCCGCTACCGTAGGTCGTAAGATCGGGATTTGCCATATAAACTCTAGGTCTTTTATCTACGATAAAATTGCTAAATTTGGCATTTAAATCAGCTTGCGATTTTTTAACGAAATCTATTAGTTCAGCGGCATCCTTTTCGTGATTGCTTAGTTCGCCTAGAATTTTAACCCCCTCGTAAAAGCCCTCATCGTAAGCAGCGAAGCTATCGCGCTCATCTTTAAAGGTAGGATTTAGCTTAGCTTTTTCCTCTTGTGCAGAGCTGAAAAATGAAATACCTATGACTGGGATTTTCAACTCCTCCATTTTAGCGATATATTCTTTAGGGAAGTAGTTGACCACTACGACCGCATCGGGCTTTAGACTAAGCAGAGCTTCGTAATTGACATCTTTGATATCGCCTGGATTAGGTAGGTTTTTAAAACTCGGTGCCAAACGATTATACTCTTTGCCTAGGCGCTGCTCCCAGCTTTTTAGGATGCCTACGACCTTATCTTGGGCGTTGATTTCGTTTAAGACATTGAGTGCTTCGTGGTGTAGCACGACGATACGATTTACTTGATCCGGGATTGTGACCTTGCGACCGAGCTGATCGGTAATCGTGCGATCTGCAAAAGCCAGGCTAGCGCAAAGCGCTGCACCAAGAAGGATTGAGTGAAGTTTAAGCATTTTTTCTCCTTGAAAATTCCGCAAAATATGCGGGATTAGAATAGCTGAATTATAGCCGATCGGCATAAAATCTAGATAAATTTTTATATAAATTATTTCATTTTTTCGTGGGGGATTTCAGATGCTTTCGTAGGGCAGAATTTTGCGATTTTAAGCAGAATCTTGCTGGTAAAAATTTTGCCCTTTTCCTCTAGGCTAATCGGATACTGCCAGGTGCCAAGCGAAACTGATTGGTTTTTTGATTTATTTTGCAGGCGTCGTCCATAAGTTTTTATTCCAAAGCTCCGCGCCTGAAATTCCTTTAATCCTAATCCAAGCGATAAGTTCTAAAATTTCAGATAAAAGGATTACCGCGAGTACCATGTACGCTGTAGTTGCACTACTCATTTCTGGCAGTTTAATAAACGAGTTGATGATTTCTACAAGCACTAAACATATAAAATATAACCACGCGTAAGCATAAAAAATTTTACTCTTAGTGGCTTCTCCTAAGTAGCAATATACTATTGCCGGTGCTATGGTGCCGATAATCTTAAACGCTGTAATCGTTACATACCAAATGGTAACAAATTGCGTATCTTTAATCTCCATAGAGTGATTAAGTCCTATAGCCATAGCCGCTAAAATGCAATAGAATGCCTCCACGAAAGAACCGCCTTGCTCGTGTAAGGTATAATCTAGAGTCTCCAAGCTCACAATATTATTATTCATAGAGTATGGTAAAGGCGAAATAAATACGATAGTCCAAAGCACTCGGGCGATAAAGTTAATTAAATACGCCCTAAAGACCTTACTATCGGAGATATCAGAGATCATTTTGGTCGCGGAGAGCTTAAAGACCATCGAAGTAAAAATCACGGCGACGATTGCGGCTGCGGCGGCAAAAAATCCTCTCATCGTAATATCGTGCAAAAACTCGCAACAAGCCCAAATGATCAGGTAGCAGCAGATCGATAAAACCCTAGAGGTTATGCCGCGGAATTTTATGGCGTCTAAAGTGTTGCGATTCATTTTTTGCCTTTGGATTTTTAAAATTTATGGCGGATTATACTTGCGGGGTTTGAAATTTAGATAAATTTTAGAAACCCCGCGTTACCAAATTTTAAAATTTCGCGCCGAGTGCGATAAATTTACTAAGAGCGATACGAGGGGGAGGGCGTAAGCTAAAATTTGAATGGAATTTTAATCTATTTTGCCTTAAAAGGTTGAATTCCAAAATAGGGGCAGCAAATTATCAATTTACGAGTAAACGTAGGGCAATTTGGTTTTTGCGTTATAAATTATGAAATTTTATTTTATCCTGCGCGGCGTGTCTATATCATAAAGTAATTAATTTTAAATTTAAAAGCTAAATGGAACGATAAGTAAGGCAGAATATAAAACCTAATGATAGAAAATTTACATTTAATCTTTTGGGTTCTTTAGACGATATACGATAATTAGTGTTGAAAAGCGCCAAAATCCCCATAGTTTTAGATATTTTATATTGAAAACTATAATTTTCAAGTAAAAAATCAATACGAAATTAACGTATAATTATATGAATAATTTCATGTATTTTTGACGCATTTGGTGTTTTTATTAGAAGAATTTTTACATAAATCTATATTCAATAATTTATCCGTGACTTCAAATGAAATCGGCAGGATAAACGTATTTTCTGCAAGAACTAAAATAGCTAAATATCTGAATTGGGTGGAAATGAAAATTTCGCTTATGTGTAATAGTTTAAAATTTGAAATATGGGAAGTTTATTGCGCCTAGAAAACGCTCTCTTTTACTCAATAACCAGGCGCATTAGATACATATCTTCGCCGTCGATTACGCTGATTTCGGAGCTTTTGCAGCGCGGGCAAGAAAAGTCGTTCTGCGTCAAATCTCCGCTAAAACCGCAGTTTTTGCATTTTACGACGATCTCTTGGGTATGGATGACGAGATCCGCATTTTCGCAGACGGTGCCTGCGCGAAAGACTTCGTAGCAGTTTTGCAGATAATGCGCTTCCACGCCGCTTAGCCGCCCTATTTTTACATGCAGTTCCCTTATCTGCGGACTTTTTGCGCTAGGTGTATCATAAGATGCCTGTAGACTTGCTTTCAAGTTTTCAGCAAAAACTGCGGTTTTATGGTTCAGGCCCATATCCGCAACGCCAGTGTTTTGGGCATTCTTAGCCCCAATTGTGCCGACATTTGCAGAGTCTGTATTTCTAACGGTATCGGCGATGTCGCAGTGATTTTTATCGCCCTGCTCGGCCGTGCCTTTTTTCTTTGCTATTTCGGCGTTTAGCGCCTTTTCGCATAGCGCCACAAGATCCGCTACGATCGATAGTTCATGCATTTTTACCTCTAAATTTTACGGCCGCGCCGTATTTTATGCGAAATTTCGTTGTAAATTTAAAAAACGTACCCTGAAATTTAAGCTCAAATTTGCCGAATTTGCACGCAAATTTAACAAATCCTCGGCAGTAGCTCGCCCTTTGGAAGTTCCAAAAATCGCTGCGAGCCATAGGAGTTTTGCAAAATCACTCGCCCTTTTGCCGCATACGGAGCTTTAAATTGCCCCGCCCTATTTTCTAATACTGCGCCCGCGTCGCTCGCACCCGTAAATTCGTCCTGCACGCTAAGCTTTGGTGTCAAAGTACCCTCAAATTCGCCTCCACCGTGCCCTACTTCGCGTACCTCGCCGATGATTGCGGCGTTTGCGTCAAATTCGCGCAGTATCTCAAGCGCCCTATCCGCCTCGGCATCATCTTCTACGACCGCTACGAAAGTGCCTTCGTTTGCAAGCTCGTACGGCTCGAAACCCAGCAGCTCACACACGCCAACTACTTCGTCGCTGATTTTGATATCCTCTTCGCGAACCAAAAATTCAAGCCCGCTGGAGCTTGCAAATTCGTTCAAAACCGCGCTAAGCCCGCCGCGCGTCGCATCTCGCATCGCTTGGATCTTCACGCCTTGCAAGATCAGCTTTTCTACCGCAGCACAAAGCGGTTTGCAGTCGCTTTGTAGCTCGCTGCTTAGCGCGATCTCGTCGCGTGCCGCGAGTATCACCGCCCCGTGCCGCCCGATGTCGCCGCTAAGGAGGATTTTTGCGCCCGCTTTGATGTTTTGCACGCGCGCAGGTCGCAAAACACGGCCGATGCCGCTAGTGTTAATGAAAATTTTATCGCATTTGCCGCGCGGCACGACCTTTGTGTCGCCGCAAACGATGCGAACGCCGCAGTTTCGCGCGGTGCTTGCCATCGAGTCTAGGATGCGTCGCAGCTCGCCTAGGCTAAGCCCCTCCTCGATGATGAGCGCGCAGCTTAAAAACAGCGGCTTTGCGCCCACCATCGCAAGGTCGTTGACGGTGCCGCAAACGGCGATCTTGCCGATGTCGCCGCCGTTAAAAAACAGCGGCGTAACCACGAAACTATCGGTGCTGAAAGCTAGCTCGCCGCCGAAACTAGCCGCCGAATTCAAAGCAGAGTTCGCCGCGCGGTCAAAACCCGCCTCTGCGTTCAAATTTAGTATCGCGCTGTCGTTGTTCGCGCGTAAAATTTCATTATCAAACGCCGCGAAGATCGTCTCGTTGATGAGCCTATTCATCTCCTCGCCGCCGCCGCCATGGCTTAAAAGTATAGTTTCGTTCAAATTTCTCCCTTTCGCTCGGTTTTAAATTTATAAGCCCGTATTGCGCAGCCGAACAAGCCGTGCCGCTACGGCGCCGCGCAAAATTTCAAAGCAAATTTAGCGCAACGATTCCGCTTCGGTTAAAATTTTAAAGCATGACTTATTTTAAAATTTACGCTCTGCTAGCCGAATACCGCGCGCAAAATTTAGCCGGCGTTTTTGACGTCGCCGTATTTATAGTACGCCGCGCACGCCCCTTCGCTTGAGACCATGCACGATCCTATCGGGTTTTGAGGCGTGCAGTGCTTGCCGAAAACCTTGCAATCATAGGGGCTTTTTTTGCCGCGTAAAATTTCGCCGCAGATACAGGCCTTGCTCTCGGGAGCGCTCTGTACGCTGCAATCAAACTGCACCCTGGCATCCAGCGCCGCGTACTGCGGGCGCAACTTCATGCCGCTTTTTGGAATTTCGCCGAGCCCTCGCCACGGAAAATCACAAATTTCAAAATATTTATCTATCAAATTTTGCGCTTTTTGATTGCCGCCCTCTTTTACGACGCGCTCGTATTCATTGAAAACCTCGTAGGTGCCGGCGTTTTGCTGCTCGACCAAATTTAGCACGCCCGCCATTATATCAAGCGGCTCAAACCCGCTTACGGCGATCGGTTTTTTGTAGTCGTGCGCGATGCTCTCGTAGACCTTCGCGCCGGTGATCACGCTTACGTGGCTAGGCCCTAAAAACGCGTCTATCTGCACGTCGGAGTCGTCTAAGATCGCTCGCACGGGAGCGGGCACCGTTACGTGGTTGATGTGAAAAAAGAGATTTTTTAGCCCCAAGCTTAGCGCCTTATTGATCAGCACGGCGCTCATCGGCGTCGTAGTCTCAAAACCGATCGCAAAAAATATCACCGTTTTTTCCGGATTTTCCTGCGCGATCTTTATGCAATCAAGCGGGCTATAAAGTGCTCTGATATCGTGCCCCTCGCCGCGCAGCTTCTGTAAGCTGGTGCGAGAGCCAGGAACTCGAAGCATGTCTGCTAGAGTGCAAAAAATACTCTGCGGCATCGCGGCGAGCTTGATCGCCTCGTCGATGCGACTGCGCGGCATCACGCACACCGGACAGCCCGGGCCGTGGATAAATTTTATATTTTTGCCGACAAGGCTCGGAAGGCCGAATTTCATGATTGAGTGCGTGTGTCCGCCGCAAATCTCCATAATATTTAGCGGCTTTTTGCTTTTAGAAATTATCAGCTTGCTAAGCGCTAAAATCAGCTCCTTATCCCTAAAATCCTTGATTAGATCCATTATTTTCTTCCAAAAAAATATTAACATTCCAAATTTTATAAAAATCGTTAATGATTTTTACAGTTCTTTGTTCTATTGTTGCTTTATTCCATTGTGTGATATTAAGCAACTCTTTGTTAATAATTAAATCTGCATATTTTTTAATATAATGCTTGTATTTATTATTTCCGTTTAATTTGTCTGTCCATGCGGCATTTTGCAAAGCAGTATTAAATCTGCCTTTTAAAAGTGTCATATTTCCTATTTTATATATAAATTTATCAGCTTCTTCTTCATTTTTAAAAATATCACTCCAATTTTCCTGCCATTTCTGAGGTGCTAAATGTTCAAGTGTATAAATGTAACATAAACCAGTCTTGTCTTTATAATCTTTTGCTTCACGCTGTCTATAGAGCTCTATCCAAAATAAAACAACTTTTGCATCATTATTTTCTATATTATTGAGCCATTCTTCTATTTGGCTATGTTCAAAGAATTTTACATAATATTTTTTAATTTGCTCCCTAATATATATGTAAGTATTTTTTAAATTATTTTGTAAATTACTAATTATGTCTGCTACGAATTTATTGTAATTTTTGGTTTCAGATACACATAAAACAGTCATTTCAAGCAAATAAAGCGCCTTTTTATACTCATCTTCTTCTAAATTTTGTTTTAAAAATAAAACTAGCGGTAAAAAAGAATTAATACCAAAACAATATCCTAAGTGGAAAAATCTATTTTCATATTCATCAAAATCAAACAAAATATTTTGTGTAATTTGTGGAAGTTTTTGATAAGTTTGAGCATATTTAGCTAGCAATACAAGAAAATCTTCTAATTCCTCTTTGCTCTTATTTTGAATATATGTTTTAAAAACAGAACTTAAATCCGATAGCGAATGCTTATCGGTATCAAAAATGCCTATAATTAAAGCAAAAGCATGAAGAAAAATTTCACTCTGTGAACGCTTGATTCTTCCTGTCGTTATCTGTGAATCCCAAAACTGCAAGCACTTATCGTCATGCTCAAAAATATTACGCCAATATTTATCGTATAAATCCAAGGCATATTCTTCATCTGAGATTTTAATCATCCTATCAAAAAGAGCATTTTTTATTATATCAGTTGCATTTAAAGGCATTCCAGTGGAGTTAATTGAGTCAAATATCTTTTGCTCATCTTCTGTAGACTCCAAATTTACCTTTACAAAAAGCTTTGATTTATCAGTTATAAATTTCAAAAAATCAAACACATCATCTATTTCTTTAATTCTAATCTTAAAATACTCTAAACAGTCCAACAAACCTTCTTTAAGGTTTTTTTCATTTTTTTGACCGCTAGAATAAACTCCTTGTATTATTTGAGTATAAATTTTACGGTCAACTCTGCAATGTTTTATTTTTGGATCATTATCAGTGTAGTCTTCTATAAGCAGAGGATCAAAATGCTTCTTTTGCTCATCTTTTAGCTCATCGTATGCTGCTTTTATAAGGATAGAAAATGTTGTTATTCTTTGTTGCCCGTCTATTATGTTTGCAAAATTTCTATTTCCACTATTTCTTTTTAAAATTACAGAACCCAAAAAATGTTCTTTCCTACTTAATACACTGGCTTTTAAATCATCAAATAATTGCTCCCATTGCTCCTTTTTCCAAACATACTTTCTTTGAAAAAACGGTACTTCTAAAAAATTTTCGTCAGAAACAATCCTTTTAAAACTACTTGCAATAGCTTCCACTTTTATTCCTTATTATTTTGATATAGCTTGCTTGATTTGGCGTCATCATTCAATATATTATCGCTCGTACTCATCTGCTTTGCGATCTGCTCGTAAATTTCGATACTCTCCTTCGCTCGCTGCGTATCGATCTTCTCCATCGCAAAGCCCACGTGGATCAACACGTACTCCCCGACCGCCGCGGGCTCGGGAAGCAGATCCAAGCTCACGCCGCGGCGCACGCCCAAAGTCTCCACGGTCGCGAAATTATTTTCGTCGATCGAGATGATTTTTGAAGGGATTGAAAGACACATTAACGAAATTCCTTCTTGTATTGTAGGAATTTCAGCCATTTCTCCACGCCCTCGCCGCTTTTACTATCGAGAGCGATGACGTCGGCTTTTGGATTGAGTTTGTGTACCTCGCGCACCACCTCCTCCATATCAAAGTCAAAATGCGGTAGCAGCGCGGTTTTGGTGATTACGACGCAGTCTGCGCGACGAAATATCACTGGATATTTTGCGATTTTGTCGCTGCCCTCGGGCACGCTTAGAAGCACCACGTTCAGGTGCGCGCCCACGTCAAATGCCGCCGGACAGACGAGGTTTCCGACGTTTTCTATGAAAACCAGATCCAAGCCTTTCGTATCGATATGATGAAGCCCCTCGTGAACCATAAAGGCATCCAGATGGCAGGTCTCGCCAGTGCTGATTTGATGGGCTTGCGCGCCCGCTTTTATGATGCGATCGGCATCGCGGTTAGTCTCTAGATCGCCCTCGATGACGCCGATTTTAAATTTGCCGCTTTTGATAGTAGCCTCAAGTAGCGTCGTCTTGCCGCTACCGGGGCTACTCATCAAATTTAGACATAAAATTTTATCCTCATCCAGATGGGCTCTGTTGTGAGCGGCCTCCTCGTCGTTGGCGCTTAAAATTTTACTCATCACCTCGATCGTCTTGGCATCGCTGATAGCGGCATTTGCGTGGATGTTATCGTGCGCGTCGTGCTCGTGATCGACCCCCGCCTCATGCATATGGGCGTGGGAGTGGACGGTGCCGTCCGCGTGGGTATGGACATGCTCGTGTGTCATATCTGCGTGCGAATGGGTGCCCGCTTCGTGAGTGTGGCCGATGGAACAGCCGCAATCTTTACACATTTTTTCTCCTTGGATAATAAATTTTGCGCGTAAAATACCACGTTTTTGCTTTAAATGGCGTAAATTTGATAAATTTTATATTAAGATGCGAAATTTTATGAAATTTAACGGGCTTGAAATTTATGCGCTTCGGTTTTATCTAAATTTCATGCGTTGTTTGCGAAGGCTCGACGTAAAATTTTTAAAGCTCGCGAGTAAAGCACTGCTTTAAATTGAATCGCCTACCTGCAAATTGCAGAGCCGCGCTCTCTAAATTTAGACCTCGCAGCTCGCAAGGGTTCAAACAAACTTAAAGATCGCTGTAGATAGGGGAGCGAAATTCAGGGCTTGCGAGCTGATTTTATCCGGCGCTCTAAATCTCGCGCGTGATCGCAGGCGTGCCGAATATCAATGCAGCGACCATTTTAATATAGATTTTACGCTAGCTCGGCTTTGCAAATGCGACACGAAAGCGGCGCCTATAAAATTTAGTCGCGAGCTGCGCCGATCTTGCGCCAGTGCGTAAATTTCAACCCGCGGCAAGAGCGCTTTTGATTAAAATTTATAAAATTTGCGCTTTCGTTTGCCGCGTAAAATTTAAACAAATTTTATTTGCACGCCTTGCGCAGCCGCGCCACCCGAATTCTCCACTCGATCGAGAATCGCGCTGCACAACTCGCAAAAAAAGTCGCGCAGCCTGCGTTTAAATTTAGAAGCGCACGAATAGAAGCGCGCAAATTTAACGCGACGCGCTGTTTTCAAAAACATGCAAAAGCCCTACGCTTCGGTGATAACCGCCTTTACGAGCTTGGAAAATTTCACCCCTTTTAGCGCGCCGATTTTGGCGCCGAGCCGCTCAATCTTTGAAATTTTATCCCGCATCGTGATCTCCTCGAAGCAGTGGCGCTCGTCGATGTGGAAGTGGCTGGTGCTGACGATGGTGACATTTGCGTGATGCTCGATCTCTACGAGCTGCTCGATCAGATCGCTTTGGTGATGATCGTAAGCGATGCAAAGCACGCCCACGCAGTCATCCTCGCCATCTCCGTGAAGTACGCCCTCGACCATCTTTTCGCGTATGAGATCGCGGATAAACTCGCTGCGACTTAGGTATTGCTTGGCGCGCACCATCTCATCGAGATCCTCAAAAAGCTTCGTCGGCAGCGAAATGCTAAATCTTACGGCGCCCTCTTTTTCCTCTTTTTTCATAGCTCCCCTCATTTCGCGTATTTTGAACGTAATTTTACCGAAATTCCGCTCAAATAGTAAGAATTTTGCGCTAATTCGACCTATTTTTTAAAATTTAAAGCTCCAAAGCATCGTGCGTATTTTGAAATTTTGCTCGCGATTTCGCGTTGTATTTTAGTGCTAGCGCGATGAAATTTTATGGCGCTAAGTTGTTTTAAATTCTACCGCATCGCGATTTTACGCCCAAATTTAAGAGGCGGGCGCTAAATAGCGTCTTGGCTTGGGATTTGCGCAGTATCTAGCTACGCGCCGCGGTAGAATTTTGCATCGATTACCATAGTGGTGCGCGTGATGCTATAGCGATAGCGTGGGCGCGCCGTTAAATTTTAAAATTTTAACGTTTCGGCTGCGACATATGAAGACGGCAAGGCGTAAATTTGTTCGCTAATTTTGCGATTTTAGAAAAGCTAGCTGCGTGATTTTATCGCCGTAGCGTTAGAATTTGCGCAAAGCGCAAGCAGGGTGCAGAGTTCATAAATTTAGCGGTGAGATGAGACTAATAAATTTTACAAAGAGCGAGCTTAACGGCTATAATTGCATTTTTTTGTGGACGAGCTTAGCGCGAAATTTCGCTTAGATACGCCGCGAGCTGCCCGTATGCGATGCCGCTGTCGTTGCACGGAATCTCGCGGTTTAGATGAAATTTGATGCCCCGCGCGCGCAGCTTTTCGCACGTAAGATTTAGAAGCGTCGCGTTTTGAAAGACCCCGCCGCTTAGCGCGACCTCGAGACCTAAGCCCTCGGCGAAATCGGTGATGAAATTTGCGATGGCGTTTATAAATTTCGTCGCGGCCAAGCGCGGCTCATCGC
>ERZ773009.1048-NODE-1048-length-19768-cov-5.946127_pt1 | contig 19768 bp, 15 predicted proteins | sample MGYA00580663_ERZ773009 | MGnify/ENA primary metagenome ERZ773009 (study PRJEB29015, sample SAMEA2737969) | human oral metagenome | biome: human oral; feature: human-associated habitat; material: dental | place: China | collected 2026 ... | reverse complement strand
TGACGACGTTGCCCTTCGACTTGGACATCTTCTTGTGGTCGGAGTCCAGGATCCAGCCCGACAGGCCGGCATTCGTCCACGGCAGGGCCGCGAACTCCAGGTTCGCGCGCACCACCGTGGTGAACAGCCAGGTACGGATGATGTCCTGCCCCTGCGGGCGCAGGTCCATCGGGTAGACCCGGCCGAAGAGGTCCTCGTCGCTCAGCCAGCCCGAGGCCAGCTGGGGAGAGAGGGAGGAAGTGGCCCAGGTGTCCATGATGTCGAGCTCGCCGACGAAACCACCGGGCTCGCCGCGCTGGTCCTCGGTGTAGCCGGCCGGGACGTCGGAGGAGGGGTCCACGGGCAGCTCGGACTCGGCCGGCGTCAGGATCGCGTCGTAGTCGACCTCGCCGTCGGCCCCGACCTGGTACCACAGCGGGAAGGGGACGCCGAAGAAGCGCTGACGCGAGACCAGCCAGTCGTTGTTGAGGCCGCGCACCCAGTTCTCGTAGCGCACGCGCATGAAGTCGGGGTGGAACTCCAGCTGGCGGCCGCGCTCGAGCAGCTCCTCGCGCAGGTCGGTGCCGGAGGCCGGGTTCGTCCACTCCTTGCCGCCGTTGCGGATGTACCACTGGCGGGAGGTGACGATCTCCAGGGGCTTGTCGCCCTTCTCGAAGAAGTTCGTCTGGCGGACCGTCTTGGTGGGCTCGCCCTTGAGCTCGCCGCTGCCGCGCAGGCGCGCCACCACGGCCTCGCGGGCCGAGAACGTCGTCTTGCCCGAGATCTCCGCGAAGGCCGTCCGGCCGGCCTCCGTGGTGATCCACTCGGGCGTGTCGGCGACGATGCGCCCGTCCTTGCGCAGGATCGCGCGCAGCGGCAGGCCCAGGTCGCGCCACCAGTCGATGTCCGTGGTGTCGCCGAAGGTGCAGCACATGGCGATGCCCGCGCCCTTGTCCTTCTCAGCGGCCGGGTGGGCCAGGACGGGCACCTCGACGCCGTAGACGGGGGAGGCCACCGTCTTGCCGAAGAGCGGCTTGTAGCGCTCGTCGTCCGGGTGGGCGATCAGCGCCACGCACGCGGCCAGCAGCTCGGGGCGGGTCGTCTCCACGCACACGTCGGCGCCGTCCTCCACGGGGGCGCCCGCCCGGGCGGCTTCGGCGGCGGCCGAGGCGTCCGTGAGGTGGAAGGCGATGCGGTGGTAGAAGCCCGGGTACTCGCGGGACTCCAACTCGGCCTGGGCGACCGCCGTCTGGAAGGTCACGTCCCACAGGCCCGGCGCCTCCGCCTGGTACGCCTCGCCGCGCGCCAGGTTGCGCAAGAACGCCGCCTGGGCGACCTTGCGGGCGCGCCGCCCGATCGTCTGGTAGTTCTGCTTCCAGTCCACGCTGAGCCCCAGGTAGCGCCACAGGGCCTCGAACTGGGCCTCGTCCTCGACGGTGAGGCGCTCGCACAGCTCCACGAAGTTGCGGCGCGAGATGGGCTTCTGGTCGCGGGCCTTGATGGACTTGCCCTCGCCGCCCACGTGCGGCGGCTCGAAATCGGGGTCGTAGGGCAGCGTCGCGTCCACGCGGACCCCGAAGTAGTTCTGCACGCGCCTCTCGGTGGGCAGCCCGTTGTCGTCCCACCCCATCGGGTAGAACACCGCCCTGCCCCTCATGCGCTGGAAGCGGGCGACGACATCGGTGTGCGTGTAGGAGAAGACGTGGCCGATGTGCAGTGAGCCGGACACCGTGGGGGGCGGGGTGTCGATCGAGTAGACCTGCTTGCGGGCGGCCGTGCGGTCGAAGGCGTAGGTCCCCTCGGCCTCCCAGGCCGAACCCCACTTGTGCTCCAGGCCCTCCGGCGCCGCGCGGTCGGGCACACGGGGGGCGCGGGCGGTGGCGGGCAGCTGACCGGGTCGATCTGCCATGTTCTGTTATCTCCATCCGAGTCGTGGACTAGTACCCGACAAGCGTACTTTCGGCGCCGCGCCCGGTCCACCGGCCCCGCCCGGGGGAGCGGGAGTCTTCGTCACAAACGCCCCCACTGCGGTCACAGCCGCGGCGCCGCCGCGCGCGGCCCTAACGTGGGGGCACACGCACGCACGAGGAAGGACCGCTATGAGCGACCTGTCACCCCTTGGGGCCCGAACCGTCGAACTGCTGGGCGAGCTGGTGCGCAACGCCTGCGTCAACGACCTCACACCCGCCTCGGGCCATGAGCACCGCAGCGCCGACACCCTGGAGGCCCTTTTCGAGGGCCTGCCCGTGCGGATGCGCCGCATCGAGCCCGCGCCCGGGCGCACCACCCTGGTCGTCGCCCTGGACGGCTCCGACCCCGCCGCCGAGCCCCTCACCCTCATCGGGCACACCGACGTCGTCCCCGCTGACGGCTCCCAATGGGCCCACGATCCCTTCGCCGCGCGCATCGACTCCGACGGCGTCATGTGGGGGCGCGGCACTGTGGACATGCTGCACCTCACCGCCGCGATGGCCGTCGTCACCCAGGACCTGGCCCGCCGCGCCGCCGAGGGGAGAGCGCGCCCCGCGGGCACCCTCACCTTCGTGGCCGCCGCCGACGAGGAGGCCCGCGGGGGCCTGGGCGTGCCGCGGATCGGGGAAGCCGAGCCCCAGGCCATCCCGTGGCGCAACTGCATCTCCGAGATGGGCGGCGGGCACATCCGGGGCGCCCGGGGGAGCGACTCCATCGCCGTCGTCGTCGGCGAGAAGGGCGCCGCCCAGCGCCGCCTCCACGTCGACGGGGACGCCGGCCACGGATCGGTGCCCCTGGGGCGCCACAGCGCCGTCGAGGTCCTGGCCCGCGTCGTCCAGCGCCTGGCCTGCGCCCGCTGGCCCGCTGGGGGAGGGGGCGAATGGGAGGGCTTCGTCTCCGCCTTCGAGTTCGACCCCGCCACCCGCGCCGCCCTGCTCGCAGCGGACTACGACGGCGACTACCACGAGTTCGGGGACCTGGCCGCCTACGCCCACGCCATCAGCCGCCTCACCGTCGCCCAGACCGCCGTCCGGGCGGGCGGGCCCATCAACGTCCTCCCCTCATCGGCCCACATCGACCTCGACATCCGCACACTGCCCGGCCAGGACGACGACTTCGTCGACGCAGCCCTGCGGCGCGCCCTGGGGGAGGTGGGGGAGCACGTGCGCATCGAACGGCTCCTGGTGGAGGGGGCGACGGCCTCGCCCACCGGCACGCGCCTGTACCGCGCCATCGAGCGCGCCCTGCGGGCGCAGCACCCCGGCTCGCGGGTGGTGCCCGTTCTCTTCCCCGGGGGCTCCGACCTCAGGGTCGCCAGGCGCCTGGGGGGAGTGGGCTACGGGTTCGGGTCCTTCGGGCGGGACGTGGCCCTGGGGGACCTGTACTCGCGATTGCACGCGCACGACGAGCACATCCGCCTGTCCGACGTCGACCTCACCGTGCGGGCGCTGGCGGCCGTGGCCGCCGACTTCCTCGGCGCCCGCTGAGGGGTGGGGCGCGGTGTCCACGGCAGCGTTTACAAAAGACCATGCCTCGGGCCCCGCCGGATCCCCCGCCCACGGGCGCAATACCGTGGACGACGGCCACCACCTGGGGCAACACGGCCACCGGCCGGAAGGCAAAGCGAAAGGACCACACGTGATGACAAGGAAACCCGCCGCCGCGGCCGCCATCGCAGGACTCGCGCTCATGTGCTCCCTGGCCGCCTGCGCGCCCCGCTCCGCCGCGCCCTCCCAAGCCGCCGCCGAGCCCGGGACCCTCACAGTCGGACTGCCCGGATCCCTGTCCACCCTGGACGTCGCCCACGAGACCGGCATCATCAACTACTACGTCGCCCAAGTGTCCTCAGAGGGGCTCCTGGGCGTGGACGCCCAGGGCGAACTGGTTCCCGCCGTCGCCTCGTCCCACACCACCGCCGACGGCCGGACCTGGGTGTTCCAGATCCGTGACGACGCCCGCTTCCAGGACGGCAACCCCGTCACCATCGACGACGTCCTGTTCTCCATCGACGTCGCCCGCGACCCGGACAGGTCCCCGTCCTCGTCCGTCTACTGGCCCGCGGGCACCGACGTCTCCCAGACCGGCGACTCCGAGATCACCATCACCCTGCCCGCGCCCGCGCAGAACTTCGGGTGGACCGTCACCGCCAACGGCGGACTGTGGATCACCGAGAAGTCCTACTACGAGGCCGCGGGCGCCTACGGCAGCGCCAAGGACCTCATCATGGGCACGGGCCCCTACCGCGCCGTCGAGTTCCAACCCGACTCCAAAGCGGTCTTCGTGAAAAGCGGCACCTGGTGGGGTGGAGACACCAGCGCCCAGAAGATCGAGTTCGACTTCTTCTCCGACGAGAACTCCCGCCTGCTCGCCCAGCGCGCCGGACAGATCGACGTCTCCGTGCAGATCCCCGCCGACCAGGTCGGCCAGTTCGAGGCCATCGACGGCACCACCGTCCACACCGAGTCCGACCGCTCCTACGTGGGCCTCACCTTCGACGAGGCGGTGGAGCCCTTCAACGACATCCACGTGCGCCGCGTCGTCGCCCACGCCGTCGACCGGGCCTCCATCGTCGCCTCCGTGCTCTCCGGGCGCGGCGAGGCGGCCACCGGCATCGAACCGCCCGACCAGCTGGGCTCCCAGATCGGCGAGGACGCCGCCCGCGCGCTGCTGGCCACTCTGCCGAACACCGAGTTCGACCTCGACAAGGCCCGCGAGGAGTTGGCCGCCTCGCACGTGCCCAGCGGGTTCGAGGCGGAACTCACCTACCCCGCCTCCATCCCGGAGATGGGCAACGCCGCCCTGGCCATCGCCGACAACCTCAAGAAGATCGGTGTCACCCTCACCGTCACCTCCAAGCCCCTCGAGGAGTGGATCTCCCAAGTCGGCACCGGGGAGTATGGCCTCTACTACATGAGCTACACCCCCACAACCGGGGACGCCGGGGAGATCCCCGGGTGGCTGCTGGGGGAGGCGAACCCCGCCAGGTACTCCAACCCCGAGGTCGCCTCCCTGATCGCCCAGTCGAACGCTCAGGCCGACCCCGCGGCCCGCGCCCAGGACCTCGTCTCCGCGACCGCGATCGCCCAGGAGAACGTCATCTACTCGCCCATCTGGTGGGGCAAGTCCACCAGCGCCTTCTCCTCCCGGGTCGCGCCCAAGGACTTCGGGCCCTACTTCTTCATGACGCCGTGGACGGCCTCCCTCGACCTCGTCCAGTGAGGCCCCGCACATGACAATGCGCTACCTGCTGGGCAGGATCGCGGGGTTCGCTGCCGTCTTGGCGGTGCTGTCCGTCATCGTGTTCTCCCTGACGCACATGGTGCCCGGGGACCCGGTGAAGATGCTGGTCGGCACCCGTGCCGTCACCCCCGGCGTGCGCGCCGCCATCACAGCGAAGTACCACCTGGACGAGCCCCTGTGGTCCCAGTACCTGACGTGGCTTGGCCGCGCCCTTCACGGCGACTTCGGCGACTCCGTGCGAAACTCCGCGCCCGTCACCGACATCCTCGCTGGCCGCGTCGCGCTCACCGGGCAGCTCACCGCCCTCGCGTTCGCCATCGCCGTCGCCGTCGGCGTTCCCCTCGGCGTCGTCGCCGCGCGCCGGGCGGGCACTGGCACCGACCGGCTCATCGTGGGCGCCTCCGTCGTGGGGGTCAGCGCCCCGGGGTTCGCCCTCGGCATGGTCCTGCTCTACGTCTTCGCCCTCATGGGCGGGCTCTTCCCGATCTACGGGGAGGGCAGCGGCTTCGCCGACCGGCTCTGGCACCTGGCGCTGCCCGCAGTGGCGCTGGCTGTCGGTACCTGCGCGATGATCGTGCGCGTCACCCGCGCCGCCGTCATCACCGAGCTCGCCAGCGACTACGTGCTCTTCGCGCGCTCGCGGGGCCTGTCCGAGCGCAGGACTTCCCTCATGTACCTCAAGGGCGCCGCCCTGCCCATCGTCACCAGCGCGGGCCTGATCCTCGGTTCCCTCTTCGGGTCGACGGTGCTGGTCGAGGAGGCCTTCTCACTGCCCGGCATCGGCCAACTGCTGGCCGACTCCATCACGTACAAGGACATCCCCGTCGTGCAGGCCATCGTCCTCATCGTCGCCGCCCTCATCATGACGACCACGCTGGTCGTCGACATCGTCGCGCGCATCCTCGACCCGAGGCCCGCCCGGGGGAGGGCGCAGTCCCGTCGGGCGTTATCCGCGCAGGGGCCGCGCGCCATCCGCGGATCCCGTCCCGGCAGACGGGGGAGGGCGTGATGACCGGGGCGGACACCGCCCCCGCCCGCCCTGCGCCGCGAGGACCGGGGCACAGGCTCCGCGGACTCCCCGGGTCCGTGGCAGTCGCCCTGGTGGTCCTGGGGGTCGTCGCCGTGTGGGCGGCCCTGCCCGGCTTCCTCGCGCCCGGCGCGCTCGACCAGGACCTGGGGGCGGCCGCGCTGCCCGCCGGGTCCCCCGGCCACGTGCTGGGCACCGACAAGCTGGGGCGCGACATCCTGGCCCTCACCATCGCGGGCGCCCGCTCGGCCGTGGTCGGCCCCGTGGTGGTCGCCGGGTCGATGCTGGTGGGGATGGCCGCGGGCATCAGCGCCGCCTGGTTCGGCTCCTGGTGGGACGCGCTCGTCTCCCGGGGGGTCGAGGTCCTGATGTCCCTGCCTGTCACCCTGCTCGCCATCGTGGTCGCAGGAGTCGTCGGCGGCTCCTACTGGGTGAGCGTGGCCGTGCTCACGGTGCTCTTCGCCCCCTCCGACGTGCGCATGATCCGCGCCGCCGCCCTGGCCCAGATGGGCGCCCCCTACATCGAGTCCGCCCGGGTGCTGCGTCTGCCGACACCTCGCATCCTCGCCCTGCACATCGCTCCCAACGTGGCGCCCATCGCGTGGGCGAACCTCTTCGTGAACACCGCCTTCGCACTGGTGTCCCTGTCGGGGCTGTCCTACCTGGGCTTCGGGGTCTCCGCCCAGGCCGCTGACTGGGGGCGCCAACTGGCGGACGCACGCACGTTCCTCTCCCTCAACCCCGCGGCCGCCCTGGCACCGGGCACCGCCATCATCGTGGTCGCCGCCGCCTTCAACATCGCCGGCGACTGGTGGACGTCCTCGAGCGCGAAGGGCGGACAGTGACCGCGCGCGCAGAACGCATCGGAACAGCCGGGAGCACTGGAACGGGCACGGGACTCCGCGCCCGCGCGATCCGGGTCGCCAACCCCTCCGACCCCGACCGCCCGATTGTCGCGGACGTCTCGGTAGACGCCGCGCCGGGGCGCACCCTCGTTATCGTCGGGGAGTCCGGCGCGGGCAAGTCCATGCTCGCCCGCGCGATCTGCGGGCTCGCACCCGCCCAGTTCACCACCTCGGGCACCGTCGAGCTGGCCGGACGCACCATCGACCTGGGGGTCGCAGCCGACAGCCTGCGCCGCCTGCGCGGGGGAGGCATCGTGTGGCTGCCCCAGGACCCCTTCACCTCCCTGAGCCCCCTGCACCGCTGCGGCGTCCAGGTGATCGCCCACCGCCAGGGCCCCCGCTCCGAACGCGCGGAGCGGGCCCTCGCGCGCCTGGCAGAAGTGGGGCTTCCCGCGCGCGCGGCCCGCGCCTACCCGCACCAGCTATCCGGAGGAATGCGCCAGCGCGTCGCCATCGCCGCCGCCCTGGACGCCGCCCCCGGTGTGCTCATTGCCGACGAGCCGACGACTGCCCTGGACGTCACCACTCAGAAGGAGATCCTCACGCTCCTCGCCTCCCTGCGCGACGCCCGCGGCATGGCCCTGGTGCTCGTCACCCACGACCTCGCCCTCGCCCGCGACTACGGGGACGACATCGTCGTCATGCGGGACGGCGCCATCGTCGAGGCCGGGCAGGCCCGCCGGGTCCTCGCCCGCCCCGCGACCGACTACGCGCGCCAGCTCCTGGACGCCCAGCTCCGACTCGACGGGCCCAGCCCCCGCCCCGCAGGTGCCGTGCCCGCCACCACTGTGGCCGACGAGCGCCCCATCGTCGCGCTGCGCGACGTCGTCAAGGAGTTCCGCTCCGGCGGCAGGCGTGCTGACGGGCATCTCGCGCTCGCGGGCGTCAGCCTCGACATCCTGCCCGGACAGTCCGTGGGGATCGTCGGCGAGTCCGGCTCGGGGAAGACCACCCTGGCGCGGATCATGGTCGGCCTGGAAGCCCCGGACTCGGGCACCGTCCACGTCGCGCGCGCGCCCGGCGCTGGCCGGGGAGCGCCCCCGCCCGTCGGCATCGTCTTCCAGAACCCGTACTCCGCGCTCAACCCCGCCCGCACCGTCGGGCAGACCCTCGCCGAAGCTCTGGCGGTCGGCGGGCAAGGGGGCGCGCAAGTGCCCGACCTGCTCGGGGCCGTCGGCCTGCCCGCCGCCCACGCCCAGCGCCTGCCCGCGGCCCTGTCGGGCGGCCAACGCCAAAGGGTCGCCATCGCCCGCGCCCTGGCGGCCCGTCCCGAGCTGCTCATATGCGACGAGGCGGTCTCCGCGCTGGACGTTTCCGTTCAGGCCACCATCATCGACCTGCTGCGCCGGTTGCAGGCCGAGCAGGGTTTCGCCCTAGCGTTCATCACGCACGACCTGGCGGTGGCCCGCCAGATGAGCGATCGCATCATCGTCATGAAGGACGGTGCGATCGTGGAGGAGGGCGCCACCGAGGCCCTGTTGGCCGCGCCCTCGCACCCGTACACGGCGAGCCTCATCGACGCGGTCCCGGGACGTGGGGCCCCGGCATGAGGAGTGCGCCGGTCCCCGTCGGCGAGGGCGCAGGGGCTGCCCTGGCCGGCCTCGGCGTCCCCGGGCCGAGCGCGCGCAGGTGGTCGCGCGTCGGCGGTATCGCCCGCGCCACCGTGTGGATCAGTGGGGGCGCCGCCGTGCACGAGGTCCACCGGCCCCTGTCGGCGCACCTGCGCATCGCCGGATGGGCGCCCCTGGTCGGAAGCGGGACGGCAGACGCCGCCGGGGCCCTGGCCGGGATTATCCGCGCCATCGTCGACGAGGCCGGGAGGCGGGGACTGCCGATGGTCAAAGCGCAGACCCAGGGGGAGGAGGACCCCCTGGCGGGCGCGCTCGTGGCCGAGGGTTTCACCCGCATGCCAGGGGGCGGCGACCCGCTGTCCGGCGCGCCGCCAGCCGAATTCGCCCACGAGCGGACCATCGGGTGGATCCGGTGGCTCGCTCCCGGTCCCCCTGTGGCGCCAGCCCCCGCGTACGAGAGGCAGAAGACTGAATTCACCTGCGGTCCCGCGTGCGCGCTCATGGCCCTGGGCCGCGGCGGAACCGCGCCGCCGTGCGGTCTGGACGCCGAGATGGAGATATGGCGCGAGGCCACGTACACGGTGGGGGTGGGGCACTTCGGCCTCGCCGGGGCGATTGCGAGGCGGGGGGCCCGCGTCCACGTCATCACCTCCTCGCCCGGGCCTGTCGTCGGCGTGAGCCGCGCCCACATGGCCACCAGGCACGTGCGCGAGGCGATCCACCGCAATCACGTCGACCAGGCGCGCGCCCTCGGGGTCACGTGGGAGTTCCGCGAGCCCGCTCCCCAGGACCTCGCGCGGGCGCTGGCGGCCGGGCGGCGCGTCGTGGTGCTCGTCGACCTCGCCTCCCTCAACGGGGAGACCATGCCGCACTGGGTCCTGGCGTGGGGTGCGGTCGGGGACCACGTGCTCGTCCACGACCCCTGGACCGACGAGCAGTTCGGCGAGTCATGGGTGGAGACCGACACCCTGGCGCTGAGGGGACAGGACTTATGGGACGCGGGCGTGTGGACGGAGGAGGAGGGCAACAGGGCGGTGCTGGTCATCGGCCACAGCGCATGAGCGCACTCGTCGGCCCCGGCCTCGTCGATCTCATCCGTCCCGGCGCCGCTGACTGCGGTTCCCCCGCCCCGGCGCGGGCCGGGACGGGGGAAGGAGTCACAGGACCATCGCCGCGATCCAGCCTCCGGCCAGGAGCGGGATGTTGTAGTGGATGAACGTGGGGATCACCGTGTCGCGCATGTGGTCGTGCTGGCCGTCCACGTTGAGACCGGTCGTCGGTCCCAGCGTCGAGTCCGAGGCGGGCGAGCCCGCGTCGCCCAGCGCCCCCGCGGTGCCGATGATCGCCACCGTCGCAATGGGGGAGAAGCCCAGCGTCACGCACAGGGGCACGTAGATCGCCGAGATGATCGGCAGGGTCGAGAAGGACGACCCGATGCCCATCGTGATGACCAGGCCGACCAGTAGCATCACGAACGCCGCCAGCGCCTTCGACCCTGAGAACATGGCGGCCGTGCCGGTGACGAGGGGCTCGATCTGGCCGGACGCCTTCAGGACCGAGGCGTAGCCCTGTGCGGAGATCATGATGAGCCCGATCATCGCCATCATCTTCATGCCGGTGCTGAAGATGTCGTTCGCCTGCTGCCAGGGGACCACGCGCATCGACAGCATCACGCACAGGCCCACGATGGCGCCCATCAGCAGGGGATCGGCCTCGGACTCGATCAGCGTCAGCCACGTCTGGATGGCGAAGCACAGGACGAGGGCCGCCAGAGCCGCCCACACGCGCTTCATGTCGATGGGCTCGTCGGCCGGGCTCCCGAAGGAGTCACTGCGGTCCTCGTACTCGCGGCGCCCCCGGTAGGAGATGAGCAGCGCGATGAGGCAGCCCGCCAGCATCGAGGCCGCCGGGATCGCCATAGCGGCAGTCGGATTCACCCCGGACACGTCCAGGCCCGCCTCGATGATGTTCTTGTAGAGGATGTCGTGCAAGAAGATCCGCCCGAAGCCCACGGGCAGGAACATGTACGTCGTGACGATGCCGAAGGTGATCGCGCACGCCACGGCCCGGCGGTCGAGCCCCAGCCGGTTCATCACGCCGATGAGCGGCGGGATCAGCAGGGGGATGAACGCGATGTGGATGGGGATGAGGTTCTGGCTCATGACGCCCATGGCGATCACGCCGCAAAGGATCCCCCATTTGGCGTTGCGGGCGATCCTGGCCTGGTTGGACTCGTCGGCGTTCTTCATCCGGACGATGATCCAATTGGCCAGCAGCCGCGGCAGGCCCGAGTGGGCGACGGCCATGGCGAACGCGCCCAGCAGCGCGTAGGAGAGGGCGATCTTCGCGCCCCCGGCGAGGCCCTCTTGGAAGGCCACCATCGTCGCCGACAAGCCCATGCCGGAGACCAGGCCGCCCACCAGTGAGGCGATGAACAATGAGATGACGACGTGCACGCGGGCGATCGAGAGGACCAGCATCACGAGCACGGAGATGACAACCGCGTTGAAGATCAACATGACTATTCCTGTGATGGGAGGGGAGCGCAACCGGACCGCTGGGGACTCCCATGGACAGGGAGGAGGTGCGGCGGTGCGCTGGGGTGGTGCCCGGCGGGCGCGCGGCCCGCAGGGGATGCCCGCTGGGAGCGGGGTCAGCCGAGATGGGAATCGGCGTGGATGGATGCGTCGACAGCGCCTACCAGCGAAGCCGACAAACCACCTTCCTCGGCGGCGAGCAATCCTGCGATTGTCGTGCCGCCGGGCGAGCACACCTGGTCGATGAGTTGGGCGGGCACGCGCCCCTCCTCCGATGCTGCGAGCACCAGGGAGGCCGAACCCGCCATCGCCTGTGCGACGACCCGCACGGCGATGTCCTTGGGGAGGCCGTGCTTCACTCCAGCACGGGCCAGACTGTCGATGACCTGGAACAGCCACGCGGGCGAGCAACTGGCCAAGGACTGGAAAACGGGGAACAGTTTCTCGTCGATGACGACGGTGCGGCCCACGGCGTCCATCAGTCGGCGCACCGCGGCGACCTGGTCGTCGGTGGCCCCCACGGAGCACAGGGCGCTCATGGACTGCCCGATCCGCGCCGCGACGTTGGGCATGACGCGCACCAGGGGCACGCATGCGCCGAAGTCCTCGAGGATCGCGTCCAGGGTCCGCCCCGCGGCCAGCGAGACGACGCACATCTCCGGGCGCTCGCGCACGATGTGGGCGATCTGCTCGATGACCCCGGGCTGGACGGCGGGCTTCACGCCCAGCACCAGGACGTCGACCTGGTGGGCCAGGGAGCCGTTGGAGCGGGCGGTCGTGGCGCCCACCTCGTCGGCCAGGGCTTTCGCGTCCTGGGGCGTGCGGTTCGAGAGGACGAAGTCGGAGGCGTTGAATCCGGCCGCGGCCGCCCCCCGGACGATGGCGCTCACCATCGCCCCGGTGCCGACGAAACCGAACTTCATTGCCGCTCCCAAGAAATCGTCAAAGAATTGGAATACGCCTAGACTACCCCGTCGGGCGCCCATCACGTGGGAACTTGGCCACGTGGTGAGACGGGCGGCCCTGCTGAGCGGTTTACGAGGCCGGCGCCTGCTCCGGGCCCGCGGTCTACGAGGCCGGTGCCTCATCCGGCTCCAAGGAGACGCGCAGCGCATCGACGAGGGCCGGGACCAGGACCGACCCCTGGCCCACCTTGTCGTCGGAGTCGAAGGGGCGCATGCGCAGCGCGCACCACGACTCCCCGCTGCGCAGGACGCCGACGGCCAGGCGCACCTCCGTGCGGGAGGGGTGGTTGGACACGAACTCGATCGCGGCCTCCGGATCCTCGGGCGCCTGTGCCTCCACCTCTGGGGGGACGACGACGCGTTCGACGGTCAGCGCGGCCCCCGCGACCTCGGGCGGCCACGCCAAGTGCCCCAGCACCTCCTCGAGGTCGTCGTCGGCCATGTCCTCCTGCACGACCGCAGACAGGTGGTCGTCGCTGCCGTCCCAGCCCGACCGCAGGTGGGCGGCCACCTCATCGGGCAGCAGGGGGTCGCCCAGCAGCCGCGCCGTGGGGACCAGCGCGTACAGCGTGGGCGCCTGGTCCCAGCCCGCGCGGGCGGCGCCCCTCTCGATGTCGACCACTACGTTGGCCAGCGCGACCTCGGGGGCCGTCGGGGTCATGGATCCGTTCATGCACCCATCGTCTCACGGACAGCGTAACTCCCGCCGCCGTCCCGACTGCGGGGCACCGCTAGACTGGGCGGAGCTGCACGTCGACAGAGAGGACAACGCCGTGAGCTCCTTCCCCTTCGCCCAAGGCGGCCGGCCCCAGCGCCGCCCCTCCTCGCGGGGGTCCGCGCCCAGGGTCGGGCCCCTCGGGATCACCATCGCCGCCCTCGCCGCAATCGCGGGCATCGTCTACGCCTCCTCGATCGTGTGGACCGAGGTCCTGTGGTTCAACCAGATGCGCGCGACGCGGGTGCTCCTCACCCAGTGGGGCGCCCACATCGGGCTGTTCCTGGTGGGCTTCGGCGCGATGACGGCCGTTGTTTACCTGTCGATGGCCCACGCCTACAAGCACCGCGAGGCATCGACGCGGGGGGAGGCCGCCGCGTCGCTGCGCGCCTACCAGAAGGCGCTCGCGCCGGTCCGCAAACTCGCGTTCTGGGGCGTCGCCCTGTTCTTCGGCTTCACCGCCGGGGCGCGCATGGCCGCTAACTGGCAGACCCTCCTGCAGTTCGTCAACGGCTCGTCCTTCGACCGCGTCGACCCCGAGTTCGGCCTCGACATCTCCTTCTTCGTCTTCACCCTGCCGGCCCTGAAGGTCCTGGTGTCCTTCCTGATGAGCGCCGCCGTGATCTGCCTGGTGGCCAGCCTGGTCGTCTCCTACCTGTACGGCACCGTCCGACTGGCCCCCCGCCCCCACGCCTCCAAGCCCGCCCGCCTGCAGACGGGCATGCTGGCCGCCGCCGTCTCCCTGCTGATCGGCGCGAACTACTGGCTGGGCCGCTACGAGCTGCTCACCAGCACGAACTCCAGCATGAACATCGACGGGGCCATGTACTCCGACATCAACGCGACGCTGCCCGCGCACTCGATCCTGGCGGTGATCTCCGTGCTGGTCGCCGTCCTCTTCGTGGTCGCCGCCTACCGCGGGACGTGGCGCCTGCCCGGGTCGGGCATCGCGGTGACCGTCGTGGCCGCCCTGGTCCTGGGGATGGCCTACCCCGCCCTCATCCAGCAGTTCCGGGTGCGCCCCAACCAGCGGACCCTGGAGGCCCCCTACATCCAGCGCAACATCGACGCGACTCTGGAGGCGTACGGCCTGGACGACGTGGACTACCAGACCAACTACGACGCGGCGACGACCGCCTCGGCGGGGCAGTTCGACAACGACGCCCTCACCGGCCAGGTGCGCCTGCTCGACCCGAAGGTCATCACCAAGACCGTTCAGCAGCTGCAGCAGTCCCGCCTGTACTACGGCTTCAACTCGGGGATGAAGGTCGACCGCTACAACGTGGGCGGCGAGCGCCGCGACACAGTGGTCTCCGTGCGCGAGCTCAACCTGGCGGGCCTGTCCGCCGAGCAGCAGACCTGGGTGAACCAGCACACCGTGTACACCCACGGGTACGGGGCGATCGCGGCCTACGGCAACCAGCTCACCAGCGACGGCCTGCCCTCCTACTGGGAGCAGTCCGTTCCCTCGGTCGGCGAGATGGGCGACTACGAGGAGCGCGTCTACTTCAGCCCCAACGCGCCCGACTACTCGATCGTCGGAGCGCCCGAGGGATCCGAGCCCCAGGAGCTCGACTACCCGGACGACACCGCGGTCGGCGGCCAGGTCTCCACGACCTTCACCGGCAACGGCGGGCCCTCGGTGGGCAACGTGTGGAACAAGCTCCTCTACGCCATCAAGTTCGGCTCCACCGACCTGTTCTTCTCCTCGCAGACCAACGAGGCGTCCCAGATCCTCTACGACCGCGACCCCCTCCAGCGGGTGGCCAAGGTCGCCCCCTATCTGACCCTCGAGCAGTCCGCCTACCCGGCGGTGGTCGACATGGACGACGACGCCTCGACCCCCAAGCGCCTCGTGTGGGTGGTCGACGCGTACACGACGACCAACCAGTACCCGTACTCGCAGCACGAGTCCCTGTCCGACGCGACGGTGGACTCCCAGGCCACGCAGGTCGGGCAGTACGTCCAGGCCAATAAGATCAACTACATGCGCAACTCCGTCAAGGCCGTCGTCGACGCCTACGACGGCTCCGTGCGGCTGTTCCGCTGGGACGACAAGGACCCGATCCTCAAGACCTGGGAGAAGATCTACCCGGGGTCGGTAGAGCCCATCGCCAGCGTCTCCGGCGACCTCATGAGCCACCTGCGCTACCCGGAGGACATGTTCAAGGTGCAGCGCAACCTGCTGGCCACCTACCACGTGACCGACGCGGCCGGCTTCTACGCGGGCGGCGACAGGTGGCGCCTGGCCGAGGAGACCTCCACGATCGGCGCCTCCCAGGCCCAGGCCGCCGCTTCGCAGGCGCCCGCCTCGACTTCGCTGCAGCCGCCGTACTACCTCACCATGCAGATGCCGGGCCAGGAGAGCGCTGAGTTCTCGCTCACCAGCGTGTTCGTGCCCGGAGGCGGCGGCGAGGGACGGCGCGAGGCGATGGCCGGCTTCCTGGCAGTCGATTCGGAGACCGGCTCCCAGCCGGGCGTGGTGCGCGAGGGCTACGGGAAACTGAGGCTGCTGGCGCTGCCGTCGTCGACCACTGTGCCAGGCCCCGGGCAGGTGCAGAACAAGTACGACTCCGACGAGAAGATCGCCACGCAGCTCAACCTGCTCAACCAGGCCGACTCGACGGTCATCAGGGGCAACCTGCTCACACTGCCCGTCGGCGGCGGCCTGCTCTACGTCCAGCCCGTGTACGTGCAGGGGACGGGGAGCGCCTCGTACCCGGTGCTCCGCTCGGTGCTCACCGCCTTCGGCGACAAGGTGGGCTTCGCCTCCACGTTGGAGGAGTCGCTCAAGCAGCTGATCTCCGACGACGGGTCCTCGACGAGGCCGTCGCCGGGCGGCGGGGGCGGCGGCGACGGATCGCAGTCCGGTGCCCAGTCCGGTTCCACGGCGCAGCCCCGCACGCCCACGGTGGCCCAGGCGCTCGCCGACGCCTCCGCGGCGATGCGGGACGCCGAGTCGGCCATGAGCAGGGGCGATTGGAGCGCCTACGGCGAGGCCCAGAATCGTTTGAAGGACGCGCTGAACCGCGCCGAGGCCGCCCAGGCCGCCGCGGGCGCGCCCACTCCGAGCCCGAGCGCCGCTCCAGGTGGGGGGCAGTCCGGCTCCTAGAGCAGAGCACCGCCCCCCGGTGGCCCCCGCCCAGTCGAGGCGGGGGCCACCGCCGTCGACGGGGCGGGGCAATGCGGTTCAGTCAGCAGCGGCTTGCTACTATGGTGCAGAGCACATGCAGTGCTGAACCCTCAACTCAGTGGAAGGAGCACTATGACTGCTCCCCAAGGCCCGTACTCCGCGGATCTCAATTCCGGCGGGGCGCGGCAGTCGTCCGTCCCCCAAGGGGCGCCCTACCAGTTCGCCCCTCCCCAAGGGGCGCCTCGCCAGTTCGACCCTCCCCAAGGCGCGCCCTACCAGTACGGATTGGCGGCGCCGGGCGCGCCCGTCCAGCAGAGCGCCCGCCCGGGCGCGTTCGCCTCGCCCCGTGCGCGCGCGTGCGCGGGAACGATCCTCGTCGTCGAGGCGTGCCTGCTCCTCAACCAGTTCGTCCCGTGGAACTTCGAGGATCTGAGCCTGTTCGGCGCGACGCTGCTCCACTGGGCGACCTGGTTGTGGGTCGCCCTCAGGGCCGTCTTGATCGTTCTGGCGGCGGTCTTCCTGGCGCGGCGCGGTAGCGCCGTCCGTTACGCGCTCGTCGGCGCCTACCTCGTGGTGGCGTTGCTGTTCGCCCCTTTGAACCAGGTCTACTTCGGAGGGGACTGGTACCAGGTTTTCCTCCCGCCGCCGGCTGAGTTGGACGCCTACTTCTTCATACGGGCGATGGTGCTGTGGGTGCTGAACATGGTCGGCATCGCCTGCGCGATCTGCCTGGCGGTTCCCGACGGACGCCCCAGCGGCGCCGTGCCGGCCCATGGCGCAATGGCGCCCTACGGCTCCACCGGCGGGCAGTTCCCCCCGCCCGGGCAGGGCGCCTATCCTGTGCCGGCTCAGGGCTTCGGCCAGCACCCGGGTGGGGGCCAGGGCTTCCAGTCCCCCAGTGGCGGCCAGTACCCGGGGGGCGCGCAGGGCTTCCAGTCCCCGGGCGGCGGCCAGTACCCGCCGCGAACCCCTCAAGTGCCCCAGGAGTGACGGGAGCGCCAGTGCCTGTCGCGCTGAACCCGCGGCCGCGCCCCGCTGGAGCAGTGCCCGCGCGCTGCTAGGACCCACATCACCGCGTTCAGTTTGTGCCCCCCGTGCCCGTGCGCTAGACTCGGTAGGGCCGACGCGGGGTGGAGCAGTTCGGTAGCTCGCCGGGCTCATAACCCGGAGGTCGCAGGTTCAAATCCTGTCCCCGCTACCAACCCAGAGGGCCCGGTCTCACCCGAGATCGGGCCCTTCCGCGCGCCCGGCACGTACGCCGCAGGCACCCAGCCCCCCGCCCCGTCCGGGCGCGGCATCAGAGCGTCAACGGAGACGCCGAAGAGAGTTGCAGCCAGGGAGACTTCCTGAGCGGACCAGGTCACATGCCCACGGACCTTGCGGCTCGTGGTCGACTTCGAGATGCCAAGTGCTTCGCCGAGCTCAATATTGGTGATGCGCTCGGCGAACATGTGTTGGTTGATCGCGAACCCGAGCGCTTTGTCATATTGCATGTTGCGCCTCCTGTTGTTTGATATGACGATCATATCGATGTTGCATGAGGTGCGCAAGGATGCTTGACATGGACTTTCATGCTGATTATGGTTGCCGACATGAAGATGCATGACGTGCAACCTGTTGACGAAGGTGAATGGTTATCGTCTACCCAGGCAGCGGCGATGCTGCCCGCAACGACGGCACCGACCCTGGTTCGGTGGGCAAAAGCGGGGAACGTGCCCCATGTGCGCCTACCGTCCGGTCGCTACATGTTCAGACGGTCGGATATCGAGGTGTTGCTGGAGCCGGTTGTCGGCGACCGGGCGCTCGACAGCAGCGCGGAGGGTCCGGCGACGTTGCCGGGCCTGGGGAAGGCGGGGAGGTAGTCATGGCCGTGGAGCGGTTCATGAGCTTGTCGGCGGGCGTGCTCGCTAAGCGCGCCGACCGCGAGCTCGCCGAGATCGTGGAGGCCCTGGGCCTGGAGGGGTCGAACGCGGGCGCCGCGCTGGGCGCGGTGCGCGGGATGCTGGCCGAGGCCGTGCGGGCGAGCGCACAGGCCGAGCGCAGGGTGAAGCGGCTGCGCCGCCAGGTCGCCGAGTGCGAGTACTACCAGGGGATGCACGAGGGCGAGGCGTTCTACGCCCGCGACGATTTGCGCGAGCGCATCGCGGCGCTCGCACGGGCGCGGGCCGCGCTCGCGCGCGGGGACAGCGCGGCGTGCGGGAAGGACCTGGAGGCTTTGGCGGCCGCCCTTGCGGGGGACCTGGCCGACGCCGAGGCCCAGTTCCCCAAACCCACCGAGGAAGACCTCGCGCCGCACTTGCGGACGCTGGACTACCTGCTGTCCGTCGAGGACGGGGACGACGGGGAGTCGGGCGACGATGTGGACGGGCTGGGCGCGGCGCTGGCGGACCTGCTCGCCGAGGACGACCCAGCGGTGGCCCTCGGCGCCCGGTACGGGGGTGAGTGACGATGCCGGTCCTCGCGAAGGCGGCGTCCTCGTCTCCGGTCCGGCGCCGGGGCCCCTCAGAACCTCCGATTGCTGAGGAACCACGCATTGGGGTGACCGGGTTCGTCGTTGCGCGTGATGAACAAGAGGGTGGACCAGTCCAGGCCGACTTGGATCGCACGGTTGATCTTCTCCGCGTCGTCGCGGTTGAAGCTGAACGGCAGCAGCATGATCAACTCGGCGCCCTCGACACGGGCTTTGACCTCGTAGGGGTAGTCGTCGTCGGTGATGCTGATGCCCGTGCGGCCCTCGTCCGCGCGCTCGACCTTGAGGACGCGCTCAAGGCTGAGGCCGTCCTCGATGGCCTTGCGCAGGGCTTGCAGATCTCCGTTGGGGACGTTCCAGGCCATGACCATTCTTCCCTTCTCCTTACAAGTCGGGAGGGCGTGCGGGGACCGTCCCCGCACGTTGGACGAGCCCGCTTTCCGGGCTTGCCGCAAGAAGGCGGTGGCGCCACTTTGACCGGCCCACTGCCGACCGGGGGGCGGCCGTTACCGCCCCCCGGTCCCACCACACACCATAAGCCGTCCCGCTCGGGGCGTGGGAGCGCTACGGGCGCGATGGGAGGGCGGCGATGAGCGAGTACTTCGTGGTGCGGCGCGGGGCGACCGCTTTGCGCAATGAGGTCGTGTTCGATGAGCGGATCTCGTACGCGGCGCTGGGGATCCTGGCGCGGGCTCTGGCGTCGCCGGAGGGCGCGAACCTGGGGTACCGGGCGTTCGTTGGCCGGGGCCTGGGGGAGAAGGCCGTGAGGGCGGCGATGCGGGAGCTGGAGGCGGTGGGCTACCGGTTCCGTTTCACGTTGCGCAAGTCGTCGGGGCGGGTGCGCACGCTCACGATCTTCTCCGACGAGCCGTTGACCCCGCAGCAGGCGCGCGTGGTGGCCCTCGAACAGTCGCGGGGGGATTACCTGGTGGAGGGGGCGGCGTCCCCGGATCCGGAGCCCACCGGAGAGGAGGAGCGTTTGCGCAGGTCGCACCGTGCGGCACCTGTTGCCGCACGGCCGGATGGGCGCTCCTCCCACCGTGCGGCAACAGGTGCCGCACGGTCTGACCAGGGAAAACAGGGTAAAACCGCAGGTCGCACCGTGCAGCGCTCCACCGCAGCACGGTCGAGCGCGGCACTATCCCTTCGGGATAACAAGTCTTCTAAAGAAGACCTGACCCTACCCCACCCCCACCCGCCCCAGGAGCGGGAGGGCCCGGTCGCGCCGTCTGCGGATCCGGGGTCGGGTCCGGTC
>ERZ773009.1046-NODE-1046-length-19770-cov-6.122851_pt1 | contig 19770 bp, 19 predicted proteins | sample MGYA00580663_ERZ773009 | MGnify/ENA primary metagenome ERZ773009 (study PRJEB29015, sample SAMEA2737969) | human oral metagenome | biome: human oral; feature: human-associated habitat; material: dental | place: China | collected 2026 ... | reverse complement strand
TATAATATACACCTGAAAGCAAGCTTTCATTTGGTATATTATACATGTATATCTATCAGGCTGCCGCCGGAATTCATCTCGTCTAATTTATAGATAAAATTTAAATAGTTTTAGTTTTTTTTACGAAGATGAATGACCTACCCAAACTGTAACAAGAAAAGATATAATATTGCTAATCGGATTTACTATGCTAAGCTTTCTCATTATTTATACCACATTTGACAAATAGTTTATTTTGTAATACAATTGTATTGCAAAGGAGGTATGAATATGTCTACAATTAGTTTAAGGGTTCCTGATGAAGAGCTTCGTATCTTAAAATCTTATGCAAAAATCAATAACTGTAGCTTATCTGAAATAATTAGAGTTACTATGCTCGAACGAATTGAAGAGGAATACGACCTTAGGGTGCTTTCAGAATATGAAAATGAAAAAGTAACAGGACAACTAAAAACCAAACCGATAAATGAGCTTTGGAAAGAGCTGAATTTATGACTTATAAAATACTTACTACCGAAAAATTTGACAAAGCATTTAAGAAGCTTGACAAACAAACTCAAAAAATAATAAAATCATGGATTGATAAAAACCTCGTAGGCTGCGAAAATCCTCGTATACATGGTAAGAGACTTACTGCCGACTTGGGTCAATATTGGCGATATAGAGTTGGGGATTATAGAATTTTAGGTGATATACAAGATGATAAACTTGTGCTTATTTTTATTGATATAGGACATAGAAGCAGCATTTATTAGATATGATAATAGTTCTATATTTGGCTTTATAAAAAACAAAGGTACTCATCAAAATCCTACACCTGAGAAAACAGCAAATGTAAACTAAAAATAAGTGCTGACAGCCACCAATCGCTCTCAGCACTTATTTTATTTATAACTTTTTAATCACTGATTTTTTTCAGTTCTATATCTATCCTTTTGCCATTTGTATCATAATAAAGACTCATATCATATCCTTGTGCATTGCCTTCCCAATCTGACATGTCTTTTTCCAAACTGTATTTATTTTCGTATAAAGCTATAATCTCCTGTGCCTTTGCCTCATCAGCCTTAATATTTACAGTAGCGGATTTTATATTATTATCGGTATCAACAAACACATCATAGGCTGTTACTTTAATATCCTCACCGATGATATCTCTTATCTCTCCTACTTCTTTCGGCAGCTTAATGGCAGAAAACTCACTTCTTTTTGTGAGCAATATATCACCGCTGCCATCCTGCATCTCTACCCTATCCGGCTTGGAATTAAATTCCATTTGATAAATCGTATAGCCGGAAAATGCTATAAGAATTATAATCGGAATAAAAAGTACCCTTCTGCCTTCTTTAGTCGATAATAGTTTGAAAAGCCATTTGGATTTTGTGTAATTACTCATGTAAAAACCTTCTTTCTTTTTTATTCTTCAACTTAATATATTCCAATTTCTTGAATACCGAAATTTATTATACTACTTTTTAAGTCCTTTTTTCTACATGCAAATTTATTTTTTTATAAAAAAGGCTGCTGCATTTAAAGATTTTTATACAAGATACATAATGGCATTATACTAAAACACCTGTAATCTTTTGCATGATCTTTATTTTGCAACAGCCCTTTAACAATCGTTTATATTTAGTTTTAAATCCTTACCTTAGAAGTGCCCCAATAAAGCCAACCTAAATGCAAACTGTATTTATAAAATCAAAAAATATTTTCCTCTACCACTTCATAGCTTCTATGGCAGCCTTCTCAACCTCAAGTCCGGCAACATATCTTTCCATAAACTTATCAAAGCCTTCGATATCTTCTTTATCAGCCTCTATGCTTACTCCGGAAAGTCTTGCAAATATCCTTTTATCAAGATAGTCTTCGAGTTTTTCATCCTCTTTCTTATCTGCAAGATAGGCTGCAAGCAGGGCTATACCCCAGGCTCCTCCCTCACTTGCGGTATCCATAACCGTTACCGGTGCTCCTACTGCTGCTGAGAGGTATCTTTGCCCTACTTCCTTGGTCTTGAAGAAGCCTCCATGTCCCATGATTCTGTCAAGCTTTACTCCCTCATCTTTAAGAAGTATATCAAGTCCCAGTTTTACCGCTCCCAGTGAGGTATATAAGTTTACCTTCATAAAATTAGCCAAATTAAACTTACTGTCCGGAGTCCTTAAGAAGGCAAGTCTACCTTCATTGATCATGGTAACATTTTCACCTGAATAATATCCGTAGGCTAAAAGCCCTCCACAGTCCTTATCTCCCTTAAGCGAATTGGTATACAATTTGTTAAAAAGCTCTCCGATATCCGCTTTATGCCCCATAAGCTCCAAAAATTCTTTAAAAATTCCAACCCAGGCATTAAGATCCGAAGTGCCGTTATTGGCATGGGACATGGCGCAGGGAAAGCCTGAGGGTGTAGTAACCATATCTATTTCCCTGTAGAGCTTCTTAAGGTCTTCTTCAAGTACTATCATGGCAAATGTACTTGTGCCGGCTGAGACATTACCTGTTCTAGGTGCTACTGAGTTCGTAGCAACCATTCCCGTACCGGCGTCTCCTTCCGGAGGACACATAGGTACACCTGCTAAAAGATTCCCGCTCTCATCAAGCAGTGCTACGCCCTCTTCGCTTAGACTTCCTGCAAGCTCTCCGGCAGTTAACACCTTTGGAAAAACTTCTCTTAAGCCTTTCTTAAAGCCATGTTTTGCACTTAAGGCATCAAACTTTTCCACCATTTTCTGATTATAGTCATGTACGGATGAATCTATAGGAAACATTCCGGCAGCATCTCCTATACCTATTACCTTACTGCCGCTAAGTTTCATATGTATATAGGCTGCAAGTGTATACACCGCATCCACATTTGCCACATGAGGCTCTTTATCAAGAATTCTTTGATAAAGATGTGCCACCGACCAGCGCAGCGGTATGTTGAAATCAAAAAGCTCGGTAAGCTCATCTGCCGCCTCTTGAGTATTGGTATTTCTCCATGTCTGGAAAAGACTGAGCTGATTGCCATCCTTATCTAAGGCTATATAGCCGTGCATCATGGCACTTACTCCCATGGAAGCAAGTTTTATAAGCTCGCAACCGTACTTCTCTTTAACCGATAATCTTAGTGAGGTGTAACAGGACTTAAGTCCTCTATGTACCTCGTCCAAGCTGTATGTCCACACTCCGTTTACAAAGGAGTTTTCCCAATCATGGAAGCCTACTGCAAGAACTTCGCCCTCAAAATCAATAAGTACAGCCTTAATTCTGGTAGAGCCAAGCTCTATGCCAAGTGAAACCTTACCGCTTTCTATCAAGCCTTTCTTATCCATCTCTTGCTCCTTTACTCCATGCTTATCATGGCTTTGCCGCTTTTTCTTAACTCGGGATTTGTAAATACTTCTTGAATATCTTCAAGTTTCACCACATTTGTAATAATACTTTTAACATCCACACTGCCCGACGCCAAGGTATCTATAGCTCTGGAAAAAGTATAGGGATTGATAAATGATGATCTTATAGTAAGTTCTTTCTTAAATATGTCATCCGGCTTTATACTGATTTCGGTTTCCGGTGAAGTAAGTCCGAAGAACATAACTCTCGCAGACTTTCCTGCAAGTTTTACAGCCTGTTCCTGTGTTCTTTTAGAGCCGGCGCACTCTATTACACAATCCACATTTTTAGTATATTCACTTAGTATCTTTTCTATATCTTCATTTATAGGGTCTATTACAAGGTCTGCTCCCAGTTTTAAGGCAAGCTCTCTTTTTTCTTTTACCGGTTCGGATACTATAAGCTTCGCCGCACCTGAAAGTTTGGCAAGTTGGAGCATAATTACTCCTATAGGTCCTGCTCCTATTACAAGCACCGTACTTCCCTGCTTTATTTCGCAAAGATCTATGCCATGTATGCAGCAGGACATAGGCTCTGCCATAGCAGCAGTCATAAGATCTATATGTTCAGGCAATTTATAGGCATGGCTTGCCTTCATAACCGTATACTGTGCAAAGCCGCCATCAGCGGTAGTGCCTACACCGGTTACATTCTCGCAAAAATGTTCCATACCGTTTCTGCAAAAGTAGCACCTTCCGCACATGATATTGGGATTGCCGCTTACCTTATCTCCTACTTTAAGGTGCTCTACCGCATCTCCTACCGCTTCCACCACACCGGCAAACTCATGTCCGGGGATTAGTGGAGGGTTTACTGCAAATGCTCCCGAGTCTCCCTCGTATATATGTATGTCGGTTCCGCATACTCCACAGTATTTTATTTTAATACAAACTTCATCTTCTTTAGGTTTTCTTAGTTCAACTTCTTCAATCCTTATATCTTTAGGACCATGATATACCGCAGCCTTCATAAATATCTCCTTAAGCAAGCTTATTCCTGTTGGATAAGCAATCTATACCTACCGCTATTGCAAGAACCAATCCCTTTATAACCTTTTGTGTATATGAATTTACATCCATAAGTATCATACCGTTGGTAAGTGAACCTATTATTAGTACTCCGGCTATAACTCCGGATATTTTTCCTATTCCACCCTTTACAGACACTCCTCCAAGTACCACACAGGTGATAACATCAAACTCGTATCCGAGTCCCGCAGTATTTTGTGCCGAACCTGTACGGGAAAGCATAACTATTCCTGCAAGTCCTGCAAAGAAGCCTGACAGTGCATATATAAGATACTTTATTTTACTTACCTGTATACCTGAAAGCTTTGCCGCCTCTTCGTTGCCTCCTATTGCGTAGAAATAACGACCGAAGTAAGTTTTATTTAATATAAATGCTCCCGCTGCAAAGCATATGATCATTATAATTGCTGAAATAGGCACTATACCTACAGTCCACTTTCCAAAAAGATTGAAGGTCTTATCAAAGCCTGAGATAGGCATACCGCCTGAGATAATATAGGACAAACCGTCAAATACGGTCTGAGCCGCAAATGTAGCGATGAGTGCAGGTATTCCGACAGTTGAAACCATAAATCCGTTAAGTACACCTATTAAGGTAGCCGCAGTTATTGAGATAATTACCGCAACCCACATATTTACACCGAGGTTTACCATCAAATAAGCGCAGATAATATTGACGAAGGTGATGATAGCTCCTATAGAAAGGTCTATTCCCGATATCAATATTACAAAGGTCATACCTACTGAGGCTATTCCGTATACTGCAACCTGTCTTGCAATATTCATAAGGTTTGACGGTTTTATAAAATTAGGATTATAAACGGTAAATATAGCCACCATAAATACAAAAACCAACCATATAGCATTGTCTTTTAAGAGTTTACGAGTATCCATTATTATTCCTCCTTATCTGCTACTGCCGAAGCAAACATCATAATTTTATCCGCATCAACTTCATCTTTTTCTAGTGCACCGGTAACCAAGCCCTCTGCCAAAACCACTATTCTGTCGGACATTCCTATAAGTTCTTCCATTTCAGAAGAAATCATAAGCACAGCCTTACCGTTTGCCACCAAATCATTAATAAGTTTATATATTTCAAATTTAGCACCTACATCTATTCCTCTGGTAGGTTCATCAAGTATAATAAGCTCCGAATTTGCAGCCAGACACTTGGCAAGTATTACCTTTTGCTGATTTCCGCCACTTAAGTTTTTTACAAGCTGATCAAGACTAGGTGCTTTAATATTCATTTCTTTTTTATACTTTTCTGAATTTCCCTTTTCTATAGCGGTGTTGATAACTGAAAATTTAGAGATTCTTTCATATATAGGCATATTTATATTGTGGTTTATAGATGTTCCAAGTAAGGCTCCATGGCGTTTTCTATCTTCCGGAACTAAGGCTATACCTATGTCTATAGCTTCTCTCGGACTTTTTGGATTTATTTCTTTACCTTTAAATATGATCTTGCCTGAGGTTTTTACAGCCGCACCGAATATAAGTTCCGCAGTCTCTGTTCGTCCTGCTCCTACTAATCCTCCAAGTCCGAGTACTTCTCCCTTATGCACTTTAAAGTTTATATTTTTTACACCGTTTCCGCATAAATCATGTAACTCAAGCACCGTTTCGGAAAGGTCTGTATAGTCCGGTCTTTCGGGGTAAACTTGAGTCATTTCCCTACCTACCATGAGTTTTATAAGCTGGTCTACATTGGCATCCTTGGTTATAAGTGTATCTATGTACTCTCCGTCTCTTATAACCTCTATTCTGTCCGACAGTGCAAATATTTCCTCAAGTCTGTGCGATATGTAGATAATGGACACTCCCTTGCTCTTAAGGAGTCTTACCACTTCAAACATACTCTTAACTTCCTTGCTTGTAAGAGGTGCGGAAGGCTCGTCCATAATAAGTACATTGGCATTTTGATGTATTGCCTTGGCTATTTCCACCATTTGCTGATAACCTACCGTAAGGTTTTTCATAAGTTCTTTCGGGTTAATGTCTATGTTCAGCTGCTTAAATGCCTCTACAGACTCGGCTTCCATGGCTTTTTTGTCAATTACTATGCCTTTTTTTATAGGGTGTCCTAAAAATAAGTTTTCTGCTACGGACAATTCTCCCACATTGTTAAATTCCTGATATATTATAGCTATGCCGTTCTCGCTTGCAAGTTGCGGTGTCATCCTTGAAAATGTTTTACCGTTTACCTTAATTCTTCCTGATGTCGGTACTACAGCTCCTGAGCAGGTCTTTATAAGGGTTGACTTTCCGGCTCCGTTTTCGCCTATAAGAGCAAGTATTTCTCCTTTTTTAAGTCTCAAGGTGACATCTTTCAGTGCTACAACTCCAGGGTATTCTTTTCTTATATTCTCAAGTTCCAGTACATATTCTTCTTTCATTCGATACCTCCTAAAGTACTATATTCCCGGTATTTCAGGGGATTATATACAATTAAGGCTGTCATATACAGGTTTTATACAGCTTTTTCCTAACCTATTATTGACAGCCTTATCTTCAAATTACTTTATACTATTTCATTCCCTCAAGTACCTTAGCAGCATTTTCAGCTGTTATAGGACCAACCTGACGATATACATTCTTGTTCTCAAGTTTGCCGTCCAATATAAGTGCATACATTGCTGCGCAAGCCTTAGCTGTATCTTCATCTGAACCTTCAAATCCTATAACACCTCTTGAAGCTTGTTTTCCGTCAATGAGCTGAGTAAGCTGCTGCTTTGTAGCATCTGCTGTAAATACACCCATGTCTTCAGGAACTGTACCGCCTGTAGCTGTGATCAATGCTTCGTTGGCACCTATCATAGCGCCTGCGCCTATACCTGTTACAACCTTACAATCAGGATTCTTTTGAAGTATAGTTTCCATAGCTGTCTGAGCCTCATTTGCATTAAGTCCCGGCTGTTCTGCTACTATTGTATACTTACCTGCTGCAGTCTTCTCAAGTCCTTCCTTGATTCCGTTACCTCTCTCAAGTAATATCTTGGTCTGTGGATAACCGATCAGGGCAACTTCCGCCTTCTTATCGGCACTGTAATGCTCATCTATAAACTTACCTGCAAGCTCTCCTATAGCAATACCTAAGTCTGTGTTGTTAAGTATCCAGTTTCCGTCTGTATTCTCCATAGGATCGTCCCAGCACATAACCTTAATTCCGGCTTTTTGTGCATCTTTTGCTACATCTTCAACTGCGCTGGCATCTGAAGGATGAATCATTATAAGATCACAATCTGATGCTACGAAGTTTTCTACCTGTCCTATCTGTGTAGCTGAGTTATCCTTACAATCTACTATAGTATACTCTGCACCGTTAGCCTCAAGAACTTCTCCTAAAGCCTTCATAACGCCTGCCCAGTAAGCATTCTCTAAAGATTGTATTGTAATTCCTATTTTCTTTCCTTTAAGTGAAGCAAGGTCAGCCTTTGCATAGAAAGCCTCATCAGCCTTAACTCCGTCTACATTTGCCGTTGAATCTCCTGCTTGTGCCGCTGTTGTGCTTTCTGCCGCGCTACTGTCAGCACTGCTTCCATCCACGCTGCTTTCAACCGCCTGTGACTGAGCTGCTGTTGTTGCATCATCGGTTGAAGAAGAGTTGCTGCATCCTGCCAAAGCTCCCATTACAAGTACTGCGCTTAATACTGCGCCTAAAATTTTTTTCTTCATATAATCCTCCTTGAAAATATGTACTTTATTTTAATAGCCATAAAAACGGCTCTTAAAAACTATTTTAAAAGATATATCATTTATTAAATAAGCATGTCGAATAACTTGCATCTTTTCTTGATTGCAGACTATGGACGGCAACTCATATGGAGATGACTCAGCCGAAATAACTCGCATCTTTTCTTGATTACAGACCTTAAAATCCTCAGTATAGCCTTCTACATCTTCATTTCTTGATGTCCACACTAGTGTAATGTATCGTTGATATCTAGCTTTATTACTACCTTGTCAATAGATTGTAACATATATAGTCACAGAGAATTAAGATCTACTCTGCTATCGCTGATATTAATTAAATGTCAATGATACTATACACTAGTAAAAATATCCGGCTTTTTTGTATGCTTATTTACGAACTATACACTAGAAGCAGGTAAATGCTCCGTCTATAATAAAGTCGGAACCTGTGGTAAAGCTGCTTGTATCTCCTGCAAGATACACACAGATCGACTGTAACTCCTCCGGTCTTCCAAGCCTTCCCATAGGTGCCATAGCGTTCCACTTTTCAATAAGCGGCACAAGGAAGTCTGAACTGTTTACAAGCTCAGTTCCTATATATCCGGGGCTTATGCTGTTTACACGAACCCCTCTTTTAGCCCACTCTATAGCAAGTGATTTTGTAAGCTGTATAACTCCCGCCTTGGATGCGTTATAAGCACACTGCGGCTGCGGAACATTTACTATATGACCTGACATTGAGGCGGTATTGATGATAGAGCCTCCACCATGCTCAAGCATATATTTGCCGGCTGCTATATCTGTTAAGAATATTCCGGTAAGGTTTATATTTATAACCTTGGACCATTGCTCGTAGCTCATCTCTTCGGCAGGAGCATTGATACAAATACCTGCATTGTTATGACAAAAATCAAGTCCTCCAAGCTGTGATACTACCTGCGCTACCATATCATTGACCTGTTTTTCATCGGTACAGTCACACTTAAGTGCTATCACTTTCCTTCCGGTAGCCTTGGCTATCTCCTCTGCGGTTTGCTTAGCCACATCCAAGTCGACATCTACGATGGCAACATCCGCTCCCGCTTCTGCAAATGCTGTAGCTGTACACTTACCTATACCTCTAGCAGCTCCGGTTACAAAACCTTTTTTTCCGTCCAGACGCATCTTCTCTACAATACCCATCTTACCTCCTTGTTAAAAAATTATTTAATTTTGTATAGTTATTTTTTTATTTTAATTTGTAAAATCGTTTACAATATTGCTTTTGCATATTAGCATTTAAAATCAGAATTGTAAATATGTAATATTATTATAATTTTCAGTCGATTTTTTGGTAGTTTTTCACAATTGATTTATTTTAAATATCGGTATAACCTTATTTAGTAGTATTTTAGCAAAATGATTTTACAAAATAAAAATTAAGTGTGAGAAAGATATATGAAAAAAAGCATTACACCAAATCAAATCAGACAGAACAATATAAATCTCATTTACCAATATATATATCAATCCGGCACGACTTCACAGCAGGATATCTCTTATGCTTTGCACTTAAGCAGACCTACGGTGGCAAACGGATTAAATGAACTTGAAGAGACAGGGCTTATACAAAAATCCGGTCAACTTGACAGTGATTATGTAGGGCGAAAGGCTACCGCCTACTCTATAGTACCCGATTATAAACTCAGTATCGGTGTTGAAATTATTGCCAATCAGGTAAAAATAGTCTCTGTTGATTTATACGAAAAGTATACAAAAAGGGAAGTTTATGAAATAAGCTACAGAAATGATGAGGAGTATTTTAAGACGGTTTGTAAGTATATTACCGATTTTGTTGACAAGATAGAATACAGTTTTTCTCCACTTACAAAAAGTGAAAAATATGATCATATATTAGGTGTCGGTATAGCCTTGCAAGGGCTTATATCTCCTGACGGAAGCACTGCCACTTACGGTAAGATACTTGACTGTACCGGACTTAAAATAGATAATTTTTCCAAGTACCTGCCCTTTTCCTGTACTTTTATACACGATTCCACTGCTGCGGCAGTTTCCGAACTCTGTGTCTCTCCTGAGATAAATGACGCTTTTTACCTTTTGCTAAGCTACCACTTGGGAGCTGCTATGATATTTAATAAAAGTATTTTAAGCGGCAAGCATGGTCATAATGCCACTATAGAGCATATTGTCTTTAAGCCCGGAAAAAAAGACTGTTATTGCGGTAAGAAAGGCTGCGCCGAGACACTTTGCTCAATTAATGCCTTGCTTGAGGGATTTGAAGACAGTCTTGACTTGTTTTTTAAAAATGCAAGAAAGTCCGGCAGCAGGGAAGCTCTTAGATGGCAGCAATATTTGGAGGATCTGGCAATTATTATTAATAATATTCACCTTATATATGATACTGATTTTATACTCGGGGGATATCTTGCCGCCTATCTTAATCAAGACGATGTGGATGTATTATATAATCATATAGCGACTATGACTCCTTTTGAGGCATACAGGGATTATATCTATATCAGTAAAATGCCAAAGCATGGTATCACTATAGGTGCGGCGCTTATATATATTAAGGATTTTTTAGATAATAAGATCAAGGATGAGTTTTAGGTTGAACTTCCCCAGTATAGTGTATCGTTGATATCCGACCCTTTAGTTGCTTTGTTAACAGATTGTAACATAAACAATAGCCATTTATCTATCCTAAATTCCTTATACAGCTATTTCTTGCGGGCTGGTGATTACAGAAACACTCCCTATTTCAATCTTTTTAGCGGTTAGTACTGTTAATAAAGTGAGTTACAAACTTTACAGACGAGGACTGTTCGAGTGCAGCTCGCCACGGAGTAGGCGAGCACACGAGTTCCGCAGTCTGTACTAAGTTTGTCGAAACTTTATTAACAGTACTGCGAGTATGATTGAAATAGGGAGTGTTTCTGTTAATTATTGCTATTTAATTGTTTATGCTGCCAACTCCCCGATAAATCAGAATAGGTCAATTACGACTTCACAAAGGATAAAGCTAATTTTAAGTCAGCCCCAGTATATCCGCTATTCTCTCCGCCATATACATATCTTCCCTTATGGTTATTTTTATATTGTAAATACTTCCTGTTCCCACTTTTGCATGAACTCCCATAAGTTCATAAACAAGCATTTCGTCATCTGTAGGAATTTTATTTAATGTATTACTTGAACTTAAAATTTCATAGGCTTTTTTACATAAATTAAAATCAAAGGCTTGCGGTGTCTGTACCGCTACAAGTTTTGCCCTGTCCGGCGTGTTTTCTACAAATGAATCTTCACTTATTTGCTTAACGGTATCCTTTAGGGCTACCCCCGGTATGTAGGACTTATGTATCAGGGCTTCTTGTATAGCTTTTTCTATCATTTCCACACTTACGAAGGGTCTTGCGGCATCATGTATCAGTACGGTATCATAGTTTTCATCATCAAGGCTTTTAAATGCCGCTTCTACGGACAGGTATCTTTCCCTGCCGCCTGCTACTAAGGTTCTGACCTTTTTTATCCCGTACTTTAACACCAGTTCTTTTTTACAGTAATCTATGTCTTCCTTCGGTACTACCAATATAATATCGTCTACCGGACTTTCTTCAAAAGTTTTGAGACTGTAATACATTATCGGCTTATTTTTCAAAAGCAAATACTGTTTTTTTATATCCGTTCCCATACGACTGCCGCTTCCGGCAGCAAGAACTATAGCCAAGCTTTTCATGCTACTCTCCCATTTTTAGATTAGGCACTGCATTAAGATCCGTTTTACTTCTTTTTCCTGCCATGTATTCATAGTATCCAAGCCCTGCTATCATGGCTGCATTGTCCGTACAAAGTATATTGGACGGATAATATAGTTTTATTCCCTCATTTTCGCAGGCTGTTTGCATATTTTCTCTAAGGCTCGTATTCGCTGCCACTCCGCCTGCCATACAAACTTTCTTTACTCCCAGATTCTTAGCCGCAAGTATTGTATGCTCCACAAGTACATCAACTACCGCCTTTTGAAAAGAAGCCGCAAGGTCTGCGGTATTGACTTCCTCGCCCAGCATTTTCTTCTTGTTTTGATAGTTAAGCACTGCAGACTTTATTCCAGAAAAGCTGAAGTCATATATGCTGCCTTCTACTTTAGCCTTGGGAAATGTTATTGCCGTCGGATCGCCTTCTTTGGCTTTTTTATCGATCTTAGGTCCTCCAGGGTATCCTAAACCTATGCTTCTTGCCACCTTGTCAAAAGCTTCTCCTGCCGCATCATCTCTTGTTTTTCCGATAATGTCATACTCTGTATAGTCTTTGACCATAACTATTTGCGTATGTCCGCCGGAGACTATAAGGCACAAAAACGGCGGCTCAAGTTCTTTGTTTTCTATGTAGTTTGCCGCCACATGACCCTCTATGTGATGTATTCCTATACAAGGTTTTTTAAGTGCAAAGGCAAGTGCCTTAGCCTGAGCCACTCCTACAAGTAAGGCTCCGACAAGACCCGGACCATAGGTTACCGCAATTGCACTGATATCATCAAAAGTCTTTCCTGCCTTCTTCAAGGCCTCCCTTACCACAGGATTAATATTTTCTATATGCTTTCTTGAAGCTATTTCAGGAACTACACCTCCGTATATGGTGTGCAAGTCCACCTGTGAAGCTATAACATTGGACAATACTTCTCTTCCGTTTTTCACCACTGCCGCAGCGGTTTCATCACAGGAGCTTTCTATTCCAAGTATATATATATCATTCATCTTCGTACTCCAGTTCTAGGGTCCATAAGTCCTTTGCCGCCTTTGCCTTGGGAAATATTTGCCTTACCTTATCCATGTACTCTTCCGGTTTTATCATGGAAGGACTGTAATGTGTCAGCCACATTTCCTTCGTATTTGCCCTTGCCGCAATTTCAGCCGCCTCATACATGGTCATATGCTTATATTGTTTGGCGTTATTTTCTTCTTCACCGTACATACCTTCACAGATAAAAAGGTCTGTATCCTTAGCGTATTTTTCTATGTTTTTTACAGGTCTTGAGTCGGTTGCATAGCATACCGAAATTCCTTTTCTAGCCTCTCCCATAACCATATCCGGAGTGTAGATAACACCCTCTTCTTCTATGCTTTCGCCATGCTGCAGTCTGTTCCAATATTTTAGCGGTATGTCTTTTTCTTTTGCCTTTTGTGCATCAAATTTTGCAAGTCTTTCTATAGAAAGTTTATATCCGTAGCAGAGCACATTGTGATTAAGTTTAAACGCCTCTATTTTATAGGGTATTTTGGCAAACTTAAATTCCTGCTCCTCCTTAGTAATTTCATGAAATATTATCTCAAAGGGCAGCTCCGGCGCTATGACTCTAAGTGCGGACACCACCCTCTCAAGTCCCTTCGGTCCTATCATATGTATGGGTTCATGTCTTTCGCAGTTTCCAAGTGTAAGTAAAAGCCCCGGCAAACCGCTGATGTGATCTGCATGGTAGTGTGTAAAGCAAATGACATCTATGGGCTTGGGAGACCATGATTTTTTCTTTATTGCAACCTGAGTGCCTTCTCCGCAGTCTATTAACAGATTGCTGCCTCCGCATCTTGCCATAAGTGAGGTTAGGTATCTGTACGGCAGGGGCATCATGCCTCCGGTTCCAAGTAAACATATATCTAACATTTGTATATCCTCTTTAATTTAATAGTGTGGTGTCAGTGTGTTGTATCTTGTTTGTTGTGTGCTTTATTTGTGTAGTGTATTGTATTGGGGCTAAGCGGGTTTATAGTTGGGGTAGAGGTTTGGTTTGAAAGTCGGTTTTGAAAGTTTCTTATCCCGCACAGTCTGTAAGCTGCTTATACATCAGCACCGCATTTTCCACCGGATTTGTATAATATTCCTTCCTTATCCCCATATTTACAAAGCCGTGTTCCCTATATAACTTATATGCTAACAGGTTACTCTCTCTAAGTTCAAGGAAAATCTTTTCCACCTTATTTTCCTCGCACATCTTAAACATCACCTCGATAAGTCTGCTTGCATAACGCCTGTTTCTATACTCTTCAAGCACAGCTATACTCATAAGCTCGGCATCTTCTCCTATAATATTAAAATTTATATAGGCAACTATCAATTCATTAAAGGTCAAAACTTTAATAAAATTATAATTTTGTCTAAACGAGCTTAAGATTAAATCCTTACTCCAATAATCACTAAAGCAGGACTTTTCAATCTCGTATATTCTATCCAAGTCCTCTTCTTTCATATCCCTGATATCAAGATTTTCCAACTGCCCTCTCTCTTTCCGCCTGACTGAGCCTTAAGTACTCCGGCAGCATATCATCCGCACTTACCAGTTTGCCCTCTTTAAAGTACTTGGCTGCAAGACTTACCAAACTTCCTGCCCTTTGTCTGCTTTGACTTGGCAGGGCAAAGCAAAAGTCAAATTTTGCATTTTCTTCTATAACAGACTTATATACCGGCACTCCGTCTCCTAAAAATATCACTTCTTCATTAAAGCCTTTAAGCTTTTCAAGCAAATTATTTATATCCATAGCTGCTGCCGCTTCCACTACTTCAAATTCCTTATCATTCCTAAATATACCTGTATACACCTGCTGCCTTCTCGCATCCATGATAGGGCAGATAAGCGACTTGGTATTGCTGATATTGTAGGCTGCAGCGTCCAAAGTAGGTACGGCAATCAAGGGTTTATCAAGTCCAAGCCCAAGCCCCTTGGCAGTTGCCACACCTATTCTAAGTCCGGTAAATGAACCCGGACCTGAGGATATGGCTATCGCATCTATAGTTTGTAAGTCAAAATCAATCCTTGAGACTATTTCCTCAAGCATAGGTAAAAGTGTTTGTGAATGTGTCTTTTTATAATTTACATTGTATTCTGCAATTATATTCTCATCTTCCAAGATAGCCACACCGGCTACAAGCGAAGAGCTTTCTATTCCTAAAATTCTCATAATTTTTCTCATTTTTATAGTTTTAAATAGGGGTAAATGTTATCAGCTAGTGCAATGTATCTTTGATATCCGGCTTTATTACTACTTTGTCAATAGATTGTAACATATATAGTCAAAGAGAATTAAGATCCACTCTGCTATTGCTGATATTAATTAAATATCAATGATATATTACAATAGTTCATCGTTCGCAAAATAAGTATACCAAAACAATAAATATTTTTCCGAGTGTGTATATCAAAACCTTTAGCATAGTGCGGCTACGCTAAAGGTTTTGATGTATGAAATCAGGAAAATACCAAACCAAAGAACCATGCCTCCCTAAACTCAAAGGTATAGTGTTATAAACTTAAGAACCATATCACTATACTCATCTGTTGGTATTTAAACTGCTAATGCAAGTATAAAGTCCTTTTATAGCAATCCTTTTATTACAATTCTTCTATAATCCTCTCCTTTTTCGGGGTCTTTTTCTATAAGTATATGCACCGCTTCATTTGGTATAAGTTCCTTTATAAGGCTTGCCCACTCTACAAGGCATACACCGGTAGAGAAAAAGTATTCCTCATAACCTATTTCATACATTTCTTCAGGCTCTTCTATCCTATATACATCAAAGTGATAAAAGGGAAGCCTGCCCTTCTCATATACATTAAATAATACAAAAGTAGGGCTTACTATATCATCTTCTACACCAAGTCCCTTAGCCAGTCCCTTGGCAAATACTGTCTTGCCTGCACCCAGATCTCCGTCTAAGCATATAAGACAGGGTGCTTTTACTTTTTCCCCAAGTTCAAGGGCGAAGTTATAGGTTTCTTCTTTGCTGTAAACTTCTTTGATAATAGTATTTGCCATATTTAAAACCTTATTACCTTAGTTTTTTCTTTTATTAATGCATTAACTTCATTTCTTTTATCACTGAAACATCTTGCCGGTATAAGGTAGCCCCTGATATTGTCCGTATAAAGTACTATCATATACCTTCTTATCATACTTCTGAAAATATGTTCCCAATCTAAATGCAGTTTTTGATCGTCCTTGCTTACATCTATTCCCGATTCGGAAAGCTTTAAGTTAAAGCCTGCCTTCATATTGTCGGTTTTAGCCTGTAAAATAGCCTTTCTATATAACAATAGAGGCTGTAGTACGGTAAACATAAGCGAGAAAAATACTAATATAAACTTTTTTGAATTATCAAGCTCCTTCCAATAATACACAAGGTATGTAAGGCAGCCTATTGTAAAAATTATATTAAATAAAAGCCTATAGCCTCTATTTGCATTATACATATAAAATGTCCATAAATCATTTGCCTTAAGCTCTATATCAAAGCTGAAACTTTTATCGCCCTCAGCCTGTACTGCTTTTATATCTGTATTCTTTGCCATCTTCTCCCCTACAATATCATACTTAATGCTATTCTGTTCTTTTTAGTATCCACACTAAGTACCTTAACTTCTACTATATCTCCTACTGAAACCACATCAAGCGGATGCTTGATATAAGCCTTGCTAAGCTGTGAAATATGTACCAGCCCGTCTTGATGCACGCCTATATCCACAAATACTCCGAAGTCTATGACATTTCTCACTGTACCCTTTAATATCATGCCTTCTTTGATATCATTTATATCAAGAACATCGGTTCTCAGTATAGGTTTGGGCATCTCGTCTCTGGGGTCTCTTGCCGGCTTTTCAAGCTCTTTTACTATATCCCTTAAGGTAGGCTCCCCGACTCCTATTTCCTCAGACAGGCTCTTATAATCTTCAACCTTACTTTGTATATTTTTTATACCTCCGCTTGATATATCGGCTATGTCAAAGTTAAGCAATTCTATAAGTTTTTTTGCTGCCTTGTAGGACTCCGGATGCACACCGGTAATATCAAGACTTTCATCACCCGAGTAAATCCTTAAAAATCCGGCACACTGTTCATAGGCTTTCGGACCGAGTTTCGGCACTTTTAAAAGCTCTTTTCTGTTCTTAAAACTTCCGTTTTCTTCCCTATAGAGTACTATATTCTTTGCAACGGTCTTACTTATACCGGAAATATATTCAAGCAAGGAGGCGGAAGCGGTGTTAAGGTCTACACCTACTTTATTAACACAGTCCTCAACTACGGTGGATAAACTCTCACTCAAATGTTTTTGGTTCATATCATGTTGGTATTGACCGACTCCTATGGACTTAGGATCTATTTTTACAAGCTCAGCCAAGGGATCTTGCAGTCTTCTTGCTATTGATGCGGCACTTCTTTGTCCTACATCAAAGTTCGGAAACTCCTCTGTTGCAAGCTTACTTGCGGAATATACGCTGGCTCCGGCTTCATTTACTATCACATATTCCACTTTTTTATCAAGCTCTCCTATAAGCTCGGCTATAATAGCTTCAGACTCTCTGGATGCGGTTCCGTTTCCCACTGAAATTAAGCTTACATTGTACTTTGCTATCAGCTTTTTTATTATCTCCTTGGACTCTTTTACCTTATTTTGCGGAGCTGTCGGATAGATTACGGTAGTATCCAAAACTCTTCCGGTCTCATCAACGATTGCAAGCTTACAACCTGTTCTAAAAGCCGGATCCCAGCCAAGTACCACCCTGCCGGTAATCGGTGCCTGCATAAGAAGTTGCTCCAAGTTTTTGGAAAATACCTTTATAGCCTCTTCCTCCGCCTTTTCATCAAGCTCCGATCTAATCTCCCTCTCTATGGAATCTTTTATAAGCCTTTTATAGCTGTCCGATATGGCTGCTTTTAACAGTTCTGTAGCTTTTTCATTGGTATTTTTTATTATCTTACTTTCCAAAAATTTAAGTATTTCTTCTTGGGGTGCTTCTATCTTAACGGTTAATACCTTTTCTTTTTCTCCTCTGTTAATTGCCAAAACCCTGTGAGATACACATTTTTTAACAAGCTCGGAGTAGTTATAATAGTTCTCATATACCGAGGACTCCTCCTCATCCTTTGCCACCGAGGTAAGTAAGCCATATTCAAATGTATCCTTCCTTATACGGCTTCTATACTGTGCATCATCAGATATTTGCTCGGCTATTATATCAAGCGCTCCGGCTATAGCGGCATCTACATCTTCCACCTCAAGCCCTTCGGCATCGGAAATGTATTTTTTTGCCTCTTCTTCTATGTTAAGTGTTCCGGATTGCTCATATATAAGTTTGGCAAGCGGATCAAGCCCTTTATTTTTAGCTATGATGGCTCTTGTCATCCTCTTAGGTTTATAAGGTCTGTATAAGTCCTCAACCTCAACCAAGGTTAAAGCCATATCTATTTTCTTATATAATTCCTCATCTTCTATACCCTGTGCTCTTATCGACTCACTTACCTGTTCCTTTCTTTCTTCAAGATTTCTAAGGTACCTAAGTCTTTCATCAAGCTTTCTTAAAACTTCATCATCTAAGGAGCCGGTAAGCTCCTTACGATATCTTGCTATGAAGGGAATTGTATTGCCCTCGTCTATAAGCTGTATCGTTGCCTCAAGCTTTGATTCTTTTATATTAAGTTCTGCGGAAAGTGTCTTTATTATGTCCATTATTACCTCTGTTTATAAGCTGTATTTCCATAGAATTATACATTATTAGGTATTATAGTGCAACATTTGTAAAACCTGTGTGCTTGCCAAACCGCCATTTTTAACTTGATTTCTCTTTAGTAGTAATTACTGTTTCCGACCATTATGCAAATTTATTTTAAGTACAGCCAAAAAGCCGCTGCAAGCAGTTTAAGCAGAATTTCTTTTACACCGACAAAACCTTCTGATTTAAGATTATTTTCAGCTTATATATGTATACTAATTAAGCTATAATACGGTAGGTAGACTTATTGTAGCAAACGACCTATAAACAATGAGTCAAAAAAATAAAGCTCAAATGAACCTTACAAGAGGAAAATGTATGAAAATATTAATAGTTGAAGATGAAAAAAGACTTGCACAGGCACTTTCACAGATCATGAAGGAGGCAAAGTACCAAGCCGATGTAGCCTATGACGGAGCTGACGGCTTGGAGCTTGCTCTTTACGGTGATTATGATGTTATAGTACTTGATGTCATGCTGCCCAAAAAAGACGGATTTAGCGTGGTCAGAGAGTTAAGAGCTGCCAAAAATAAAACCCCTGTTATTATGCTTACTGCCAAGGATGAAATTCATGATAAGATAAGCGGTCTTGACAAGGGTGCCGATGATTACATGACCAAACCCTTTGTGCCTGAAGAACTGCTTGCCCGTATCAGGGCTTTATCAAGAAGGCAGGGCGAAGTCATAGTTGAAGAGTTAGCCTTTGAAGATCTCTCCCTTGACATATCCAATGCGGAGCTTAGGTGCAGGGATAAAAACATACATCTAAGCTTTAAGGAATTTGAAATTATGAAAATACTTCTTAGCAACCAAAAAACTATAGTAAGCAAGGATATACTTATCAGCAAAGTCTGGGGAGATGACTCGGATGCCGAAGATAATAATGTTGAGGCTTATATATCATTTCTTAGAAAGAAACTAAGTTTTATAGACTCTAAAGTAGTTCTTACCACCATCAGAAAGCTTGGTTATAAGCTTGAGGTAAGTGCATGATAGCTAAACTCAGGAAAAAATTTATACTTGTTATAATGCTTTGCGTAATGTCTACTATAAGCATTGCAATCGGAAGTTTATTTGTCATTAATTATATTAATTATAAAAATAATTTAAATAACTTTCTTGAGCGTGAAC
>ERZ773009.1040-NODE-1040-length-19806-cov-6.941573_pt1 | contig 19806 bp, 11 predicted proteins | sample MGYA00580663_ERZ773009 | MGnify/ENA primary metagenome ERZ773009 (study PRJEB29015, sample SAMEA2737969) | human oral metagenome | biome: human oral; feature: human-associated habitat; material: dental | place: China | collected 2026 ... | reverse complement strand
CCCCACAGGGGGCGCCCCTTTTCTGTTTCGTGCGCATTGTGTCGCGCACGCGTTGTTTCGTGCGTCCGTCTTGCCGGGCCCGCGTCTACGAGCATCCGGCATTCGGTGCGTGCGCTGCGCGGATGCTCGACCGCTGGATCAACGTCGCTCGCGCCCGGCGTAATCTTTCGTCCGGTTGAATTGACTGTGTGCCAGGCAGCAGAAAACCGCCCCTTCCTTCGAAGGGGACAGCGGCGGGAGGCATCCGACTGAACAAACTCCAACACTCACGCCCGGGGTCAGAGCCATGTTCAGGGCCCGGGGTCAGAGCCATGTGCAGGGCGCGGGGTCAGAGCCGGGAGCGAGACCGGGACGCGCAATTCGGAGTCAGCGCACGCAATCCGCGTCAGCGTGGACGATCGTGGCGCGACGTTCACCCATAAGAATCTCGGTTCCCGCTGGGACCTCAACGGCCTGGCCGCCGGTCAACGCGGTGATACGCCCGTCGGGGGTGCGGATCTGTGTACCGTTCGCGGAGAACGAGTCCTCAATCCACGCCCCACTTGCTGTGGGGCCCACGCGCATGTGCGTGCGCGACAGGGACACCGTCGTATCGGGAACGACGACAGCGCGCGACCCTTCGGCGGCTGCAGGCGCCCGACCCAGGGTGAGCGGCATGTCGATGAGCTCACGCTGGCCCGAGTCGAAAATGAGCCACAGGAGCTGCGCGCGCGGCGGCGTCGCGGGCGCACCCCACTGGGACTGGCCGGCGCCTCCCCACTGCCCCTGGGGGCCGGCGGCGCGCTGGGCAGCCTGCACGTCGCGAAGACTCGGCGGTGGCCCAGGCACGCCCGAGGCCGGGGCCTGGTACTGCACCGGAGCAGAGTACGGGGGCTGAGCGGGTTCCTGGGGCGCGGGCGACGCGGAGGGCACGGGCACCGCCGGGGGCTGCTGGGCTGGCACCTGTGCGGGCGTGGGCCGCTGAGGTGCCGGACGATGAGTCTCGGGCGCGCCCTGAGGTGGTGCGAGGAGAGCATCGAACTGCGTGGGCTCGTGAGCGGCGGGCGCGGACGGGAGCGGCGTGGGCGGAACCTGCGCGGCAGCGGGCGCAGCCGGAACCGCGGGGACACTCGGTGCCACTGGCGCACTGTAGGGATCGTTCGCTCGCTGACCGGGAGCCGAGTAGTCGGGGACGGACGAAGGAACGGGAGTCAGCGGGGCACTCGGCGCATCCCACTGACCCGCACCTGCCTGCACGCCCTCGAAGCCGCTGGGCGCCTGGCCAGGGCGGGGATCATCCACCGCCTGTCCGGGACCCGCAGCGAGGGCCGCATGTTTGCGCAGGTCGACGAAACGCGTATGCGTGGGCCCATTGAGCCACGTGCGCCCATCATGGACCATCGCGTACGAGGCCAGCAGACCCACAACCGTCACCTGAAGCAGCGCACTCAAGGCCGTGTAGCCCATGGCCGCTCCCAGCGAAGGAGTCTGGGCGTCATCCTCGTCTCGAATGAGACACACGCGCATGAGGGCCATACCCGGTGTCCGCCCCGACACCCCCAGCATGACGCCGGAGGCAACCACGGCCTCGGCGATGATCAGACCGACCGTCACCGGCGTGAAATAGACGAACCACGTCACCCCCACCAGCGCCCCGAGGACCAGCAGATCGATGACGTACGCACCGACGAGCCGCGAAGCGGTCGCGCGGGCGAAAGGAGTCTTCGTGGTATCACCCATTACAGGATCGCCCTCCAAGCAAACTCGAAGAGACCCGAGGAGAAAATCGCCGCGGGGAGAAGTGTAAAAATACAGAACGACTGCACGAAGTCGAGGATCGTGCCGATCAGTGCGGCATGTCCCTTGGGCTCATACAGCGTCATCCAGGCCACCAGCGCGATGCCCGTCAGAACGAGGAGGCACACGGGCAGGACGGGATAGATCTGCGCGCCGACCGCCCAAGACTTCACCCAGGCGCCAAAGAGGAAGGCGCACCCGATGCCGGCGGCACCAATGCGCGGAAGGACCCTCCCCATCGGCGTGCGGGCACCCCTCGGCGCCGTTAACAGGGTCACCACGGACGCAATGACGATCACGAAACCGCCGACGCCTCGGCCCATGGCCACCGTTGGCATCACCGTGCGAGCGAGGGGGATACCACCCGCGAGGGTGAACAACGTCGAGGCGGTCAGCAGCAGCGTGTAGCGGGCATCGGTGTGTCCGATCGCCGTCTTCATGCGCCCGCCGGTCACCGGCGTGGGAGGGACCATCATGGGCTGGCGGATACGCGAGGCGATCGTTTGCACTGCCGCCGCATCAATCAGCTGACTGTCAGGCACGCGCAACGCGAAGCGCGGGGCCATGAGGAACAGGAACACACCCAGGGCCAACGCGAGCGGCGCAATATTAATCAGGTGGAAGAACGGGTAGGCGCCAATCGTCACGAGAACGGTCGCACCGAGCCACGCCATCATGGCACTGAGCGCCGTCGGCGTGTTCGTCAGCGAGAGCACCGCCAGGGACACGACAAGGGCCACCCACACTCCGACAACGGGCGCGAGCGAGAGGGCATGGATACCCGCCATCGACACGAAGCCGATGGCGCTGTAACCCGCGAGCGCCGGCATCAGGAGGAGCAGGAGGGACATTGAGCGCAGCCTGCGCGAGGCAAACAGCGGAATGATCGCAACCGCGCAGCACACCAGGGCGCATACTCCGCGCGCCCACGTCGGGATCGACGAGGCCGCGAGCGCCCAGGCGGGTCCGTCCTCCCTGTGGGCGAGCCCACTGAGCGCTGCGTCGCCCATCATGGGCAGCAGGCACAGTGAGGAGACCGCACCAATGAGGAGGAAGCACAGGCCGACCAGGGCGAGGGTGGGGGAGAGCCACTGATTCTCGTAGCGCTCCGAGGCCTCGTTGAGCTGGCGGGCGGACAAGACCCGGCTGGACAGGGCGATCGTCGACCCGGCGGGCAGGTCGCGGCCGAGGACCGCAGCCCCGTCGAGGGGACGCCCGTCGGCGTAGGAAATACGCACGGACGGCAAGGTGAGGTCGATGGCCAGCATGGCGCACAAACCTGCGACCGTGGTCCCTGTGGGAGCAGCGAAATCGGAGGCCCCATCGGAGTCGATAACGGTCACGGACACCATGGTGGCGCTCATGAAACCTCCGATCTAAGGGAAACAACAGTGCCCAGTGTAATGCACTGAGGCTAACCGCCGGTTAAAACTTGGAAGAGCACTCAGCTACACTGGGGACAGTCGCATCGAACACGTACGCGCGCAGCGCGAGGAGACCTGATGGTTACACGCAAAAAACGGCGGATTGCCGCGGTTCCGGAGCAGCCTTCCGGCAGCTTGGCCCTGCAGATGCCGCCGGAGAAGGCTGAGCCCGCATCGATGGGCAACGTCCTCATGATGGTCGTCCCGATGCTCGGTTCGACGGGTGTCATGATTTTCATGGCGATGCAGAACAACGGTGGCCGGCGTTCCATGCTCATGGGCGGCGGCATGTTGGTCGCTATGCTGGGCATGGTCGGCTTCAACATGTACCGCCAGTTCTCCCAGTACCGTACGCGCGTGAAGACGCAGCGTCGCGAGTACCTGTCTTACCTCGCGGAGACGCGCGAGTCGATCCGCAAGGTCGCTAAGAAGCAGCGCGCCTACTACAACTGGGTCTACCCCGACCCCGACGCCCTGGTGACCCTGGCAGCGAACGGGTCTCGCCTGTGGTCGCGTGAGGGCAACACCTACAACGTGCTCACGTTCCGCTATGGCAGTGGTACGCAGCCCCTGGGCTTGACGTTCGAGCGTCCGCCGATCGATCCAATGACGGAGATGGACGTCGTGTGTCTGTCGGCGATGGAACGCTTCATCGCGGTGCACGATCACACGGACAACGTGGGTAAGTTCCTCTACCTGGGCGATTTCAGCCACATCGAGGTCGTCGGCGAGGGCGAGAGCGCCTATGACGAGATGCGCGCCATCATGATGCACGTGGCGTGCTTTATCGAGCCTTCCAAGCTCAAGATCGCGGTCCTGTGTTCGGCTGATCGTCTGGGCGACTGGGAATGGGTGAAGTGGATGCCACAGGCGCGCTCGGCCAACGTTCGCGACGCCATTGGCCCGGCTCGCATGATTTCCACGGACCCGCGTGAGTTGGTCGAGATGATCGGCCCCGATATCGCGATGCGCGGCGCGTACCGCCCGGGCGAAGAGATGCCTGAGTGGCCCCATCTCCTCCTCGTGTGCGACGGTGCCGAGTTCCCCACCTCCTCACCCTTCGGGTCGATGGCGGGCGTGCGCGGCGTGACGATCATGAGCCGCGCCCGCGAGTGGACGCCGATGAAGTCTCACACTGCCCTGCGCCTCGTCATCCACCCCAGCCCGGATCGCAAGGGTTCGGACGTCGTCGACGTGGTGACCATGGACTCTGTGCCCGAGTCAGCCTTCGCGGATCGGCTCACCGCAGTACAGGCCGAGGCCGTGGCTCGTCGCATGACCCCCTTCGCCACCCAGGAGAAGCTGGAGGAGTCGGACACGCCGGTGGGCCGCTCGGACGAGTCGCGCCAGAAGGACCTCATGGAGCTGGTCGGCATCGGCGACATTCGAGACTTCGACCCGGAGAAGCAGTGGGTGCGACGCGAGGGGCGTGCGCGCCTGGCCGCCCCCTTTGCGGTGACGCCCGAGGGCCGACCCGTCGTCCTGGACATTAAGGAATCCGCCCAGCAGGGTATGGGTCCGCACGGCCTGTTGATCGGCGCGACCGGTTCGGGTAAGTCCGAGGTGTTGCGCACCCTCGTTCTCGCGCTGGCTTTGACTCACTCCCCAGAGCAGCTGAACCTGGTGCTCGTCGACTTCAAGGGTGGCGCGACCTTCGCCGGTATGGCGGACCTGCCGCACGTGTCGGCCATGATCTCGAACCTGGAGTCCGAGCTCTCGCTGGTTGACCGTATGCAGGACGCCCTGCAGGGCGAGATGGTGCGCCGCCAGGAGATGCTGCGCCAGGCCGGCAACTACGCGAACGTGTCCGATTACGAGGCGGACCGCCTCGCCGGCAAGCACGAGTATCCGCCGCTGCCGGCCCTGTTCATCGTCCTGGACGAGTTCACGGAAATGCTCATGGCCAAGCCGGAGTTCGGCGAGGTCTTCATCATGATCGGTCGTCTGGGCCGATCCTTGTCGGTGCACCTGCTGCTGGCTTCACAGAAGATGGACCTGGGTAAGGCGCGCGGTCTGGAATCCCACCTGTCGTACCGCATTGCGCTCAAGACGTTCACGGAGAGCGACTCGCGCGAGGTCCTGGGTATCCCCGACGCCGCGAAGCTGCCGCCGCTGCCCGGTTCGGGCTTCCTGAAGGCGGGCGGCGACGGCCTCGTTCGTTTCCGCGCGTCCTACGTGGCCGCTCCCCCGCCGGCGCGCACCCTCGCGTCGATTGCCGAGGCCTCGACGGCCGGCGCCCCGAGCGCCCCGATCGAGATCCTGCCGTTCACGGTCGCTCCCGTCATCACGCGCGAAGCCCTGGGCGAGGAGGAAGAGGTCGATCAGAACCAGGAGATCGTCCTGGCCGGTGACGAGGTGTGGGCAGACATGTCCGAGATGGACATCGCGGTGGCCAAGATGAAGGGCAAGGGCTATCCGGCGCACCAGGTGTGGCTGCCTCCGCTGGAGGTTCCCGATACGTTCGCGACTCTCATGCCGGATTTGGCGCCGGATCCGGAGCTGGGCTTCATTTCGCGCGCCTGGCGCGAGTCCGGGGTCCTGCGCGTGCCCCTGGGCACGGTCGACCTGCCGCTTGAGCAGCGCCGCGAGACCCTGGTCCTGGACCTGTCGGGCGCGGGCGGTAACTTCGCCCTCGTCGGCGGCCCGCAGACCGGTAAATCGACGGCACTGCGCACGATCGTCCAGGCCCTGTCACTGACCTACACGCCCCAGGAAGTCCAGTTCTACGTGATGGACTTCGGTGGCGGTACCTTCGCGGGCTTTGCGGGCGCGCCGCACGTGGCCGGCGTGGCGACGCGCGACACCGAGGAGGTACGCACGCGTATGCTCGCCGAGATCGCGGCGATCATGGACGACCGTGAGCGCTACTTCCGCGCGCACGGCATCGACTCGATGGATACCTACCGTCGTGGGCGCCTGGCGGGCACCTACGACGACGGCTACGGCGACGTGTTCCTGGTGATCGACGGGTGGGGTGCACTGCGCTCCGAGTTCGATGGCCTGGACCGCGAGGTCACGACGATGATGAGCCGAGGCCTGTCGCTGGGCGTTCACCTGGTTATATCGGCGGCCCGTTGGATGGATATCCGCGCCGAGGCGCAGGATATTTTCGGGTCGCGCCTGGAGCTGCACACGGCGAACCCGAAGGAGTCGATCGTCAACCGCGAGGGTGCCGCTCGCATTCCGAAGGGGCGCCCGGGGCGCGGCATCGACATGGCGGGTCACGAGATGATGATCGGCCTGCCGCGCGCGGACGCGGAGCAGGATCCGTCAACCGTGTCGCAGGGCGTGGCGTACACGGTCAACAAGATTCGCGAGTGCCTGGTGGCGGGCGAGGGCCCGAAGCTGCGTCTGTTGCCCCAGCGGATCACGCTTGCGGAGATTCTCTCGCAGCTGCCGGATCAGCAGATCCTGCCGCGCGGCGGCGGCGACATGGTGCTGGGCGTGGAGGAGTCGCGCCTGGGGCCGCTCCTGTTCAACACTCGCGCGGAGTCGCACCTGTACCTGTTCGGCGACGGCAAGACGGGCAAGACCTCCTTCCTGCGGTCGATCATTTCCGAGGTCACGCGCCTGTACTCGCCCAACGAGGCGAAGATCCTGGCGATCGACATGCGTCGTTCGCTCCTGGGTGCGATCCCGGACGAGTATTCGCTGCGCTACCTGACGAACCATGCCGAGGCGATGAAGCAGCTGCGTGAGCTGGCGAAGTTCCTGCGCACGCGCCTGCCCGGTTCCGACGTGACCGCCGAGCAGATTCGCGAGCGCACGTGGTGGTCGGGTCCGGAAGTGTGGATCTTGGTCGACGACTACGACCTGGTGGCCACCTCGTCGGGTAACCCGCTGATGGAGCTCATTGACCTGCTGCCGCAGGCGGGAGACATCGGCCTGCATGTGATCATCACTCGTCGTATGGGCGGCGCGTCGCGCGCGGCCTACGAGAAGGTCCTGCAGATGATGAACGACCTGGCTGTCACCGGTATCCTCCTGTCCGGCAACCCCAGCGAGGGCGCGATCATCAACGGCGTGAAGCCGAAGCGCGCGATCGCCGGCCGCGCGCAGGTCGTTCACCGAGAGCTGGGCGTCGTCGCCGCGCAGCTGACGTGGACCCCGCCAGCAATTTGATCGTTTATTGACACAGCGGCCCCTTCGTCGCATATGATTGACCAGTCTGAAAGTAGGAGAAAAACATGTCCTCTCTCGTGTCCCGTCGCGCTCGCGCAGCCACAGCTTCCCTGCTGCTCGCTTCCGTCGCCCTGTCCGGTTGCAGCATCTTGGGTGGTGCGCGAAATTCCGCCGATATTTCGAAGTTGCCCAACATTCCCGAGGGGCAAAAGCAGCAGCTGGTCAGCCAGATGCAGTCTGCGTCTGGCTCGGAGAAGAAGGAGATCGCCGCGAAGGCGAAGGCCTTGAGCAAGATGGTGGGGACGGAGCTGGTCGCGGTGGATCCCCCGTCGATCATCGACCAGACCTTCAAGTTGGATCCCAAGGGTAAGACCGTGGTGAACAAGGACGACAAGATCTACCTGATGATGTCGGCCACCGATTACTGGCGTCTGGGCCAGGACACCTACGACCTGTGCGTGGAGCAGAACTGCGAGTACTACTCGTCGTGGACGGTAGACGTGGAGGGGTCGGGCGCCGACCTGACGTACGTGTGGACCCTGAAGGTCGATGGTGACGATCAGCCCAAGGAGCCGCTGGTCCGCCGCTTCAAGGTCGGTAAGTAAGCGTCCCTGCGCATCGACGCACTCTCTTCTTTTCTCATCAACCATTTTGGAGTCAACAATGGCCGGAAATGCAGACGTCAGTTACGACGACGACCAGCAGCAAGCAGCTACACCGAAAATGACCGAAACCTGGGACGCAGTGACGGGATCGCGCAAGCATACCGAGGCCCTCGGATCCGCGCAGACACCCACCTTCTGGGGACACGAACGCGGGCCCGCGAAACTGCAAGGCAGTGCTACGGAGATGTTCGAAGCCGTATCCGGACTTCTCGCGAGCGAATCCGCTATGCTCAGCGATTTCGAGGCGCAGATGCATGTGGCGATGACCCGCTTCACCGGCGCGGAATACGACAACCAGCTGAAGTTCAAAAACACGCAGGCCGACCAGCAGATGCAGGCAATCCGCTCCCAGAATCCGACCGAGTTCACCGCGATGCTTCACGCGCTCGGTTTGACCCTCGACGATCTCGGCTCCGCTGCGGATCCGCTGATCGCGCCCCCCACTCAATCGGGTGCCGGTTCGGCGGGTGGTTCGGGTAGTGCACCGACTACGTCCTCAGGCCCGTCGGACTACTGAGCCGCATAGCTACATATAAGGAGTTTGTCACAATGGTTGCTTCACCGAATTATGAGCGTCTTAAGGTCTTCATGGAGGCGGCTCGCGCCAACAAGGGGCTTGACGCGTGGGATGGGGATCACGACAAGGCCTTGAAGGGCTTTGATGACGCCGTTGAGCGTCTTCGCGCCTATCGCGAGAGCCACGGCTTTACCGGCGCGACGGGTAGAGCCATGGATCGCTGGGTTGACGCGTCCATCACCCGTATCGAGAAGTATCGGGAGTTCTACGAGCGCGGCTATCACACCTACTCTCGAGGCCGTAACGTGATGGCCACGGCGCTGAGCGAAGCCGAGAAGCTCTCGCCGGACCTCCTCGACGCGAACACGGCGGCCATGCGCGACGACCTGCTCGTGTCGGTCCCCTCCAGCGAGCCCGGTACGGGCATCCGCTTCATGGGCAAGCTCTACACCACCGGCGCCGCCTACGTCGCCGCCGTCGAAGAGCAGGCGAACGAACAGCGCGAAGCCGCGGCGAAGCGCATCATCGACATGGTGAACGACCGCACTTTGATGATCAGTGGCATCATGAAGGGCCAAATCGCGGACAAGCCCGACGATCAGGGTACCGAATTTACGGTGTACGAACAGCAGGAGAAGGACAAGAATCCGGGTGGCGGTGGTGACGGCACCCAGGGCGGTGGTGGCACCCGTGGCGGTGGCGGTGCTGGTGGTGCTGGCGGCGGTGCTGATTGGGGATACGGTAAGGGCGATGACTTCGGTCGCGCCGCGGATCGTAGCCCTTCTTCTCCCAACTACCCCGGTGGCTTCGACCAGCCGTGGTGGAGCGAGGCCGACGCTGCCGCGGCCCGCAACCGCATCATTTCTTCGGGCGCGGTTCCCACGCAGGAGCCCGCCTACGGCGAGGCCGGATCGCGTACGAACCCCATCACCGATCCCCAGGACCTCATGGGCAGGGATCTGCTGCACACGCGCGTGAACGGCACGGCCTACCGCAATGGCGTCGTCGGCGGGCATACCCCGGCGCCGCCCGCGGATATGGATCACCCTCTGTGGCGTCTGAACGGCGGCGCGGCTTCCGACGCGAGCACCGCGGGACGGCTCGGCGGTGCTGGCGTGCTCGGCGCGGGTGCCCTCGGTATGCGCGGCGCGGCCCGCATGGGGTCCGGTGGCCTTGGCGCGGGCATGCGCGGCATGACCGGTGGCCTGGGTGGCGCGGGCGCCTCCGCCTTGAAGGTCGGCTCCTACTCCGGGTCGGGTTTTGGCTCCTACAATCCTCCTCCGGGTGCGAACGGCCTGGCCGGTTCCGGGGCGGGCGCGTCGGGCGCGACGGGCGTTGCCGGTTCCACCGGGGCGAACGGTGGCGCGGCTGGTGCCGCGGGCAAGGGTGGCTCGGGTTCGGGCTTTATGGGTGCGGGCGCGGGTGCCGGTGCGGGCGCGGGTAAGCAGGACAAGAAGGGTCGCAAGCGTCAGTACGTCGCCTTCAAGTTCGAGGACGACGAGGACGATCTGCCCGTCGGCTACGTCAACCCCATGTCCCAGACCTACGGGTCTGACACGACCATCACCCCGGCCAAGCGCACGGACGACGGATGGGATCCGCGCCAATGGTGAGCTTGTCCTTTCACCCCGCGCCCCGTTCTCCCTTCTCGTTCGTGGGGAGGGCGGGGCGCGCCGCGCGCGCCCTGGCCACCGTCGCCTCCGCCCTGGTCCTAGCCGCTGGCGCCCTCGCCCTGGTGCCGGCCCCGGCCCACGCGGATGGCGCGGTGCCCTCACAGGAGTACTTCTCCTACTACCACTTCGACACCGCACGCGCGAAAGGATACACCGGTAAGGGTGTCACGATTGCCGTCATCGACGGTCCGGTCGATACGAGTAACCCGGCCCTCAAGGGGGCGAACATCACCGATAAGAGCCGCTGCACCATCCAAGCCTCACCTGAGGGGATCCGCCATGGTACTGACATGGCGATCATCCTGGTCTCCCCCATCTCGGGCGTGGCACCCGACGCAACCCTGTACACCTACCAGGCCTCCACCGATGGGACAATATCGAACGGCTCATGCGACTCCAAACGGGGCCGGCTCAACACCGTTGCCGCTCTCATTAACCAGGCCGTCGAAGACGGCGCCCAATTCATCTCGATCTCCCTCAGCGCGCCCGAAGTTTCCTTCGAGCTCAAATGGGCCATCACCAACGCGATCACCAAGGGCGTCATCATCGTCGCCGCGGCCGGAAACGAGGCACACCAAGACAACACCACACATCTGGGCAGGTACTCCGGTGTCGTCGGCGTGTCCGCCATCAACAGTGACGGCACCTTCGCCTCCTATTCCAACTGGGCCGATGGCATGGTCACCGCCGCCTTCGGCGGACCATACACCACGTACGACGTGAACACAGGGGAGCCGGTCACCGTTCACGGCACCTCCATATCCACCCCGCTCGTGGCTGGCATGTTGGCCCTCGCGCGCCAAAAATGGCCCGACGCGACCGCCAACCAGATCCTCCAGCTCCTGGTCCACACCGGCCTGAACCCCAACCACGACTGGAACAAATACACGGGCTACGGCGCGGCTGCCCTGGGATCTCTCGTCAACCAAGATCCCTCGCAGTACCCCGACGAGAACCCCATCATCCAAAAGGGCTATGGTTCTGAGCCCACCGCGCAGGAGGTCCAGGACTACATCGATGGAGTCGCAGGATCCTTACAGATAGACTCCTTCCCCGACACCTACGTCTACCGCGGAACTGACCAAGGAGTCCTCTTCGACCACGGGTCCATCCCCGTCCACCTGGGAACCAGCCCCCGCTACCACCGGAAGTGACCATGACACACGCGCGACCTTGCGCGCACCCCGTGCCCCGTTCTCCCTTCTCGTTCGTGGGGAGGGCGGGGCGCGCCGCATCACCCACTACTTCTTCTTACGCTTCGTCTTCTGCGTCGTCTGTTGCGTCGACTTCTTGTGGTAACGCGGACTCGTCCCCAGGTGCGTCGGGTACGTGCTGTCGCGGCTGACGACGAGGCGTTCATCGAGGCCCCGGTACTGGTAGGAGTTATCGTTCAGGATGACGCGCGGATCCACGACGCCGTCCTTGTAGTCCTGCACGTCCTGGCGGCTCGGCACCGTGTTCTCACCCTTGTCCATGAAGGGATTCTCATCCGGGAAGGACATCGGAGAAGTCGTGAGCAACGCGTACACGTCAAGCGCACCATAGCCGGTGTACGGGTTCCACTGGCCGCCGTTTCCGCCCACGCCGGTACGCGCCAGGCCCTGCATGATCTGATTGCCGCTCGCACCTGGCCAGCGCTCCATCGACAGCGCCAGCGAACCCGCGACGAGGGGTGCCGCAAAAGAAGTCCCCCACCAATAACCGCGCTCCTGCGACACGCCGGAGCGCACGTACGGGCGCGCCAGGGCCGCCGTCGACACGGGGCTCCCCCAGTTCGAATAGTCCGTGATAACGCCGTTGCGCTCGATCGCGGCCACGCCCACGACGCCACCCCACGCGGGCAGCCAGTCCTTCGAATCGCGGGTCGAATCGTTGCCGACACTGGCAACCACCGGGACTTCTTGCGCAACCGCTCGCGCCAGAGCCCAGCGCATACCCTCGTAAGTACTGGGGTAACTCGCTGACGTCGTGATCACGTCCACGCCGTCGTTCAGCGCAGTCTCAATGAGAACCGAGAGGTCGGAATAGCCTCGCAAAAACTCGCCAATCGCACAGTCGGACCCAGTCCAATCGCCCGCAAAGGACAGCCCGTATGCACGCAGCGTCGCGCCCGGCGCAATCCCGAACTGGGGCGAGACAATCTCTTGGGCAATGACCGTCCCGTGGTCCCAATACTTATCCTGAGAATTAACCTGGCAGGGACGGTAGATGTCGATGTCGGCGCCCGCCAACTCGGGAATGCCCGTGTTCACCGGCCCATCGATGAGGCCAATCGTCTTGCCCTTACCCGTAATCCCCGAGTTCCGTATCGTGTCCAGGTAGTAGTAGGAGTAGAAAGGCTCCTCATTCGCTCCGATCGCACTATCAGCAGAGGCCGGAGCCGCGGGAACCACCAGAGCCGTCAGCGCGAGCGCCCCGGCCACACCGACACCTGTGCCACGCCGCGCGACGCGACCGAACACGTGCTTCATCACTATTCCTTTCGCCACGCACCCCGGCGGCGCGCAACACGTCAGTCTACCATCCGGTCATGCGCGCGAGCATGAAGATCCAACTGCCCCGCCACCGTTCCTCACGGCACCGTGACACACTGGGTGACGGGTGCCGATTCGCGGCCCGTGGCCTCCACGACGACGCTCACCGTCAGACAGTTCTCACCGCTGACCGCTGTCGTCGTCAGGCTGTTGCGACGCATCGTCTCAGCGACCACGGCCTCGCCAGGGCGTGTCAGCAGATACTTAAAAGCCAGCTCCGCGGCCTGGTACTGCCCCTGCTGGGGAATATCCCAGCCCCACCGGATCTCTTTCCCATTCGGCGTCGCGGTGAGCCCCGTGACCGCCTGCGGAGGAGCCACGCTCGTATCCGTCCCCTGGCTGGCGCCGCTCAGGGACCCGCCCGTCGCCTCGGCGCTCGGCGTTGCCCCGCCGCTACCGCCGCCCAGGTGAACGCTGTGCCCGCCGCCGGTCAGCATCGCGACCACCAGGCCCGCGGTCGCCAGCACCATGACGAGCGCAAGAACCGGCAGCACCCACGCGGGACGCTTCGACTCCCCCTCGACCAAGCCGGTCCTGCCCGTCGTCGAGTTGCCCGCCCAGGCCTCGTTCGACGAGGGCTGTGCACCATCCGCGAAACTACCGCGCCGGGTGCGCGTACGCTCCGCATCGAGGGCCACCGGGGAGGGCGCGGACAGCGCCGAGGCGGGCGCACTCGAAGAAGCGACGACGCTCAGCTTCATCTCCGTGACCGGGCGATGCATCTCGCGCTCGATCGTCTGCAACGCGTAGCCGAGGGCCGCCGCCGAACCGAAACGCTGCTCAGGATCCAGACTCATCGCGCGGCGAACGATAGCCGTCACCGCCTCGGGCACGCCCGGACGGTCGATGCGCGACACACGGCCACGGGCCACGCGCTGGGCCACTGCCTGAGCAGAGTTATCCCCATCCACGACCTCAAAGGGCGAACGGCCCATCAGGAGCGTCCACAGGGTCGCACCCAGCGCCCACACGTCCTGCGTCGGGTGAGCGCGAGCCGTACCCGCGATCTGCTCCGGGGGCGCCCACATGACCGAGAACCCGTCGCGACCCCCGCGCGGATCCGTCCCCACCGGCTCCGAGACACCAAAATCCGTGAGCACCGGCGACCCATAGGCGTTAATCATGATGTTGCTGGGCTTAATATCGCGGTGCACGAAGCCCGCACGATGCAGCATCTCCGCGCCGCCACACATGCGGATCACCATGGACAGGGCGCGGTCCGTCGCCATCGGATTTGCACGCACCTGGTCGAGGATGTTCGCCACGGGGCAATACTCCATCACCAGGTACGGGCGACCGTCCGGCATGCGGCCCGCCCCGTAGAGCTGGGCGACAGCCGGGTGACCCGACACGAGAGCCATCACGTCCGCCTCGCGGGCAATACCGGCCTCGCCGTCCGCCCCACGATCACGCCGGGCAACCTTCACGGCCACCTCGCGGCTGGGCAGCTCCTGGCGGCACAGGAACACGTCCGCGAAACCACCCGACCCCAGCGGCCGGATCCACTGGTATCCCGGCAGCACCGGGACCATCCCGACGCGAGCGCCGCTCTCCATCAGCGTGTTCCTTTCCTACGACCCATACGCCCCATCAACGGCCGACGCTTCGCCCCGGATGCGGCGGCCGCCTGACGGCGCGCGCGGCGGCGCCAGCGCAACGACTTCAGCGACAGCGCATAACGCAGCCGCGCGAACGGGGAGACCGAGGCCGCCCACGCGCGGCGCAGCTCATCCACGTCCTCCCACGCCTGCTTCGCATCCTCAGGGCGCGCGCCGCCCGCGGCAAAGTCCGCGACATCCGCGCGACGCGCCACGGTGACCGGGCGGGGAACCGTGCCCGAGAACAGCGACCAGCCGGGCACGCGCACGTCGCTAGCCGAGGCCTTGGCGGGCTTGCGGGACTTCGCCGCCCCCGCCTCGTCGTCCTCAGATTTGTCAGGCGTCCACTGCGAAGCCAACGCCCACGCGACCTCCTGACGAGTCAGGTGCGGCTCCACCACGAGGCCCGAATCGATCGCCGTATCCACCAGCTCATCCCACGAACCGCGCACCGACTCGGCGGCCTGCGCGCCGCGGCGGGCCTTGCGGCGGCGCGACTTCGCTAGCAGCACCGCCAGAACCGGACCGACCAGCAAGAACAGGAACACGGACACCGTCCCGATAGCCATCCACGGGATGTGCAGGCCGTTCGGATCGTGCGGGTCCGTCGCCTGGTCGCGGGTGGCCGGAGGCAGCTCGACCGGCTGTTCCGGGGGCTCCGGCGGCTGCAAAACCTGCGGCTTGGGCACAGACTTCGGCTTGTTCACCTGCGTCGTGGGCTGCTGATCGCGCGGAGGCGTCGGGTCGAAGGTCGCCCAGCCCACGCCGGGGAACTCGACCTCGACCCACGCGTGCATGTCCGAGCCCGTCAGGTCGACACCGCCCGACGTCCCCTCACGGTAGGCACCCATGACGACGCGGGCGTTAATCCCCTGCGAGTGCAGCATGAGCGCCATGAGCGTCGCGTACTGCTCGTCGTCGCCCACCAGCGCCTCGGCGCTGATCATGCGCTCAATACGATCCTGGGAGGAACCGGGGCGCGAGTTAATCGTGTCGTCGTTCGAGTAAAAGCCGTCCGTGTGCAGGTAGCTCTCGATGGCGCGGGCCTTTTCCAGGTCCGAGCGCGCGCTCGTCGTGTGCTCCGATGCCAGGGAATCCACATCCTTGGGCACATTTGTGTCCGTGCCCGTGTAGCGGGCCGCATCCACGCTGGCAAACTCCGAATCCTCGTGATCGCGCGGCATCGTCGTGCTCAGCGAATAGTTGAACTGGCCCGTCGGCCCCGTCGTCAGGGCGGTCTCCGCCCACAGGTCGTAGTTCAAGCCCTTCTGCTGCTCGGCAGCGCCCGGGTCGGAAGGCTCAAAACGCAGCACCGATACCTCGCCAAACGTCGGCACCCACGGGCCCAAGAGCTGCGAGGTAGACACCGAAGCCTGCTCTCCCGCCGTTTCGGCGCTGCGTCCCGGGATCGTGGACCCGACGCGGCGGTACCCAGCGGTACCATCAGCGTTGTTCGTCACACCCATGCCGAACGTCGTTCCGTCGTACACCTCCATCGCGCCCAGGCGCACGCGCGCCCCCTTGGGCAGATTGGACACGCGGATCAGGGATTCGTCCTCCAGATCCTTGTTGTAGTGGCGGTAACTGGACAGCGGAGAGGGATACTCGCGCGCATCCACGGGCGGTTCCACGACGTCACGGCCCACAACGCGATCCGAGGCCGTGGGGCCCAGCAGGGATGCCGCAGGGAGGGCGGCCGCGACCATCACGCCCACCATCAGGGCACCCATGCCCACGCGCCACCACACGTGCACGACCTGACGCGACGAGCCACCCATCGTCGTGGATGCAGTGGTCGACAACGCGGACATGCCGATCACGATGTCGGCGCCCATGCGGGCACGGCCAATCGCCGACGCCCACGCCCACCACACGATCAGGCCAACCCACCACGCGATAACGAGGAGGGACGAGGGCGCCTCGTGCGTGGGCCCCCACACGATCGCAATCACTCCGGCGAGAATCAGCGGCAGGGACCCCCACATGGGACGCCCGTACCGTACCGTGACGACCCCCGCCGCAACCGAGCACACGAGGCACGTCATCCACGGGACCATCGCCGGACCAACATAGGAACCGGCAGGAGGCGTCAGCGTCAGAAGATCCTTCCAGGCCTCGACCGAACCGATCACCAGCGTCTGGAGAGTGCGCGACGTGGGAACCACGACCCACCGGGTCGTGTCTCGCAGGGCTGCCGCCCCGCCCAACAGGAAGTGAGCCGCGACGACGGAAGCCACAATCGACAGCAGGTCCCAACGCCACTTCGCCGCCGCCCACGCGAGAGCGAGGCCGGTCGCCACGCCTGAAAGCGCCGCGATCACACCCTGACCGCCACCAAAGACGGACTCGAACTGTGCCACCGGGCCAGTGAACAGAACGGCAAGAATCAGGAGGGACCACGCGGGCATGGCGGCGCGGTGCACCGAGCCGCCCATGGTGGTTTCCTGAGCACTCGACCGACGCGTTCGACGCGGCGGCGCGGCCTGACGAGAGGGGGTGCGGGTAGGCGTGCTCACGCGTTCACCCCCCGCGACACGAGCATCGGCAGGTCCTCAAGGGAGGGGCAATCGATGATGACGCCGCGTGTGATCTTGCGTCGGCGCCTCGCCCGTCCCGGGACCACGCGAATGACGGACACGACCACGTCAACTGGCGCGATATTCGCCAGGCGGGCCGCTTCCTCGTCATCCACGGACTCACTCACCACGATCGACAGGACCGAAATCCCGCCACGCTCCATGATGCAGCGACGGACGATGCCCGCGAAGTCGGGACGCGTCGAGGTCTCCATCTCGGACAGCGCATCCAGCATCGCCATGGGCGTTCCCGTCGGGATCCACTCGTCCGCGGTGTGCATCGACACCGTGCGCGCCTCACCCGACCCTGCGATCGCCAGCGACGCCGCGACCGACACGGCTGTCTCGAAGGAACGCCGATCCCATGCGTCCATGCGCGTGTCGAGGAGCACCATGTGGTGGGAACGGTGAGTCTCCTCGAACTGGCGTACGATCAGGCGGCCCAGGCGCGCCGTCGAAGGCCAGTGCACCGCGCGCCGGTCGTCGCCCGGCTCATAATCACGCAGTGCGTGGAAGGACACGTCCGAACTGGTCAGCTTCTCGCTGGCCACGCCTTCGACATCCATCTGCATACCCGTCGCGTCAAACGAGAAGCGCACCGTCGGCGGATGCACGTGCACCAGGATCGGCTCGTCCCACGAGCGCACGCGGCGCAGCAGGCCCAGGCCATCCATACGCACGGTGCGCGCCGGGCCCACGTTGATCACGCCTCGGCGCTTCGTCATCACCGAAAATGCCTCGTTCCACGTGCTGTTCGCGCTGATCGGAGGTACCAGGAACTCGCCACTGCCTCGTCCGATCGTGACCTCCACGATCGTCGAACCCGAGCGGTGCCCGGACTCGTTGACCACGCGGATGCGCCCCACCGCCACCTGACCGGCAACGATGCGATCATTCTTCATGCGCAAGGACACCGACAGCGGCGACGGGGACGCGACCGAGGCGACCGCGACCACGAGGGCCACCAGGCCCATCACGGCAACGATGAAGCCCTCCAGCCATCCGAAGGCCACCGCAGCGACGCCACCCGCGGCCGTTACCGCGATCACCGCCCACCCGACCGGCGTGAGCGCGCCCAGCCAACGAGCCGCCGCGTCGTAACCGGGCAGCGCCTGCACGCGGGCGCTCAGAGCGCGCCACGCGCCGTTGAGAAGACGACGTAGTTTCTTCACGCGAACATCACTCCGGACGGCATTCGCCGATGAGGTAGGACCCTTGCTTGAAGGCATCCTCGCTGTCTGCCTGGGTGGTCAGGTGCGTCCAGATCGGGCCCGGACCATCCACACGCACCCACTCCGTACCGTTCGTGCGGTCGTTGCGCACGGGACACACGAACGGGACCGACGAACCCGACCATCCCGGCGCATTCAGCGTGAACGTGTGGCACGAGGCCGGGTTGAACCCGCGCTCGTCTCCGCGGCACGTCTGCACCCACTGAGCGCTCACGTCGAGCTTCGTGGTTTCCGTCGGGCGCTGACTCATCACCGTCTCACCCACATCGTTGACCGCAACGACCGTGGCCTGGTATCTCGTGCCCTGGGCCAGATCCGAGAAGGTCGCCTCGGTGGCACCACGAGACAAGGGCTTCGTCTCGCCGTTACTCAGCGTCACGCGGATCTGCGTCACAGCGGGATTGGCCGCCACGGGGTCCCAACGCACCGTCAGGCTCGTCGCGTTGACGTTCGTGATCGACACTCCCACCTGCGACGGTGCGCCCGTCGCCTGGCCGACCGCCGGCACCGGCGGGGATGCCGTGGTTTCGTTCTTCAAGCCGACGCCCGTCTGGCAGAAGTAGAACGTCTGCGGCTGCCAACTGTTAACCGTCAGAGTGTCACCGTTCTCGACCTGCGTCCCAGCGGCACACGCTTCCCGGGAACTGGCATAACGCAGCGTCAGGCGCGACGCGTCGAAGCCTCGGCCCGGAACGCGTACCAGACCGTCCACGCGCACCTTGCCTTCTTCTCCGATACCGGACAGGGTCGGGGCAGAAATCGGCGCGGGGGTCGTCGCAATCGAAACGTACGTGGTGGCAGGTGCCGACGTATCCCCGTGCGAGTTCGACAGCGTCACCGATGCAGACACCTTACTGCCCGTCGGCACGCCCGACAGCGTGGCAGTACGAGCGTCAGACGAAACCTGCACTTCCACGCCATTGACCGAAACCGTGGCCGGGCCCCATCCCTTGCCATTGGGAGATTCCAGGCCCCACGTAACCTCAACCGTCGCCTCGTTCGGATCGCCCGCCGAGCCGGTTGCAACAGCGCTCACGCCGGTCGCTTGATCCGGCTTCCCGTGCGGGTAGCCCTCGGTCGGTGAGGACGCCGGAGACGGCGTCTCCGCCTTGTTCTGCGCCTGGACCCTCACCGTGTACATCTTGCCGTTCTCCAGGCTCGGGATCCGCAGGCTGGTCTGCGGAGCGGACACCGGGTAGGGAATCGGCTGGCCGCCACCGGGCCCTGTGAGGAACACCGTGTACGTGTGGATCGGGGATCCTTCGTTGTGGGGCTCCGTCCACGAGACGTTCAGGGCACTGTCCTCGCCAGTGACCGTGGGTGCCGCCATCTGCTCGGGCGCCATGTCGATGAGCACCTCGGCGGACGGCGCCGACGGATCGGAGTCCCCGGCCTCGTTGTGCGCGACGACCGTGAACGAGTGCCTCGCTCCGTTCACCAGGCCCCTGATCTGTGTGCCCGGATCTCGAGTCTCGTAGGTCTTACCGTCGTACTTGTCCGTAATCGTGTAGCCCGTAATCGGGCCGCCGTTGGAGGCACCCGAGTCGAAGCGCACGAAGGCCGTGCCCGCGCCCATTGGCGTGACCGAGACGTTCTGGGGCGGTTCGGGACGGTCGACGACCTGGACGACAACGCGGCCCTGGACCACGCGATCCGGGTCGTTCGTCGCATCCATGACGCGGTACACGA
>ERZ773009.1035-NODE-1035-length-19842-cov-11.288927_pt1 | contig 19842 bp, 9 predicted proteins | sample MGYA00580663_ERZ773009 | MGnify/ENA primary metagenome ERZ773009 (study PRJEB29015, sample SAMEA2737969) | human oral metagenome | biome: human oral; feature: human-associated habitat; material: dental | place: China | collected 2026 ... | reverse complement strand
GGACGGCTAGGCAGCGGCCTCCTCGGAGGCGGCCGCGACGTCCTCGCGGCGCACGCGCGCCGCGTCGCGGGCCACGTTGAGCACGGTGACGTCCGCTCCGGCGGCTGCGACCGTGCGCGCGGCTATGTTCGCCAGGGTCGGCGATTCGGCCAGGCCGATCTCCACCCATTCGGCCACGCCCGCGTCCAGCAGCACCTGCTGGGTCTCGATCCACCGTACCGGGGAGGCGAACTGCCAGGCGAGGAGCTCGATGAGGAGCGTGCGCACCACCCTGTCCCGGTCGGCCGCGAGGTTGCCCTCGAAGTCCTCGACGAGCTCGGCGACGGCTTCGGAGGGCGCGACGTCCAGGATCGAGCGGGCGAAGTCCTCGGTGAGCTCGAAGGGCCGGGCGACGAGGTTCGGGATGTAGCGCCCGACGAGGGCCTCCGGGTCGATCGACTGGGGAAGGAGGTCCTCCAACAGCCCCCGGAAGTCGGGGACGCCTCCGCGCAGGACCCGCGAGTGGAAGGGGACGTCGATGCCGGGGATGAGGATGAAGGACGCCTTGCCCCCGGCCTCGCGGGAACGGCGGTTGGCGTCCTCGGCCAAGGCCTCAAGGCCCGCGACGGTCCCGGCCACGGCGTACTGCTGGCCCTCCAGGTTGAGGTTGACGACTTCCAGGAACTCGCCCGTCCGCTCGGAGATCGACTCGACGTAGCCGACCACGTCGCGCTCGCCGAACTGGTTGGGGCGCAGCGCCCCGAGGCGGTAGTCGGAGCGTCCCTCGGCGTCGCGCGGGACGAGGTTGTGCATGGTCGAGCCGCGCTGGAAGACGATCTCCAGGACGGCTTCCAGGGGGAAGACCTCGGCGTAGGCCGACAGCGCCGTGTACTCCCCGAGCGAATGGCCGGCGAACCGCGCGCCCTTGACCAGGGCGCCCTCGTCGGCCAGGCGCTCGGTCTGCGCCGCGGCGACGGTCGCCAGGGCGACCTGGGTGAACTGGGTGAGGTTGAGCAGGCCTTCGGGGTGGTGGTAGCGCACGCCGTTGGCGACGAGCTCGCGCGGATTGTCGCGCACGACCGCCAGGATCGAGAAGCCGAGCTTCTCGCGGGTGTGGGCGTCGGCCCGCTCCCACGTCCGGCGGGCGGCGGGCGAGACCGCGCGCTCGTCGAGGGCCATGCCCTGGGCCTGGATCCCCTGGCCCGGGTACAGGTAGGCGGTGGACGGCGCGGCGACGGCACCGCTCGCCGTGGCGACCACGACCCCGTCGGCGGTGCACGTGACCTCCAGGGCCAGCCCGCCGCCGCGCACGCGCCCGACCCTCTCGACGCGCACCTCGATCTTCGCCCCGAGGGGGACGATGGCGAACATGCGGTAGGTCCAGCCGAGGATCCGGGTGCCGACGATGGACTGGGTGAGGTATTCGGCGGCGGCGCACAGCCACATGCCGTGGACGATCGGCTCCTCGACGCCGGCGAAGGCGGCGCCCGCGCGCGAGGTGTGGATCGGGTTGTAGTCGCCGGAGACCATCGCGAAGGCGGTCATGTTCGTCGGTGCCGTCACCGTCGCGGTGCCCAGGTGGGACCTGGGGGTCTCCACGACGTCCACGACGCCGCCGCGCGGCGCCGGGTCGGCCAGGGCCTCCTCCCCGATGCGGCCGCGCATGGCGAAGCGGTCGACGAAGAAGGCGACCTCGCGGCCAGAGTCGTCCACGACCCGGGTCTCGATGCCGATCACCCGGCCCGCGCCGGTGTCGGAGACGCCCGTGGCGTGGGACGCGGCGGTCAGCTGCCCGTCCAGTTCCTCGACGGGCACGCGCAGATGCTCGCTGTGGTCGAGGTGGACGGCCAGGAACAGGCCTTCGACGACCGGGTACCCGTTGAGCTTCGCGGCCCCGATCGCGCCGTAGATCGTCGGCCAGCACGAGCCGAAGAGCGAGCTGGGGACGGCCCCGGCGGTGGCCGTGTCGCCCGGCGCGCACACTAGGGCGTGGGCCGAGGCGGCGTCGGCGTCGAAGTGGAAGGTGAAGCTCTCGCCGTCGTCGGGCAGGGATGCGATGGGGGTGCCGCCGATCGAGGAGGCCCCCACCCCGGCGGTGGCCTCCAGGAGCCCGCGCATGGCGGCTCCCAGGCGGGCGTCGTCGACGATCGGGTAGGCTCCGGTCCCGGCGCCGTCGGGGACGGTCAGGGGGATGCGGATCTCGGTGACGGCGTGCGCCTGGGCGCCGGTCCCGTCCCAGATCGAGTCGAAGGGGACGGCGATCTCCCATCCGCCGTCGCCGTTCTCCAGCCGGGCCCCGTCGATTCGGGCCGGGTTGTCGGTGAGGTGCCCGCGCCAGACGATGTACTGCGCGGAGGCGAGGTAGCCTTCGACCGTCTCGGCGATGCGGCTGAACGCGGGCGTCGCCTCGCCCAGGCGTTTGACGGCCGCCTCCTCGTAGCGGGAGAGGATCTCCGCGACGGGCTCGTCGAGCCGCTTGACCCAGGCGACCGAGACGGGGCCGGGGATGATGCGCACGGCGTCGGCCGCGTAGCGGGGATCGTGCGACTGCCACAGCGTGTCCGAGGCCCAGCGGCGCGAGATGTCCGCGTCGATGACGGGGACGAACGGCACCGGCTTGGGGTATTTGCGCGTCAGGTCCACGAAGAAGGCGGCGTCGGCGGGCGTGACGCAGAGGGTGTCGGCCTTCGGGTAGGCGGCGGCGAGCTTCTCGATGGCCGCGGCGGGATCGTCGACCGGACCGTCGAAGACGCTCGGCCAGGCGCCGTGGTCGGCCTCGCACAGGCGCCCCTCGACCCGGTCGAGCAGTTCGGCGAAGCGCTGGCCGATGGACTCGTCCACCCACGGGTAGGCGAGTTCGACGTACCGCTCGAGCATCCGGCGGTAGGTCATCTCCTCGATGTCGCCGAAGTAGGGCTTGGCGGTGCGGCTGAGCGCCTCGACGATCTCGTCGCGGCGCGCGGCGATGGCGCGCTCGTCGGAGCCGACCTCGGCCAGGAGGCGGGAGCACGCGGCGCTGGCGTTGGCGACCTCGTAGATGTCGGCGTGCAGCTGGGACAGGCCCGAGGTCATGCCGCCGCGGACCTCTCCGCGCCGCACCCACGTGCCCTCCTCGATGCCGGGCGTCTCGACGAGGAGCCGCTTGACCTGCGAGTTCGTCGCGGCCTCGCGGGACGCCATGAGGGGCGTGCCGATGAACACCCCGTCGACGGGCATGGCGTAGCGTCCTGCCGCGAGCGCCCACGAGCCGTCCAGGTAGGAGGCGGCGACCTCGGGGTCGCCCAGCCCCCCGCCGACGCACAGGACGACGCCGGCGTGGCGCAGGTCGGCGTAGGTGGCCAGGAGGAGCTCGTCGAGGCTCTCCCACGAGTGGTGGCCTCCGGCCTGCCCGTCCTCGATCATGGCGATGAGCGGGATGTCGGCGCCGCGCTCGTCGAGCTCCCGGGCGATGGCGATGACCTGCCGGATCTGCCCGACGGTCCCGGGCTTGAAGGCGACGTAGGGGAATCCCTCGGATCGCAGGCGCAGGACGAGCTCGACGGCCTCCTCCAGATCCGGCACGCCGGCGGAGATGACGACGCCGTCGATGGGGGCCCCGGAGCCGCGCTTGCGCGAGACGAGCCGTCGCGAGCCGAAGTGCAGGTCCCACAGGTAGGGGTCGAGGAACATGGCGTTGAACTGGGCGGCGCGCCCCGGCTCGAGCCTGTCGGCCAAGCCCGCGAGGTGGTCGGAGAGGATCTCCTCGCTCACCTGCCCTCCCCCGGCCATCTCCACCCAGTGGCCGGCGTTGGCCGCGGCGGCGACGATGTCGGGTTCGACGGTGGTGGGGGTCATGCCTCCCACGAGGATGGCCGAGCGCCCGGTCAGGCGGGTGAAGGCGGTCTCCAGGACGTCCTTCCCGTCGATCCTGCGGGTGCGCGGCGCGAAGTCCGCCCAGTCCTCCGTGCGGGTCTCTCGGGGCCGGCCGGCGGCCAGGTCGTCGCGGGCGGGCGAGGTCCCGGCCTCGACGTAGGCGGCGCCCGACCCGGCCAGGTTGTCGACGGCGATGCGGGCCAGGCCGGTGCCCGGGCCGACGTTGACGACCACTCCTCCGGCGGGCACGGTCGCGCGCGTCTGCGCGGCCCAGTCGAGCCTGTCGGTCAGGCAGGCGCGGGTCAGGCCCTCGACGTCGCCCAGGCCGCATCTGCCCGCCCAGTCGAGGACCTGGGCGACGGCCGGCTCGAGGAGCGGGCTGTGGAAGGGGGCCGACACGTCGAGGAACTGGCTGGAGGCCTCCACTCGCCCCGCCAGGGCGACCAGATCGGGCGGGGGGCCCACCACGACCACGTCGGTGGCGGTGTTGACGATGCCGACCGTCACGTTCTCGGGCAGGCTGAGCTTGGCCGGGTCGACGCCGAGCAGGGCGAGCATGGGGGTGGCCTCTCCCACGGGGAGGGCTCCCGCGCGCAGCGTCTGACGGGCCGTGGCAGCCCCCAGGAGGCGGGCCAGGGCGTACAGGCGCACGGGGTCCGAGTCGGTGGCCGCCGCGCCGAGGACCCCCTGCGAGTGTCCGAAGGCGGCGTCGGGCTCGGAGCCGATGGCCTCGGCGATGTCGAGATAGGCGCCGTACTGGGCGAGGAAGATCCCGGGCATGGACGTCGCGGGGCTCGCCGGGGCTCCGACCGGGTCGGCGATGAGGTCGAAGCTGCCGGAGACGGACAGGAGCTCGGGGGCGACGGGGGCCAGGAGCGCCTCGCCGGCGTCGCGCACGCCGGCGAGCCGTTCCGCCAGGGCCGGATCCGAGACCAGCTCGGCCAGTTCGGTCCGCCAGGGAGTGGCCTGGCCGGAGAAGTGCGCGATCCATCGCTGCGAATGCTGGGAAGTCATGCGTATACCTTTCGGGTGCTCACATCGGGATGTTGCCGTGACGGCGGAGACCGGGGTGGGACCGGTCCTTCGAGCGGAGGATCCGCAGGGAGGAGACGATGCTCGAGCGTGTCGTCTCAGGCGTGATGATCGCGTCGAGCTCGCCGCTGGCGACGGACAGATAGGGGTTGACGTTCTCGCGGGTGTACTCCTCGACGAGCTGGTTCTTGACTTCGTCCACGTCGCGGCCCTCCTCGGCGGCGGCCTTGAGCTCGCGCCGCCCGGTGATGGCCACGGCCCCTTCGGCTCCCAGGACGGCGATCTCCGCGCCGGGCCAGGCGAAGTTGAAGTCTCCGCCCAGGGACTTCGAGCCCATGACGATGTAGGCGCCGCCGTAGGCCTTGCGCAGCACGACGGTCACGAGCGGGACGGTGGCGTTCGCGTAGGACCAGATGAGCTTGGCCCCGCGCCGGATGATGCCCGCCTGCTCCTGCTCGGTGCCGGGTCGGTATCCCGGGACGTCCACCAGCGTGACGACGGGGACGTTGAAGGCGTCGCAGAACTGGACGAAGCGCCCGGCCTTCTCGGACGCGTCGACGTCGAGGGTCCCGGCCTCGCACAGGGGCTGGTTGGCGACGATGCCGACGGACTCGCCGTCCATGCAGGCGAAGCCCACGACGATCGACGGGGCGAAGAGCTCCTGCACCTGGACGAATTCGCCGTAGTCGACGATCGAGCGGATGACGTCGGTCATGTCGTAGGGCTGTTTGGACGACTCGGGGACGAGGGAGCTCAGGGCGGCGGCGTTCGCGGCGTCCTCGGGGCTCTCCCGATAGTCCCAGCGGCGGGCCGCGCCGTCGCAGTTGGCGGGCAGGTAGGTCAGTAGCGTGCGCGTGTAGTCGAGGGCGTCGGCCTCGTCGTCGGCCAGGTAGTGGGCGACGCCCGACTGGAAGTTGTGGACGACCGCCCCGCCCAGGTCTTCGAAGCTCACGTCCTCCCCGGTGGTCGCGCGCACGACGTCGGGACCGGTGACGAACATGTGGGAGTTGTCGCGGGTCATGACGATGAAGTCGGTCAGGGCCGGGCAGTAGACGGCTCCACCCGCGCAGGGGCCGAGGATCACCGAGACCTGCGGGATGACCCCCGAGGCCTCGCACGTCTTCTTGAAGATGCGCCCGTACTGGGACAGGGCGATGACGCCCTCCTGGATGCGAGCCCCGCCCGAGTCGAGCATGGCGACGACGGGGATGCGCAGCTCGAGGGCCTTGTCCATGAGGGCGATGATCTTGTCGCCCTCGACCTTGCCGAGGGTTCCTCCTCGGATGGAGAAGTCCTGGGCGTAGACGGCCACGGTGTCCCCGCTGACCGTCCCGAAGCCGGTGATGACGCCGGCGCCCGTGTAGCCCTCGGCCATGTTGCCGCCGGCGAACTGGCCGATCTCGGTGAAACTGCCGTCGTCGAGGAGCTCGGCGATGCGCTCGCGGGCCGTCAGCTTGCCCACCGAGTGCTGGCGGACCTCGGCCTTCTCCCGCGCCAGGGCGGACAGGCCCTCCTGGTAGGCGGCGAAGTCGTCGCGGTGGACCCGATGGGCCGTGAGGTCCATCGTCTGCGACGTGTCCGGAAGCCGCCGGAGCGATGTCAGCGTCATTGGTTCTCCTTCGCGGTTTCCCCGGCGCGCGTGACGCGCACGAGGGGCTGGAATGCGGATACGTTCTGGCCGCCGGTGACGGCTATGTCGGCCACGGTGCCGTCGTAGGGCGCGTGGACGTAGCTCTCCATCTTCATGGACTCGAGGACGACGAGCAGGTCGCCGCGGGAGACCCGCTGCCCGGTCTCCACGCACACCCGCACGACGATCGCCTGGATCTGCGAGTTGACCATGCCGGTCGGGTCGACGAGTTCGCCGGATCGGGCGTCGCTGCGGGCTCTCGCTCCCCCTCGCAGGGGCTGGACGCCGCGGTGGTGGGCCTGCCCCGCCCCCGCGAACATGGTGCGGGGCACGGTCAGCTCCATGCGGCGCCCGTCGAGTTCGACGACGAAGGTCGCCCGCTCCTCCGCCTGAGCGGGGGGGCCGGCGGGCTGCGACGGGGCGGCCGGCCTGACGCCGAGCTCCGCGGCTGCACCGGGGTCCGACAGCCGCGGGAGGATCGAGTCCTCGAACCACCGCGTCGAGGGGACGTGGGGGGAGAACTCGTCGAGCGCGACGACCGACGAGTAGAGGGCGGCGGGCGTCGCGACTCCTTTGATGTCGAGTTCGGCCAGTGCTCGGCGGGCGCGGGCGATGGCGGCCTCGCGGCTCGGCGCCGTGACGACGAGCTTGGCGAGCATGGGGTCGAAGTCCGGGGTGACGGTCACGCCCTCGTTGATCCCCGATTCGATGCGCACGCCGTGCCCGAGCGGCCAGCGCAGCCGCGTGACGGTGCCGGTGGAGGGGATCATGCCGCTGGCCGGGTCCTCGCAGGTGATGCGGAATTCGAAGGAGTGGGCGCGCGGGGCGGGCGCCTCGGCCATGGGCTCGCCGGAGGCGATGCGCAGCTGCTGTTCGACCAGGTCGAGGCCGGTCACCTCCTCGGAGACGGTGTGCTCGACCTGGAGCCGCGGGTTGACTTCGAGGAAGCTGACGCGCCCGTCGCCCTCGACGAGGAACTCGCACGTTCCCAGGCCGACGTATCCGACGGCCTCGAAGAGCCGCCTCGACCAGTCGACGAGGGTCTCCTCCACGCCCTCGGGCAGGGCCGGGGCGGGGGCCTCCTCGATGAGCTTCTGGTTGCGCCGCTGCACCGAGCAGTCGCGCGTGGAGATCACGGCGAAGCTCCCGTGGGAGTCGCGGGCGCACTGGGTTTCGACGTGGCGGGCCGTGCGGATGAACCGCTCGACGAAGAATCCGTCGGTCTCGTGCCCGTGGGCTGCGAAGAAGAGGTCGAGGTCCTCGTCGGACTCCATGACGGTGATGCCGCGCCCGCCGCCGCCGTCGGCCTTCTTCGTGACGATCGGGTACCCGTTGGCCGCCACGAAGTCGTCGACGAGGGTTCGGGAGGTCACCGGGCCCGAGATCCCGGCGACCGGGGCGACGTCGACCGACTCGGCGAGCCGTCGGGCCTTGATCTTGTCGCCGAGGGCGTCCAGGACCTGCGGGGAGGGGCCGATCCAGGCGATTCCGGCGTCGAGGACGGCTTGGGCGAAGCCGGGGATCTCGGAGAGGAACCCGTAGCCCGGGTGGACGGCGTCGGCGTGGCTCCTGGCCGCGACGTCGAGGAGCTTGTCGGCGTTCATGTACGTCTCGGCGTACGCCGTTCCGCCGAGCGCGTAGGCTTCGTCGGCTTCGGTGACGAACTGGGCGTCGCGGTCGGAGTCCGCGTACACGGCGATGGACGTGATCCCCAGGTCGCGGGCCGTTCGTATGACGCGCAGGGCGATCTCCGAGCGGTTGGCGACGAGAACGCGGCTGATCAACGGGTTTCTCCTTCCGCATGGGGCTGCATGCCCAGAAGCGATACCTCGCCGGCGGTGACGGTCTGCACGCCGGCGTCTGTCCGGATTTGAAGGGAGGCGTCGGGCAGGACGCGCAGCCCCTCCCCGACGACGGGCTCGAGCCGGGGGCGTCCCACCGTGATCCCCGGCCGGAGGGTCTCGGTCACGGCGTTGGCCTCGGCCACCAGGCCCGCGGCCTCGGGGTCCCCGGTCTCGGCGAGGGCGCCGAGGCGCCGGTGAAGGCCGTCGAGCCACGTGGCGACGAGCGGGTCGCGCTCGGGGACCGCCAGGCCGGCCGTCAGAAGGGAGGCCGAGGTCGCGGTGGGAAGCTCCGCGGCGGTCAGGGAGAGGTTGAGCCCCCAGCCGAGGACCGCGGCGATGCGCCCGTCGCGGCGGCCGCACACCTCTCCGAGCAGGCCGCCGAGCTTTCGCGGCCCGGAGTCCGTGACGGCCACGACGTCGTTGGGCCAGGAGACGGCGACGGCCCGCCGATCCTTCGGGCAGGCGTGGATCCGCACCGATTCGAGCGCGGCGCAGGCGCCCGCCAGGGCGGTCCAGGCCATGTGGTCGGCGACGGATTCGGGCAGTTCGATCAGAACGGAGACGAGGAGGGACTTGCCGGGATGCGAGTGCCACGTCCTGCCGATCCGGCCGCGGCCCGCCGTCTGATCGTCGGCGATCATGGCGGTTCCGGGCGGGACGGCTCCCTCCCGCCAGAGTTCGGCGAGGTCGTCCTGGGTGGATCCGGTCAGTTCGGTGTGGAGGACGACGGGGGCCGCGTCTCCGGCGAGGGGGAACCACGCACGTCCGATGTCGCGGATGCCCTCGGCTTGCGATCCGGTCAAAGACAGCTCCCCTCTGTTCCGCTGGACGGGCACGTCGTGGCGGCAAGCGGCCGCCGGATTCTTCCTACCAGAAAGTAGGTTACCGCACCGTACTTAATTTCGCTCGTCTCCGATCGCGGCGTGCACACCGCGGCCGGTGCCGATGCCGGGCACGAGTGCCAACATACCATCGACGCGACCCGGCATCGCGGGGTTTTCATGCCACCGGCGTCAGTCGGAGGCGAAACCGCCGGGTGATAGACGGCACAACGGTGGGCGGGATCCGGATCCCGCCCACCGTTGTATGCCGTGTGGAGCATCGCAGCTCATCGGACGCCGCAGCGCAGAGACTCGTCTCCCGAGTCGACGGCCTGCGCGCTCACTTGATGAGGCCGAGCGCTCGGACCGCGTCGAGCTCCTCCTGGGCCGCCTTGATGTTGTGGTCGATCCCGGCGCGCGTGCGCTCGGAGACGTCCAGTCCGTCGACGATCGCCCACTCGCCGCCCCTGGCCGTGGCCGGCATTCCGAAGATGAGGCCTTCGGGCACGCCGTAGTGCGATCCGTCCTGGTAGACGCCCGGGGTCACCCACTCGTCCGTGCCGTTGACCCAGTCGTGGACGTGGTCGATGGCCGCCGAGGCCGCCGAGGCCGCCGAGGAAGCGCCGCGCGCTTCGATGATGGCCGCTCCGCGCTTGGCGACGGTGGGGACGAAATGGGATTCGAGCCATTCGGAGTCCACGAGGTCGGCGGCGGGCTTGCCGCCGACGGTGGCGTAGGAGACGTCCGGGTACTGGTCGGCGGAGTGGTTGCCCCACACCACCATCTTCTCGATGTCGGCGACGGCCGCGCCCGTCTTGGCGGCCAGCTGCGAGATGGCCCGGTTGTGGTCGAGCCGCATCATGGCGGTGAAACGCGATCGGGGGACGTCGGGGGCCGAGTGCATGGCGATCACGGCGTTCGTATTCGCGGGGTTGCCCACGACGAGCACCTTGACGTCGTCGGCGGCGTGGTCGTTGATCGCCTTGCCCTGGGGGCCGAAGATGCCGCCGTTGGCCTCCAGGAGGTCGGCCCGCTCCATGCCCGCCGTGCGGGGGCGCGCGCCGACGAGGAGGGCGACGTCGGTCCCCTCGAATGCCTGATCGAGCGAGTCGTAGACGTTCACCGAATCGAGAAGGGGGAAGGCCGAGTCGTTGAGCTCCATCGCCGTGCCCTCGGCCGCTTTGACGGCCTGCGGGATCTCGAGCAGGTTCAGCCGGACCGGGGTCCCTTCTCCGAGCAGGGCTCCCGAGGCGATGCGGAAGAGAAGGGCGTAGCCGATGTTTCCGGCTGCACCGGTGACGGTGACTGTGACTGGCGTGCGAGCCATGGGGTCTCCTTCGTTTCGATTGGCGTGGGCGTCCGCGCCCATCCCCCAAGGATAGGCGTGGGCCCGTCGCCGACGGAAGTCCCTAAGGCCTACAGGCGCGGCGCCTGCGCAGGATGAGGGTTCCCGCCGCGATCGCCGCCGCCGCGGCCGCGATCAGGCCGCGCGAGCCGGAACCGGTGCGGGCGAGTCGGGGCGCGCCTCCCGGACCGTGCGGGGAACCGGCCGCATTCGCGGAGGTCTGCGAGCCTCGGGCCGGATTCGGCGCGTCCGTGCCCTCCCCCGGTCCGCTCGGGGACCGGCCCTGATCGAGTGTGATGGACGGCGACGCGACGACCGAGGGGTGCTGCGGTGAGGGGGCGGGCGTCGCCACGAGCACCGGGCCTCTGGCGGTCGCGGACCCCGAGGCGGTCCCGCGGGAGGAGCGGGGCGCGGCGGAGGTGACGGAAGCAGAAGCGGGCGGAGTAGTGGGCGGCGCAGGCGTCGCGGTCGGAGCGACGGGCGGCGCAGGCGAAGCGGTGACGGGCGGCGCAGGCGAAGCGGTGACGGGCGGCGCGGGCGTCGGATCGGCGGTTCCGGTGCCGGTCGGGGACGGTGCGGGCGAAGCCGGCGTGGACGTTGCCGAGGGCGAAGCCGATGTGGACGTTGCCGAGGGCGAAGCCGGCGTCGCGGAGGCAGATGCAGACGGATCCGTCGGCCGCACCGGTGCGCGCGGCACGAGGACCACGGCCTGGGAGGCGTTCGTCTCCGGCTTCGTGTCGCCCAAGGCGCTCGCCGTGGTCCGCACCGTCTGCCGGACCGTCTGCAGGTCCGTCGGCGTCGCGGAGCGGCTCTCCGACGCCGGCTGGGCGCCTTCCTGCCGGGTCATGCCGAGGACGCCGTCGACGCCTATCCTCACCGATTCGCCCTTGGCGATCGAGGGGACGGTCCCCTTGAGCTTTCGACGCGCGGGGTCCCAGGCGAGATCGGCCGGGCACCGGGTCCCGCCGTTCGCCGCGCCGGTCACCGCGCACGTGGGCTTGACCTGGTCTCTGATCGCCACGCCGGAGGGGATCTGCGTCTCCACCGCAACGTTCTCGGCCACGCCGGCGGAGTTGGAGATCACGGCCGAGATGCCCAGGGGCGTCCCGATCTCGGTGCCGGATTGCCGGACGTCGGTGGCGGTGGAGACGTCGTTGCAGGCGATGTACCCCTTGACGGCGTCGCTCGTCCGCGAGGTCAGCGGCTCCCCCGCCTTCGATTCGACGCTCGCGCTGTTGTGGGCTTCGATCTTGGATCCTCCTGCGCACTCCACCCGCGAATTGACGACCACCCTGAACCTGATGTTGGACTTGGCGGGCAGGAGGACCTCCCTCGCGTCGATCACCTTGCCGTTCACCACGTCGAAGGCCTTGCCGTCGGCCCATTTAGGGCATCGGGCCTGGCCCCTGGAGCTGAGGCAGGAGACCGTCGCCGTGCTGCGCTCGCCCGTCGCGTTGACGACCTTGTACGCGTCGCGGAGGGTGAGGAGGAGGGACTTGGCCCCCGGATTGTCGAGGCTCAGCTCGTAGTGGCGGCCCTGCCCGGTGGCGACCGTCTCACTGCCCTGCTCTTTCGTGACGGTCACGGGCGAGGTGTCCGACGAGCAGTCGCGGGAGGCGATGTAGCCCACCCTGCTGTCGGTCGTCTGGCCTGCCACGTCCACGCCCTTTCCCTTGCCGACGAACACCTTGTTGGTCACCGTGATCTTCTGCCCGGCCGTGCACTTGGCCTGGGTTCTGATCGTCACTTTGATGACCAATTCCGAGCGGGCCTTCAGCGCGACCCTGCGGTCGAAGATCACCCCGTCCTTGACGGTGAAAGCCTTACCGTCGGCCCACGTCGGGCACGCGTGCCGTCCCGCGCATTCGACGGTCGCCGTAGTGGTGTCGTCGGCCGCGCCGTCCAGGCTGTAGGTCATGAGCAGCCGGGCGTCGGGAACCGCCACGAAGCCCCGGTTCTCCACGTGCATGGTGTAGACGCGGTCCTCGCCGGGGGCGGTGGTCTCCTTGTCCTGCCATATCATGGTGAGGATCGATGTCAAGGGGGAATCCAACGTCACGGTGTCGGACGCCCGGTTGGAGGACGGATCGGAGTCGGCGACTCCGGCGGGAGGGGCGACGGTCGCCGTCCATCGCGTCGAATTCACGCTCGGGAAGACGCCCGAGATCCCGACGGTCGCGAACTTGCCCGGAGCGATGCTCGGGATCGTCCCGCTCATCCTCCCGCCTGAGATGACGACGTCCTTGGCGTCGCCGGCCACGTACTTCAGTTTCGTCGGCGCGGGGTCCATGGCGAAGGCGAAAGTCGCGTTGTTCACCGTGCCGGATCCCCGGTTGTAGATCCTCATCCCGTACTGGAAGGTCGCGGTCTGCACTCCCCGGGTGAGGGACCAGTACATGCCCGGTATGAACATCTCCACCGCCAAGTCCGCGGTGTTCGAGGCGGCGGGGGCGCCCGTCGCGGTGGCAGCGCTCGCAGTCGGCGCTCCGGTCGCATTCTGCGCGGGGGCGCGGCCGGTCGTCCCGGTCCGCGCCGTCGCAGACGAGGGGCTCGCGGGCGTCGCGGGCGAGGGGGTCCCGGAGGCGGTTCCGTCCGCGGCGGGCGGAGTCGGCGTCGCCGGAGGGGTCTGGGCATGCGCGACTCCGGAAAGGGCCGTCAGCCCGAGGAGGGACATCGCGGTCGTCAGAGTTCTCGCCAGCCGTCTCGCAACGCCGCGGTGGGCGGTCTTCCGCGGCCTTTCCGGGCGGGGTCGGTTCGTCGTATCGGACATGGTCATACCGGGCCTCCGTGGGTGAGCGACGATTCCAGCCGTGGACTTCCGCGCGTAAAGGGGGCCGCGAAGGAGGCTGGAATCCTTCTAAGAAAGCACACAGGATCCCGGATCCGCGGGCATCATTCCACGGGATGAATGCGACGCCCGCCGAACGCGACCGTCGGACGAGTGCGCTGACGCGCCCGGCCCCGTTCACCCCCGACGGGTTCGGGCGTATACCTGCTCAGGCCTGACTCCCGCGAACTCGGGGCGGGAGCCAGGCCTACGCTCAGACGGGCGCGCTCACGAGCGATTCCGACGGTAGTAGGCGATCAGGCTGGCGGTCGAGGAGTCCTGCTCGGCGAGAGCCGCTTCGTCGCCGCCGATCGCCGGGCCGAGGTCCTTGGCCATCTGTTTGCCGAGCTCGACGCCCCACTGGTCGTAGGAGTCGATGCCCCACACGCATCCCTGGACGAAGGTGATGTGCTCGTAGAGGGCGATGAGCTGGCCGAGCACGGACGGGGTGAGCGAGGGGGCCATGATCGAGGTCGTCGGCTTGTTCCCCGGGAAGACGCGCGCGGTGACGATCTCCTCGGCGGTTCCCTCGGCCCGCACCTCTTCGGCGGTCTTCCCGAAGGCGAGGGCCTTGGTCTGGGCGAAGAAGTTGCCGAGGAACAGTTCGTGCTGGTCCACCCCGTCCTCGCCCACCAGGGGGTGGGTCGGATTGGCGAAGGCGATGAAGTCAGCGGGGATGAGCTGGGTGCCCTGGTGGATGAGCTGGTAGAAGGCGTGCTGGCCATTGGTGCCGACCTCGCCCCAGAAGACTTCGCCGGTCGTGGTCGTCGCGTCGGATCCGTCCCAGCGCACGCGTTTGCCGTTCGACTCCATCGTCAGCTGCTGGAGGTAGGCGGGGAAGCGGTGGAGGTACTGGCTGTAGGGGAGGATCGCGTGGGTGGCGGCGCCGAAGAAGTTCGCGTACCACACGTTGAGCAGCCCCATGAGCAGCGGGACGTTCCTGTCGGCCGGGGCGGTGGCGAAATGGAGGTCCATGGCACGCAAACCGGCAAGGAAGTCGGTGAAGTTGCTCGGGCCTATGGCGATGGCCAGCGATGTGCCGATGGCAGAGTCGATGGAGTAGCGGCCCCCCACCCAGTTCCAGAAGCCGAAGGCGTTGACGGGGTCGATCCCGAACTCGGCGACCTTCTCCAGATTGGTCGAGACGGCGACGAAGTGCTTGGCCACCGCTCCCTTGGCGTCGACGCCCCTGTCGGCCAGGGCGTCGAGGAACCAGGCGCGGCAGGCCTTCGCGTTCGTCAGGGTCTCCAGGGTGGTGAAGGTCTTCGAGGCGACGATGAACAGGACCGTCTCGGGATCCACTCCGCACAGCTTCTCCCCCGCATCCGAGGGGTCGATGTTCGATATGAACCGGCATTCCAGGCCCTCTTGGACATAGGGCTTGAGCGCCTCGTAGGCCATGACGGGGCCGAGGTCGGATCCGCCGATGCCGATGTTGACGATCGTCGTCAGCGGTTTGCCGGTCACGCCGCACCACTGCCCCGAGCGTATCGCCTCGGCGAAGGCGTAGATCCGGTGGAGGACTTCGTGGACGTCCCCGACGACGTTCTGGCCGTCGACGACGAGGTGGTCTTCGGCGGGACGGCGCAGGGCCGTGTGGAGCACGGCGCGGTCCTCGGTGACGTTGATGTGCTCTCCGGCGAACATCGCCGCCCTGCGGGTGGTGATTCCCGTCTGTTCGGCGAGCTGGAGCAGGGCGGCGAGGATGTCCTCGTCGATGTAGTTCTTGGACAGGTCGACGAACAGGTCGGCGGCCTTGCGGGAGTAGCGTTCGGCGCGTGCGGGATCGTCGGCGAACCTCGCACGGAAGTCTGCGTTGAATCTATGGAAGAGTTCGGTCAGTCTCGACCAAGCGGGAGTCTGTGTGGCGTCCACGGGTGCGGTCATGATGAATCCTTTCATTCGGATGGGAGCGGGGCCGCCGGAGGGCAGCCTCGCGCCTCTCACCCCATCCTAAGGCGAACAGCGACGGTATATCGCCGAAATGTCCTGTCCGTCATATTATCCGCCTCCGAGGCCCCGCGCGGACGGCCCACGTTGTTCATCCGCTGCGCCACCGAGTCGATAGTAGCCGAGGGTGCGCATCATGAGCGCCGGCCCGTTGACACGGGGCCGAGGGTGTGTCTCCGGCGTCTCTCACAGCCTCGCACCCGCGCTGGGCAGCGTGAGGACGGCGACCGTGCGTCCGGGGATCGTCACCGTCCCGGTGGCGGCGTCCCACACCGTCGACTTGACGACCGGGTCCGTGCCGTGCGCCTGGATCGGCGAGAGCCGATAGGCCTTGCCCCTGCCGCCCTCGATCGTCTCGACGATCGGGCGGGGCGAGGCGTTGAAGACCACCATGACCCCGTCCAGGGCCGGGTCCAGATCCTCCCCGACGGTGTCGTCGACGACCATGACGAGCAGCCCCAGCGTGGCGTTCGGGCCCGCATTGGGGAAGGAGACCTTCTGCTGGATCGTCTCGGCCTCCCCGAGGGTGAACAGCGGCGTGCTCCTGCGCAGCGCCAGGAGTTCCAGCGCCTGGCCGTGGGCGGCGGCGATGTCCTTCGCCCCCGGCTTGTTGGCGGGATTGGCCAGGTAGGGGGACATGGCCTGCCACCGGCTCCGGTTGTCGCGCTCGGGGGGCAGTCCGACGCCGAAATTCGACTCCTGCCCCGTCCAGTTGATGGCGTTGAACCAGTCGCCGGAGTTGTAGGAGTTGCGGTCCATGGACTTCGAGCGGAGCAAGTCGGTTCCCGCATGCCAGAACGCGGGGGACTGCCCCAGGGTCACGGTGGCCAGCGAGACGGTGTTCATGCGCACTCGGTCCTCCATCGTCGAGTTCGCGGGCATCTTCCACATGTTCAGGTCGTAGAGGGTCTCGTTGTCATGGGCATCCACGTAGTTGATGGACTCGTACGGCTGGCTGGCGTAGCCGACCACCTGGCCGTTGAAGTAGATCTCCGACCCTCGCCTCACGGTGCCGTCGCAGGCCGTGAACCGGTAGTCCCGGAGGTTTCCGGCCAGCCCGACCCTGATGACGTCGGTGAAGAAGCGCAGCTGGACGGCGTCGCCTCCCGCGATGCCGTTGGGGTCGGTGACCAGGCCGTTGCCGAAGCCCTGCGTGTCGTTCTTCCCGTCGGACTGCGAGCCGTGGACGGCGTCGCGCAGACGGTCGTTGAACGTCCCGATCCCCGTGCCGTTCATCGCGCCCTGCACGGACGGCGTGAAACGCGAGCCGTTGGCCGTCGTCCCGAACGACCACCCCTCCCCGTACAGGTACATGCTCTTGCCGTCCACGCCGTCCTCTTCCATGGTCAGGCCGTCCAGCGCAGCGCGGATCCTCTTCATGGACTCGACCGAGGTGAACTCCATGAGGTCGAATCGGAAGCCGTCGATCTTGTAGGCCCTGGCCCACGTGAGCAGGGAGTCGATCATGAGGTTCTCGGCCATGACATGCTCGGTGGCGAACTCGCCGCAGCAGGGGCTGGTCAGCGTCTGGCCTTCGTATCCGAGACGGTGGTAGTAGCCGGGCACGATCTTCTCGAAGACGGACTTCGCATCCTGGCCGTAGGCGTAGGTGTGGTTGAAGACGATGTCCTGGACGACCTGGTATCCGGCCTTGTGGAGGTTGCCCACCATCTGGCGGTATTCGGCCGTGCGGGTCCCGCCGTTCGCCTTGACGGCGTACGATCCCTCCGGGGCCGTGTAGTGGAGGGGGTCGTACCCCCAGTTGAAGGCGTCCACGTCCGCGACCTTGCCGACGGCGGCCTGCTGTTCCTGCGAGTCGGGCGCCGCATCGGCCGGCACGGCCGCCTTCCGCTGCTCGGCCGGGTCCTCGGGCACCGAGCCCATGTCGTAGGTGGGCAGAAGGTGCACTGTGTTCATCCCCGCCGCCGCGAGTTCGCGCAAGTAGGCCATCCCGGCCGAGCCCTCGACGCCGAAGGCCCCGTACTTGCCCCGCAGCCGCCGGGGGACGGTCGCGTCCGTGGCGGAGAAGTCGCGCACGTGCAGCTCCACGATGGCGCGCTCGGCGAAGCCTCCGATCCGCGGAGCGGGGGTGTCCGCCCACACCTCGGGCATGTAGCGCTCGTCGGCCAGATCGAGGACGACCGATCGCTTGGAGTCGATGGTCAGCCCCACCGAGTTCGGGTCGGTGACGAGATTGTGCTGGACGGTTCCCGCGATCCCCCTCTGGGCTTCGTCTCCGGGGGTGACGGCGGTGACGGGGATGTAGACCTCGACGTCGTACAGGTAGGGCTTGTCCTTCCAGGTCGGCCTGCCGGTGAGGGTCCACGAGCCGTCCGATTCGCGCCTCATCGGATGCTCGGTGTACCTCTCCGAGATGGGGCCCCTGTACAGGCGGAGCGTGACGGACTTGGCGGTGGGCGCCCACAGCGCGAACGAGGGGACGCCGTCGGCGAAGGTCACGCCCTGGGGCCTCAGGCGCGCCGATTCGGCGTACATCGCGTCGAGGATCCGCGCCGTCTGGAGCGAGGAGAAGGCGACGGGCCCGCCGTCGGGGCCACGCTGGAGGACGACGACCTGCCCCGTCAGGAGGGCTGCGGCGTCCACGGGTTCGGCGAAGCCCAATGCTCCGAAGTCTTCGCCGTCGAACGTGTAGGCGCCCGTCAGGTAGGGGTCGAGGGCCTTCTGCCCGGCGGTGATCCCGCCGTCCTTGACCAGCAGCTCGACCGAGCCGTCCGCTCCCGTGACCCTCTCCCCGTCGAGTTCGATCCCCCCTCTGGCCGCGTAGTACAGCCTGTACGTCGACCCCTGGCGCGTCGGCCAGGCGATCGTGTCCTCGTCGAGCCAGAACCCGATGGCCTGGCCTTCTCCGATAACCGTCATCCTCTTCTTCACCTCCACCGTCGAAACGTGTGAGACGCATACCCTCGAATGTGTCCGATATGCGGCAAATACCGCGAGCTTACCCGGTGCGTCCGACGGATGCGCATTGCGCATCCCACACCCCCGCGCGGGGGAGGCATCCCACACGCCTGTCCAACGCCTGAAGCCGCGGAGAATTTCCGGCCGGGCCCCAGCGCCCGGCCGCCGATCGGCCGAAGCAGGAGCCGGCCGAGCCGGAGGCGGAGCCGGCCGCGGGTGCGCCCTTCGCGTCGACGTGAACGGCCCGATAGCGCGTTCCCCCGGCGGTCTCCGGCCGTGGAAGGTTCTCAGGCCTTCGCCCGGCGCGGCGCAGGGCGAAGGCCCCTCGTGCTCGCGAGGCGACGGGAGAACGCCGTTTCCGCCCACCGCGAACCGGCCGATGGAGACGGACGCGAGCGGTCGCCCGGCGCCAGCGGCTGCCTTCCGCTGCCCGGGCAACGTCGCGGTCATGCACGATATCGATACGCAATTCCATCCCGTGACCGGATCGGAGTGAAATATTATTTATTCATGCCATAAGAGCTCAAATGAGTTGGTGCGGCAAATATTTGCCGCACCAACTTCGATTCAGCTATGAGTAGTTTCATCGCCTTCGACGGAGGAAAGCAAACAATTCATCGCACTTTATAGCCGAAAATGACAGTTTACAGTCAGGAACTCCTATTTTGTTTCCGAATATCGTGGAAATTGCCTGTTACATCGGAATCCGTTCCTTTTATTATCGTTCTGGCCTGTTCAGTTGCAATCCTGTAGTGCTTCAGACGCTCGACGATAGTATCCCGACTATTCTGAAAAGCCGTGGCTGCAGATTCGGCTTTCGCGCTTAAGCCCGAATTCACCAGCCCATCCTCTGAGGCTCTAATGGCGTTTTCACCGTCAATGCGTTCAACCTGTTCAATAGCCGCGTCCAATTTCCATAAAATGGATTTTATAGTGGACTCATCGTATCGTAGGATATTCATTTCTTATTTTCCTTTCTTTAGAATTATTTCAAATAATAAATGTCATTTATTACTTGTGGCCCATGTTTCAGGAGGTTCATTATTTTCATACCTCCCCGTTGTTCGCAGCCTTTGAGGAATATTTTCAGTGCCTTTGGGCCATTCATCATAAAGTTTACCTTTAACACATGGTGTTTCAATTTGAATTATGCTTCTTTTTAAATATGAAATATAAATGCGTGCACCTTTAGGATGAGAAAATACCGCAGAAGCGCCACCGGGTTCACTTATATCGGGTTTAGGTGCATTAAAACCGTAAGGTTGTGCTATTTCATGCATTTTATTTATGGCAGCCTGCCAATTCTGCCGAGTGAACGGCCCTGCAGAAGCCAGACGATACGCTTCCGACGTATAACCGATGGGACAATCGATATGAAAGTTTTCCTCCACCTGTGCCTGAACGGACTGTGGAACCCACTCCCCTACACCGAAATCACGCGTCAGAATATCATAAAACGATAAAAGAAGATTTACCGTTCTATAACGTGCCTCTACTATGGATAAACTGCTTGTATTTTTATGTACGTGCCTATCAGTTATATATTCGTCTGATTTGTTCATACAACTTCCTAAGAGTGATATTATAGAATATATTGCAATCAATTTGAACAGTTTCAGCTGCATATAGTCCCTCAGTTCTCT
>ERZ773009.1032-NODE-1032-length-19886-cov-17.547274_pt1 | contig 19886 bp, 21 predicted proteins | sample MGYA00580663_ERZ773009 | MGnify/ENA primary metagenome ERZ773009 (study PRJEB29015, sample SAMEA2737969) | human oral metagenome | biome: human oral; feature: human-associated habitat; material: dental | place: China | collected 2026 ... | reverse complement strand
CACTTGAGATGATCCACACCTATTCGCTCATCCACGACGATCTGCCCGCGATGGATGATGATGACTACCGCCGTGGGAAGTTGACCAATCATATGGTATACGGGGACGCTGTTGCAATCCTCGCGGGGGATGCACTCCTCACGCTTGCCTTCACGGTGATCCTGCGGCAGAAGGATGTGCCCGCAGAGGCTCTGCTGCGTGTGGTGGACGAGATCAGCCGTGCGGCGGGGGCCGAGGGCATGGTCGGCGGGCAGGTGCTCGATCTCAGAGCAGAGGGAGTCCGCATCTCGATGGAGGAGCTGCGCCGCGTCCACATGGGCAAGACGGGTGCACTCTTCCATGCGGCACTGCGCAGCGGGGCGATCCTTGCGGGTGCGACGGAGCAGCAGCTCGCGGCGCTCACATCATATGCCGATCACTTCGGACTGGCGTTCCAGATCACGGACGATATCCTCGACGTCATCGGAACCTCGGAGGAGATTGGCAAGCCTGTCGGCAGCGACGAGAAGAATCACAAGTCGACCTATGTGTCGCTGACCTCTCTGGAGGAGGCGCAGGAGCTTGCACGCCGTACGGCAGAGGACGCAGAGACGGCACTCTCCATTTTTGGTACAGAGGCAGACTTTTTGCGTGAGCTTGTCGCGTATCTCGTGAATCGAAAGCAATAAGGGATATGAAGAAAGAGCGGTTGGATGTCCTGCTCGTGGAGCAGGGATTTGCCCCCAGTCGGGAGCGTGCCAAGCGGCTCATCATGGCGGGACAGGTGCTCGCAGATGAGCAGCGCATCGACAAGGCGGGCACAACGGTATCCGTGGATGCCGTGCTGCGCGTTGTGGGCGAGGATCTTCCCTATGTCAGCCGCGGCGGGCTGAAACTGGAAAAGGGAATGGCGGTCTTCGGTGCTGTCCTTACGGGGAAAACAGCAGCGGATATCGGCGCGTCGACGGGCGGCTTTACAGACTGTATGCTTCAGAACGGTGCGGCAAAGGTGTTTGCGATCGACGTCGGCTATGGGCAGCTCGACTGGAAGCTGCGCACGGATGCGCGTGTCGTCAATATGGAGCGCACGAATATCCGCAATGTGACACCTGAGATGCTGGGCACACCTCTGGATTTTGCCTCCATTGACGTGGCATTTATCTCGCTGGACAAGGTGCTGCCTGTCGTTCGGACACTCCTTTCGCCGAATGGAGAGGTGATTGCACTCATCAAACCGCAGTTCGAGGCGGGCAAGGAGCGTGTGGGCAAGAACGGTGTTGTCCGCGATCCTGCCGTGCACGAGGATGTAATTCACAAGGTACTTCGTGTGGCCGAGGAACAGGAATTTTTTCCTGCGGGTCTTACGTTTTCCCCGGTAAAGGGTCCGAAGGGGAATATTGAATACCTTCTGTATCTCAAGGTGCAGGGGGAAGGGGAACGGCAGAGCGATGCAGCATCTGTGCATGAGATTGTGACAGAGGCGCATCGGACGCTGGATGGGTGAGGTGCTGATATTTCTATGAGGACAGTTGCGGTTTTTCCGAATCTGATCAAGCCGGAGACGCGCGATATTCTCGTGCGGATTCGTGCGTTTTTCGATGCGCGTGAGACACGCATCATGCTGCCGTATGCGCGTGCGGCGGAGCTCGGCATGGAGGACTGCGGCGTACAGGACATCGAGCGTCAGCCAGCGGATTTCGCGCTCAGTCTCGGCGGGGACGGAACGCTGCTCGGCATCTGCCGCCGCTATGCGGAGAACCCCGTGCCGGTCTGCGGCATCAACATGGGAACGCTCGGCTTTATGGCGGACATCGAGCAGAACGAGCTGGAGACGCGCCTCAAGCAGCTCTGTGCGGGGGATTATCACGTCGAATGGCGGCGATTCCTCGCGGGCTATGTGACGAAGCCGGACGGTGCGGAGCATTTTCTGGGGCACGCCATCAACGATATCGTTGTGATGAAGGGCGACCCCGCACGCATCATCTCCCTTGCGCTGCGGGTCAACGAGACACCGCTCGTTGAGTGCAAGGCGGACGGCTTCATCGTTGCCACACCGACGGGCTCCACGGCGTACGCACTCTCGGCGGGCGGGCCTATCATGAATCCGATGGTGAAGGGGCTCGTCCTCACACCGATCTGTGCACATACGCTGAACATTCGTCCGCTCATCATCCGCGTGGAGGATGTCGTGCACATCCATCTCGTCGATACGCGGCAGAGCATTATCGTTACGCTCGACGGGCAGGAGACGACGCCGATTCATGCGGACGACACGGTGACGGTCAAATCCTCGGATGTACGCGCGGGCATCATCAAATTTGCGGACAAGGACTACTATCAGACATTGCGTACAAAGCTTTGGAGAAACTGCTAGGAGAGAGCGGAATGAAAAGTCGGCGCCACGAACTCATCAAGAAGATCATCGGTGAGGAGATCATCGAGACGCAGGAGGCTCTTGCCGAGGCTCTGCGCGCGCGGCATATGCGTGTCACGCAGGCAACCATCTCGCGGGACATCAAGGAGCTTTTCCTCATCAAAGTCCCCGCAGGAAACGGACGCTATCGCTATGCCGTATCCCCGCACGAGAGCGTGCGGTTCTCCGAGGGGCGGATGAAGCGGCTCTTCAAGGACAATGTGATCCTGTGCGACTTCAGTGAGAACATCGTTCTTGTGAAAACCATACCCGGCGGTGCTGCGACCGTCGCGTCTGCGCTTGACAGTTCGGACTGGCAGGAGGTTATCGGTACGGTTGCGGGCGACGACAGCATCTTTGTCCTCGTCAAGCCGAAGGATGCGGCAGAGGAGATCGTTGCGCGCATTCAGGAACTGATTCGCTGAGGGGAGGAAACACTATGCTGCAAAGCCTTCGCGTGTGGAATTTTGCGCTGCTCGAGGAAGTTGCCGTTGAGTTTGGCGCGGGACTCAATATTCTCACGGGGGAGACCGGTGCGGGCAAATCCATCCTGATTGATGCACTCGGGGCAATTCTCGGGCAGCGCGTCTCGAGCGATGCCATTCGCAGCGGTGCGGATGCCCTGCGCGTCGAGGCGGTGTTTTCGCTTGATGAGAGCGATGCAGACCTGTGCGCTCTGCTCGCGGAGCAGGAAATCGAATGCGAGGATGAACTCATTGTCTTGCGCAAGATCGCGCGGACGGGCAAGGGATCGATCCTCGTCAACGGCAGTCATGTCACCCTGACCTTTCTAAAAAAAATCGCTCCGTATCTCGTGGATATCCACGGGCAGAACGAGAACCTTGCCCTTCTGCGTGAGGACGCACAGCGCAATCTGCTTGAGGGCGGAGACAGCGATCTGTGTACGCGTCTTGCGGCGTATGCACAGGTCTATGCGGACTGGAAGGAAAAGACGCGCCTCAGAGAGGAACGTGCGGAGGAGATTGAGGATATCGGCGAGCGTCTCGAGCTGCTGCGCTGGCAGGAGAAGGAGATTGCCGAGGCAGAGCTGACGGTGGGCGAGGACGAAGAACTCGAGACGGAGATTCGCCGTCTTTCCCATGCGGAGCGTCTGGTCGAGAATGCTGCCGAGGCGGCGAACCTGCTCAGCGAGGATGGGGAGGAGGGGCTCGCCGTTCTGTCCGCGCTCGCCCGCGTCACCCATGCACTCGATGAGGTTGCGCGCTATGACGACGCTCTCGCGAACGCGCAGAATATGATCGAGGAGGCATACATTTCTCTACAGGAGGCATCCTATGAGGTGCGCGACTACCTCGACAGCATCGATGCCGACCCTGCGCGTCTCGACCGCATCCAGACACGTATGGATGTGATCGACCGTCTCAAAAAGAAATACGGCGGGACAATCCCCGCCGTACTGGATCGGCTTTCCTCCGTTCGCAGTGAATTGGAAAGCGCCGACAACTATGATATGGACATGGCGCAGCTGGACAAGGAAATCGGCACACTTCACAAACAGCTGAAGAACCTTGCGGCGGAGCTGACTGCACGCAGACAGGAGGTCGGCGCAGCACTTTCCGCCGACATTGCGCGTGAACTCCAGGGGCTCGGCATGGCAAAGGCGCGTTTCCGCATTGTCGTCACCCCCGCAGAGAAATACACAAGCCGCGGCGCGGATAGTCTCGCTATGCTATTTTCCGCAAACGTGGGCGAGGAGGAGAAGCCCCTCGAAAAAATCGCCTCAGGCGGCGAGCTCTCGCGCATTGCACTCGCCATCAAATCCATCGTCGCCGCACGCGATACGGGCGGGACGAGCATGGTGTTCGATGAGATCGACACGGGCATCGGCGGGCGCACCGCCCAGATGGTCGCCGAGCGCATTGCCTTCGTCGCGCACTACAAGCAGGTTCTCTGCATCACGCATCTGCCGCAGATTGCGTGTATGGCGGACAACCATCTCTACATCGCAAAGCGTGTCAAGGGCGACGCAACCGTGACACAGGTGACTGCACTCTCTGACGAAGAGCGCGTGCGCGAGATCGCACGCATGGCATCCGGCGATGATGTCACCGAGGCGGCACTCGCGAATGCGCGCGAAATGCTCGCGGGTGCGGAGAAGAAGAAGACCGATTTTCCGAAGAAATCGAAGACAAAGAATTGAGAGGTATCTCGTGAAGAGATACGGAATGAAACGTATCCTGCTTGCAGGACTCGCAGCAGCATCGCTCTGTATGGGCAGCGTCCATGCAGAGCCAATGGCACAGCAAATGTCGTCACCGCTCGTTGCCTATACGAGTGTGCGTGACGCATGGGCGGTCGCAGGGCTGCCTGTCTATACGCCGACCCTCCTGCCCGTCGGTTACGAGCAGAAGGATATCATCGTCATTGACAGGAACCTCGCCGAGATCTTCTACCGCAATGAGGCGGGCAAGGAAATTCTGTTCCGCATGGCGAAGGGCGATGCGGACATCAGCGGCGACAATACGGTCTATGAGGTCAATCAGGTCGTGCAGATCGGACGTCAGTATATCCGCGTCAAGGGGACGGACAAACGCGTCAGCCTTGCACTCTGGTCGCGTGGCGGCTACACCTTCTCCCTTTCGTTTGAAGAACCCGTCTCCATTGAGGCAGTACAGGCTATCGTCAGCACAGTACCGTGGAACTGAACAGCGATTCTCAATGTAAAAGAGATTCCATCCGTCATACCGACGTTTGGAATCTCTTTTTTTGAGAATAATGGATTTTACACGGTTATCTCAATTTGATTTCCTTCAATACCGATGATGCAGCTTTCGTAATATCCATCTCCGGTGATGCGCGGTCCACTGACGACTTCGTAGCCGTCGGCTTTCATGCGAGCGGTAAGCGAATCAACCGTTTCTTTGCTGCCGACACTGAATGCGACATGGATAAAGCCTGTTCTGGCGAGATCTTTTATATCATCTGCCATGATCGGTTTCTTCATAATTTCCAGTCTTGCTCCATCATCGAAGGATATGAAATAGGAGCGGAAATCGGTTTTTTTGTTGTGGTAGCCGTCGTTGGCAGTACCATTCAGATATTTTACGAAAAATTCCTTTGCTGCCTCCAAATCATTCACATACATTGCAACGTGCTCAATTTTCATTGCGTGATCCTCCCATTTATCAACTGCATAGTAGTATTCGGTGTACCATAGGTATTTTCCTTTGTCGATGGTTTTTTCTAGGCAGCGTATTCTCTCTTGTGTTATAATTTTCTTATATTTGAAATACAGGAGGGAATAGCGTTGTTTGCAAAGACCTATCAAGATATAAATAAAGAAACAATTGACCGATGGGTTGAAGAAGGATGGATGTGGGGAAAATCTACGTCTCATGAGGAGTATCTCGAAGCGAAGCAGGGGAATTGGAATGTTTTGCTGACGCCTACGGTTTGTGTTCCGCATGAATGGTTTGGGGATCTAAAAGGGAAGAAGATTCTGGGGTTGGCATCGGGCGGCGGTCAGCAAATGCCAATATTTCATGCGTTGGGCGCGGAGTGTACCGTGCTTGATTATTCCTCGAAGCAGATAGAATCTGAATTGTTGGTAGCTGAGCGGGAAGGCTATCATATCAATGCCATTGAGGGAGATATGACAAAAAAACTCCCTTTTTCAGATGAAAGCTTTGATGTTGTGTTTCACCCTGTTTCGAACTGCTATGTGGAAGATGTGGAGTTTGTCTTTCGTGAAGCGTACAGAGTTTTGAAACAAGGCGGCGTGCTGCTGTCCGGATTGAACAATGAAATCAACTATATGGTTGACCGTGAAGAAAAAGAAATTGTTTGGAATATGCCATTTAATCCGTTGAAAGATGAAAAAGCGAAGGAGTTCATGCTGGCGGAACGCTCCGGAATGCAGTTTTCTCATACGATGAGCGAGCAGATCGGAGGTCAGCTGAAAGCAGGATTTACGCTGCTTGATCTATATGAAGATACCAATGGATTTGGCAGACTGCACGACATGAACATCAAAACCTATATCGCAACAAAATCTGTCAAATAAATATTTGTATGAGGGCAGATGATCATATTTTTTGAATTGATTCTGTATGTTCTCCTATTTATGTGTCCGAGCTCGTTTTATAATGAAGCATTGCTTTTCTACACGTTCAGTTTAGAATATTTCATACGTGCTGATAAGGAATGATACGGATGGAACTAAAGATATTCACGACGTTCCGAACAATTGTGCGCACGGGCAGCTTTACAAAGGCGGCGCGTCTCCTCAGTTACACGCCGTCGACGATTACGTTCCACATTGCGCAGCTGGAAAAGCTGACGGGCGTACCGCTTTTTGAGAAAAGCGGGCGGCGCATGATCCTGACAAATGCGGGCGAGGAACTGATTCCGTATGTGGACGAGGTGCTTGCTGCAGTGAAGAAGGTCAAAAGCTTTCAATATGGCATTGCCACCTATCAGGGGACGCTCACAGTCGGTGCGCCGGAGTCGCTGCTCTGCTTCCGTCTGCCGCCCCTGCTCAAACATCTGCATGCGCATGCACCGCGCGTCGATCTGCGCCTGCGCTCGCTCACGAGCCGCGATGTTGTTGCGGCACTCAGTGACGGGCAGATCGATGTCGGTCTCGCATACACGATTCAGGAGAGAGACAAGGAGAACCTTGCGTTCCGGATGTTTGAGGAGTGTCCCGTGCATTTCTATACCTCGGTTGGTGCTGCTGTATGGTGTCCGAATCTTTGTGAGCGGGAGATGGAGATCAACGAGATGCCGCTGATCACGATGCCGCATCCGGGTGAGATTCGGCAGCTGGCAGATGACTATCTGCGGCAGCGGGGGATCTCGTTTACGAATATGATTGAGCTGCGAAGCACGCAGACCATTATCAATCTGGTTGAGAACGATATGGGGATTGCACTGCTGCCGGATCATGCGGTGCGGGAACGCATGGCTCTCGGCCGGCTGACTGCAGCGCAGTCAGATCCGATGACTGTCACGTCATACTACGGGGTTCATCGGAATAAATGGCGCAGCCCCGCAATGAATCTCTTCCTGGAAATCCTTGGGGAGGAGAGCGGAAACCAGGGCGGAGAGGATCTGCTTCACGATGAGGAGGATGTCGATGCAGCCGATTCTCGCTGAGGAAATTCGGGACTTTCTCCTGTCTCGACATCCTCACACGCCTGGATTTTGCAGATATCGAGTGTACGCTCTCTGCGGAGACGGGCTGCATCGTGCGCTGTTTCTTTCGTGGACCGCTGGCAAAGGCGGACGGCATCCGGCACGAGACTGCAGAAGAGCTCCTTGCCACACTGCCGCCGGAGGAGGGGGCGGTCACGGCATCGGCGCCGCTGCCGCCGCCGATGAGCGATACGGCGGGCGTGTCGGATTTCCTGCGGGAAGAGGGCGCGGCGCATGTCCTTGTCACGCCGTCGGGCTGCCGCAATGCGCTTGCACGCATGGATCTCATGCCGGAGCGCAGCGATGTCTATGCGCTCATCCCACAGGCGGAGGACTATATCTTTGGCATGGAGGAGACCGCTGCCGCAGAGATCGGTGCGCTCGCAGCAGAGGGAACGTACCGCACGGTGCATCTCCTCAGCTCGCCAGTGCCCGCATTTATGGCGATGGAGGCTGCACCGGTTCTGCAGGCTGCGGAGGAGCAGGGCTGCCGTGCGTATGCATCGCCGACGGACGGCTTTCATGATGCCGTGTGCGGTGTTGCAGCGGAAATGCTTCGCCTCGTGAAGGAGGCGGCCAATGGGTGGAGGGAGGCGGGGCAGACGGTTCTCATCCTCGGGTACAGCCCGCTGCTGTTCGGCGATATGGCACAGCTGGATGCCCCGACTGCTTTTCTCACTGCATACGGCTGCGACGTGTGCACTGCAGGGCGCGACGCACTGACCGAACGCCCCTCATTGGTCTGGTTGGTATCTGCTGCCGGTGTGTCGGCGGCAGAATGGCTGCGCAGGGAATACGATGTGCCCGTTGTCCGCAGCCTGCCGCTCGGGGCTGCGGGGCAGACTGCATGGCGGGCTGAGATCGCTGCGGTACTTGGCTTGCCCATAGAGGGGGCATCTGTGGAGCAGACAGCAGGAGATCTGCATGCGGATAAGATCCTCATTATCGCCGACCCGATTGCTGCCGCAGCCATTGATCGTTTGTTTCGTGCATATGGATTTCGCAATATCCGCTTTGCAGCCTATGCGTGGGACGAGGATACGGCGGCATTGTATCGACAGGCGGCTGACACCGACGTGCTCGTCTTTCGTACGGCTGCGGAGCTGCAGTCCGCATGGGATGCGGCGGATGCTGTCGTTGCTGATCCTGCGCTGCTGCCTGCGATGGGGGAGAAGCGCATCGCTCCGCTGCCGTTGGGGCTGCTCTCGGGCAGAGACGCTGCGGGAGAGAGGAGCGGTGTGCTTGGTGCGGACTTTGCTGCGGTTCTGGACGCATTTTTGAAAGGATAATGCTTCAAAAATATTGAAGTATTGTTTTGAATCTATTCGATTGTACTTAATCGTAGACTATGATAATCTTTCCGTCAATTGATCGTTTCATGGGGGTTTTTAGAAGAAATAGGAGGACATGATGACACATCGTTTTTCATTCGGTTTTCTTGCAGTGCTGATGCTCCTCTGCGCTGTGCTTGCAGGATGCGGATCGCAAGAGGCAGCCGCGCCCAAGGCGGAACGGGTTGTGACGGACACGGCCGGACGCGAGGTGCATTTGCCGGGAGAGGTCAAGAGCATCGCCGTCGTGCCGATCCCGTGGGCATCCGTTGCCTTTGCGGTGGACGGCTCGGCGGATCGCATTGCGGGTATGCACCCGTCGGCGAAGAAGTCGTATGAGAAGTCCATGCTCAAGGTTCTTGCACCGGGGATGGCGAATGCCACAACAGACTTTGTCGGGCAGGATTTCTCCATCCACATGGAGGAGCTTGGCAAGCTAAACCCGAGTGCTATCATCGTCTGGAACTATCAGGAGGATGAGATCGCACAGCTTGAGAAATTGAAAGTCCCCACGATTGCGCTGAAGTACGGCACGTTGGAGGACGTCCAGCAGGGCATCCGCGTCATCGGTCAGGTGTTTGGCAAGGAGGAACGTGCCGAGGAGCTAGTGCGTTTTCAGCAGGACATCATGGCGTATTTTGAGACGAAAAAGGCGGCACTCGAAGGCAAAGCAAAGCCGAAGGTGCTCTACCTGCGCGATCGCGATCTCAAGGTTGCGGCGGGCGAAACCGTCAACACGATGATGATTGAGACGGCGGGCGGTGTGAACGTCGCAAAGGATGTGCAGGGGCAGTGGACACCGATCACGATGGAGCAGATCGCCGCGTGGGACCCCGATGTCATTATTCTCAGCAATTTTGACCCGATTCAGCCTGCCGATCTCTTCGAGGATAAACTTGAGGGACAGAATTGGAAGAACATCAAGGCGGTGCGCGAGGGACGTGTCTACAAGGCGCCGATTGGTCTGTACCGCTGGGATGCGCCCTGTGTCGAGACACCGCTGATGATCAAGTGGATCGCGCAGAAACTGCATCCGGATGTTTTTAATGACTACCGTCTGACGGACGATCTTCGTGGCTTCTATGAGAAATTCTTCTCGTACACGCTGACGGATGCCGATCTCAAGATGATTCTGCACGAGTGAGTGCCCCTATGAAACAAAACAATGCAGCTCTCTGGACGATCATGACAGTGCTGCTCATCGCTGTGTTCTTCCTTTCTCTTGCAGCGGGACGCTTTGCGATCGAGCCGGCGGCCGTCTGTGACATTCTCATGCGTGCGGCCGGAGGCAATGCGGGTACGGATATGGCATCGACTGTCGTTCTGGAGCTGCGTCTGCCGCGGACGATCCTCGCCATGCTCGTTGGCGCGGGGCTTTCGCTCTCGGGAGCTGTCTACCAGGGGATTTTTCGCAATCCGCTTGTCAGCCCCGACGTGCTCGGTGTCTCAAGCGGCGCAGGGTTCGGTGCCGTGCTTGGCATCCTCCTCTGGGGGACAGGCACGGGGACTTCGGTCATCGCCTTTGTCTGCGGCATGGCGAGTGTCGGACTTGCGTACTATTTCTCGCGCAGCCGTGGCTCTGTCTCGATGATGTCGCTCGTGCTCTCGGGTATCATCATCTCGTCGATCTTCTCCGCGCTCATCTCGCTCGTGAAATATGTCGCGGATCCTTATGACAAGCTGCCCGCCATTACTTATTGGCTCATGGGCAGCCTTGGCAAGGCGGACTTTGATAAAATCCAGATCATCGGGCTGCCGATGATTGCCGCAGGGGTACTCCTGATTGCGATCCGTTGGCGCATCAACATCCTTTCGCTCGGTGAGGAGGAGGCACGCAGCCTCGGGGTGAATCCTGCGCGCATCCGCAACATTGCCATCGTCGCGGCGACGATCCTCACGGCACTCTCAGTGACGGCCTGTGGCATCGTCGGATGGGTCGGGCTCGTCATCCCGCACATGTGCCGCCGCATGGTCGGTGTCGATCATGCGCGGCTTCTGCCCGCTGCATGCTTTACGGGGGCGATCTTCCTCGCACTCGTCGATATCTGTGCGCGGAGTCTCCTTGCGGCAGAGCTGCCGATCGGTATTCTCACGGCACTCCTCGGCGCACCATTCTTTGCCTTCCTGCTGAAGCGTACGCGGGAGAAACAGGGGGATTGGTCATGATTACGGTGAAGAATGCCGCCTTTTCCTACGACGGCAGAAACGAACTGTTCTCCGATCTCTCCTTTTCCCTCGCGGCGGGTGAGGTTCTCACCATTCTCGGGCGCAACGGCATCGGCAAGACCACGTTCCTGCGCTGCCTGCTCGGCATTCTGCCGTGGACGCGCGGGGAGTGCCTGGTGGACGGGCAGCGGCCCGATCCCGCTGTGGTCAGCGATGTGATCGGCTACGTGCCGCAGAGCCATGCGCCCGCCTTTCCCTACACTGTCTTTGAGATGGTCATGATGGGGCGTGCGCGGCGCATCGGACTCTTTCGGACACCTGCGGCGGCAGACCGCGCACGCATTGCGGAGCTGCTCGATCTGGTCGGCGTCCTGCCGCTCGCGGAGCGTGCCGCGACCGAGCTGAGCGGCGGACAGCTGCAGATGGTCTACATCGCCCGCGCACTTGCAGTCGAGCCCAAGCTGATGATCCTCGACGAGCCGGAGGCACATCTGGACTTTCATAACCAGATGATTGTTCTACGCCTGCTGAAGAAGCTGTCAAGAGAGCAGAACATGGCCATTGTCATGAACACGCACTCACCCGAGAACGCGCTCAAGATCTCGGACAAGAGCCTGCTCATGCGGCGCGGGGAGCAGCTCTTTGGCCCGACAGAAAGCCTGCTCAGCGAGGAGAATCTTCGTCGGTTCTATGACATTGACTGTCGCGTCACGGAGACACGCGTCGGGGATGAGGTGCATCGGGGGCTGTTGACGTTGTTGTAAAAAATAGTTTCAATTTATCAGCGATTTTTTAGCAAAAATAGGATATGGAATCAGCCTTTGCGGAGAAGTAATTTTCTGTGAGGGCTTTTTTGATGGAGGTGAAGCGATGCCGAGAAAATCGAAGCGATCATGTCGCATGACAGGCTGCCCAAACCTTACAGACTGAAAGGTCTGGTATTGAGGGGCGCACAAGAAAAATATGCAGCGCCATATCGTGGAGTTGAGATTGAGGTCGATGGATTATTTCTCCATTTATTTATATGCGCATGGAGAAATGTGCAAAAAAATACACATCACCTGTGCTATACTCTCTGTGTAAGCAAGACGAGAGGGAGATAGCGCGATGTACGGTGCAAACAAGAAAATGTTGAATCTGCTGATTCTAAAGGTACTGCAGGAGCACTCGGATGCAGACCATCGACTGACGCAGGGCGAGATCATCCGTTTGCTGCAATTACAGTATGGGATTACCTGTGACCGCCGCTCGGTGCGCAGCAATATCCAGTCGTTGCAGGATATGGGCTACGACATCGCAACACGCGGCGGATGTTGGCTCGTAGAACGGGACTTCGATGATGCCGAGCTGCGCATGCTGATCGACAGCGTGCTGTTCTCGCGGACGCTCTCTACGGCGCAGGCAAGACGCCTCGTTGAAAAGCTGCGGTCATTCGGCAATCGCTACTTTCATGCGAAGGTGGCGCACATCTCGAATCTGCCCGAACTCGCACATGCGGACAACAAGCAGGTGATGATCACCCTCGACGTACTCAACGATGCCATCGAGGAAAAACGCAAGGTGCGGTTTACCTACAACACCTATGGGACGGACTTCAAGCTGCATCCGAAGAGCAGTGTTCCGTACATCGTCAATCCTTATCAACTTGTTGCGAACAACGGTTGGTACTATCTCATCGGTAACTACGATAAATACGATGACGTATCGCACTACCGCATTGACCGCATCACGGCGATTGAGATGCTGCCAGATGCGGCAAAGCCGAAGAGTGCTGTGCGTGAGTTCGCCCGTGGATTCAGCCTCCCGCGCCACATGGAAGAGCATATCTATATGTTCGGCGGCGAGAGTGTCACCGTGAAGATGCGGACATTTCCCTATATGATGGATGCGCTCGTTGACTGGTTTGGCAAAGACTTCCGCATCATGCAGGAGGAGAACAATCAGATGATTGTCACGCTGTCGTGCAATGAGGCAGCGATGCAGTACTGGGCACTGCAGTACGGTCTGTATGTTGAGATTTTAGAACCGCAGAGTCTGCGCACAGTAGTTCGTGAGAATCTGCGGCGGATGGCAAGCATGTATGAGGGGAACGTATGAATCTTTGGAGCAACATCTACACCTACGGACTGACACCGGAGGAGATGGAGTGGGTGCGCAGGACATTCGTGACAGACTTTGGGTATCATCTGTATGAAGCGGAGGAATTCAGCGATCTGCTTGCATTTCCGGCGATTGGCCTTTTCGTGCAGCCACACGCAATGGACGCAGACGAGCGTGAGATTTTGCTGAATTTTTATCACGAAGCCTATGCGGAGGACAGGAGTCTCGTTATCGTATTCATGGAGCGCGTGGAGATTCCTCCTGCACTTATAGATACTTCGCTCTATATCTATGATGGGGGGCCTGAACATACTGCGCAGGTGCGCGGGGCACTTGCATTCTGTGCAGGTGTACGGGATTATGAGCGGAGTGAGGCTCAGGCGACAATGGTCGATTTTGACGAGGAGGAATGAAGGATATGGAACTCATGGAGCGTTACGAGGCTCTCAAGACAAAAGTCGTGCAGCGTAGAGAGGAGTTTCGTGCGCTGATGGCGTATATTGAGCAGGAGACGGCGTATCTGACGGCACCCGCCTCGACGCGCTACCATCTCTGCCGGGAGCGCGGCTTGCTTGAGCACAGCGTGAACGTTGCAGAGCATCTGCTGCGAATCAAGGCGGTGCTCGCCCCTGAGATCAGCGACGAGAGCTGCGTCATCGTTGCACTCCTCCATGACCTCGGCAAGGCAGGAATGCCCGGCACACCGCAGTATCTGCGCAGCGAACCGTCATCTGGTGAGCGAGCATCGCGCAGCCCTTATCAGTTCAACCGCGACCTCCTCTATCTGAGTGTTCCGATTCGCGGACTCTATCTCGCAGCGAGCAGATTCCCACTGACAGAGGAGGAGGTACAGGCGATCGTCTACCATGACGGGCAGTATGTCGAAGATAATAGGAGCGTTGCCGCGCGGGAGGAAAAGCTGACGCTTCTCTTGCAGTATGCGGACAACTGGAGTGGATTCATTGTAGAGAGGGAGTGTGCATGATGGCACGCGGTGTAAGCAAAGAAAAGGTATATGCGAGAATCAAACGTCGCTGGATGAGACTCAATCCAGGGAAAGAAGCCCTCTTCAGTGAGGAGAATCCATATTATCTACAAGACATGGGCGACAATCTGATTGAGCCGATGTATGAACGCGTGCGCCGCTCCTACCAAGCGGGCGCAGGGCGTGAACTTGACAAGGATATGCGAGCCCTTCATTCCTCTGCGGCAATGACATACAATCTGTTTGGCAATGGTCCTGCGTATCTCTTTGATGGCGAACCTTACGACATCATGCGCCGTGCATATACTGTGACGTACGAAAAACAGCTGACCGCACTCAACCCGATTGCGAAAGCCCATCTCGATGCCTGCCTCTCCCGCAGAGGCGAGTTGATCCTCTTTGAGATGAAGATGACGGAGTGGCTGGCGAATTCACATGACCCGCTGCCGGCATCGTATCTCAGCAGTGAGAAGAAATACCCCGACTGGGACTTGTTCGTTGGTCTGAAAATGACGCGGGATCTGTTTCATACAGAGGCGGGGGAAAAGGGCTATGCTCCACGGGCAAAACATCTGGATACGGCGCAGCTCTTTAAGCATGTCTATGCGATCTATAACGCCCTCTTTTACACAGGAGAGCTTCCGCTCACAGAGAGGGTTAAACTCTGTCTCTGTGTATGGACCATAAGCAAGCCTTCGTTCTTTGACGACCCTGCGCAGTATAACCTCTATGCGACGGCAGAGAAGGAGCTGCGCGAGGAGTTTGAGGCATTTCGTGCGCGTTTGGGGGATTTGATCGGAATGATGGAGGATCGTGGCGTTTGGTTCGATGTGGAGTTGTTGACCGTGCGGGAGCTGATTTCTCGTATGCATAAAAATGATCAACTGAAACGCTATCTTTGCTGATACTGCTGTGAGAGGAAAGGAACGGCTGAAATGAGAGTACTTGGATCGGAAATGGTCTCCGTACGATTGTGACAGGCCTGCAGTCGTCGAACTATCCTTTCTCCGTGAAATTTACGGCGGCCTCGATGATGGGATATGGGCTCTATGATGAGATGTTGTACTCGATATGGGAGTTTCAAACGTATCTTTCGCAGATACCGCTGCAGCGGAGGTGAGTTAAATCCTGTTGACGTTCATATATTTTCGTTATGGTGACTGTGAAGAGAGAGGAGTCGTTCGAATATGAAGATCGATAGAGAGCACTGGCGTCAAGAGCTGCGAGCGAGGAAATGGATGGAACGTGGATTTGAGATGCGCCGCGCTGCCTTCGTGGACACACAGCGTCGCGTGTTGGAAGATGCACGTCTGAGCCCGTATTCTTGTGCTGTCACCGAGACGATACTCAACTCTATGAGTGACGATTATGAAGACCTTGATCTGAATGTGCCAGTCGCGCACTTTTGTGAGGAAGACGCATATAGCCGTACGATGGGGATGCAGTGTCTGGGGAGTTCCAGAGGGCGCTGGTTCCTTGGCATACGTGGAGAAGAGGCGCACATTTATGTGCAGGCGGGGGAACTGATAGACATCGCGCGAAAACTCTCCCTTGCGCATCCGGAAAAGTTGGTTGTGGCGGTGAACCCGGGGTCTGCGACAAGCCCCGGCGGTTACGTTCACATCGGTGCCGACGGTGTGGAGGAGACTTTCTGCATTTGTTCCAATCTCTATTCGACACTTGTGGGCGAAAATATATGGAACGCTTTTTACAAAAAGAATCTTGCAAACGAGGATGATGAGGCAACGAGCGACTGCATCTATTCAGAGAATATCACGATCTTTAAGGAGATTCGCGAGGGAGTGCCGCAGCCTCTCCCCGAGAGCGAGTGGGGATATGTCGACGTCATCACGTGTGCACCGCCGAATATGGCGGGTGGACACATGAGTTCTCCGGCGGAAAGAGTGCTCGCACATAAGCGTCTGGACAAGTATGATATGACCGACAGTCTGGTAAGAACAACGCTGTTTTCCCTGCACTTTCTGCGCGGCAGAGCGATTTGTGAATGTGCCCTCAATCCCCTTTGGGGTGACGAGAAGAAAAGCGAGAAGATTCTTGTGCTCCCTGCCTTTGGCTGTGATTATCGGGAGAATCCGCCGGACATTGTTGCCGAGGCATATGCAGCGCTTATGAAGACCTATGCGAAGGTTTTTGACACTGTTGTGTTTGCTGTAGGCGAGCATTGTGATGTTTTCCGCGAGGTGTTTCAAAAGCAGGGACTCACATTGCGGGAGTGTGCGGATGAAGATGCAGCATCCGAGGAGTTGGAGAAGCTGCCGGAGCTGAATCTGTGGGCAGATGACGATACAGCGGAAGAAGGGTTGGATAGTGACACTAGAGGGACGTTTCTGTCACATGAAATAGGCTATAGCCCTGAGCCCAATGATAAATTTAATGATTTGACCTGTGACATCCGGATGACACCATGGAATCCAGATGCACTGACTGAAATGAACGTCGGGTATACCATAGGAAACTTCTTTGATGGTACATCTTTTATTGCAGAGGAGATTCAGCTAAGTGAAGAGCGTGGTTTCTTGATGTTCTACATGCGCCCGATTACAATTTATGAAGAATGGGGGCAGCGTGTCCATGTATTCGATGATGATCCTGAGCGGTTTGTCGTGGAAAGGCATGAAAAAGTGTGGGAGGAGGTCGACAGTAAACAGGATACGCTTTCCGTATGCTTAGTTTCGTCGGAGGAAGTCCTTGCGGCACGGGTATTTGCTGCAAGCATGAAGCCGGGAGAAATCTCCACAGATATGCGGAAATTTGAGTGCTACGTAAAATACCTTGGCGGATGGGATATACTGGTATCGCCGACGAATCGCTATCAGGGAGCACTTCAGTACCTGACCGATCGGTGGGGAGAGGATGTTGTCTGTGTGATGATCTCCCTGAAGGATGCCTATACCTATATGAGTCTTAAGAGCTTTCAGTGGGATACAGAGGAAAATGATTGGGATGCACGTATAATCGATTCTGATGCAGAATGAAAAATAACAGAGATTCCATTCGTGACCTGACCCCAAAAAGTTAGACTTAGGGAAGCACTGAGATGCCATCGAACAGGGAAGGAAGGTTCGCTTCATTGCCTGTAATAAACTGGCGATGAGATACTGGGCACTGCAGTATGGGGAGTATGCAGAGATTTTAGAGCCGGAAAGTCTGCGGGATGATATTCGTGACGCAGTCGATTGTATGGGAAGTGTTTATCGGTAAGTCGCATGCACTAACGATCACTTTTGTGGGAAGAATGTGCCACACATCGGGGGAGATGTTGGCATCATTGCTTTTCAATCTCCATTTGCCAAAGGAGCTAAAGGGATCCTGATATTTTCGATGATAGGTATACACGGATTGGAGTTGAGGTACAATGAGCAAGTTTGACAGAGAGTTAGCGAGAGCTCTTATGAAGCGATTGCCAAATAGACTCGATTATGTTGTGTCGTACAGAATTGAAGGTGCGGTAGAACTGCGCGAGATGACGACAGGGCATGATCGTGTGGTCATTATCATTGACTGCGAAACAGATGCAAAAACGATAGCGCCGATTCTGGATGCGCTCGTTCGATTTATAAAAAGGGACAATTACTTTTGGCTGTCATATTACAGCGTATTTTTATGGCGGGATGAGACATTTTCGCCACTGTCACCTTTGCGTGTGTCGGCATCGAGACTTAGGCAGCACTTTGAAAAAATCAATGTATACGATAATGTAAGTGGGAGTTGGGAAAATTTTAAGGAGATATATAAGCCCCACAAAAATGCAGGGCAGGCAATTCTCATCACGACAGCAAGGAAGGTTGCTCAGTTGAGAGAAATGCGCACGATTGGAGCAAATAATCTGCTCCTTTTATATCCGAAAGATGATGAATCAGAAAACAAGGGGACGATCGCAGGTATTCCTTGCATTGCTTATTGAAGATGGTTTTAGGTAATAGAGGGGGATATAACCGATATGAACTTTTATAGTCCAGCCGAAGAAAAGATATTGGAAATGTATGCAGCGAAACAGTTGAGTGTTCACCATGATGCTTCCACGAATCCCATTTGCGTTGCATGTAAAAATTCTTGCGACCAGAAGGGGCTTGAACTCAAAGGACCGATCAGCGCATGGTGTGTGGGTAAAAATTTTTATGAAAATCCTTACCGTGTATTATTCATAGGGAAAGTAGCACGTGGGACTCCAGGCAGCGAGGAAACACATTGTTACAATAACTTTACTGCTTCCAGAGATGACTTGTGGCATGCACGTTGGTCACAATACTGGAGTTATACAAGATTGATTTGTCAAAACGTGTTTGGGAATGACAGCATCGAGAATATTGCTTTCACTAACATGGTAAAATGCAATGTTTCATCGACAACGGATCAGAATACGAGAGAGACGAAGGATTTTTGTATTACGCAACTCGAAATTATAAAAGAAGAGATAAAAATTATTAAACCCGCTAAGATCGTCTTTTATACGGCGAGAGACTATGACTACTATATACGGCATTTGTTTGATAACCTTACGGTCAAGGTTGGTGGACAGTGTCAAATCGGAAAAAGGAATATGCCGTGGCTAGAGGCTGCTTCCGAGGCTGATGATATTCGCATTTTGCGTGTCGGTCACCCGGAGCGTAAGAAAAAAGTGGACTTTACAAATAAAATCAGTGCATGGATACAATCCTGACGTTAGCGATCCAGCTCCATTGATATGTGGCGCAGAAGTTAGGGGGGGGATGTGATATTTGTATAAGGCTTTGAGAAAAATCCAGTCTTGACTGAAACAGATGAAAAGAGGGAGAACAATGTTTGAGGAAATGTTCAAAGACAAAGAGAATACCTCGATGGATCATGGGGTAAGACTCACCTGCACGGATGAGAGCGTGTTTTCTGTGCTTGCTCACTATTACTCTCATGTCGAGGAGTATGAATCTCTATGTGGGATGCCCGTGCGTCTATTTTATCCGGAAGTGGAACAGGAACATGAAACTCCAATCTCCATGGATGAGGTGTCTTGGCGAAATACCGTGTTGCTTTCGGACATGCAGGTGAGAAGCATACCATCTGAAGTGTTGAAAGAGCAGGATGCCATCTGCGTTTACCGTACGAATTCTGAGGAAAACTTTGCCGCCTGTGCAGAGCAGTTGGTTGCGTTGCCGGAGGATAGAGGCAACGGATATGCCGAACCTGCTGTCTTTTGTTTTGCAGATGTCAATTCTGCGAAGGCGTATCTTTGCGGATCTGGCTTATGGGCACCCGGTCAATCTCAAGTAGTGGGGGCGACATGGGACGATGTTTTACTGCTTCTTGCATCGACAAAGGGGAATCGGCGATGGATCTCGGGAGAATCTCTCCCGTTAGAGGAGCTACCGTCTCGGAATGGAGCAGTACAGGGCGTACAGCTGATCTTCCGAGGTTCGTCAGATCTCTCCATGTTCGATGTGATGGAAAAATCGGAAGCAATCGCCGGTTGTTTTGCAGATGGGGTCAATGTTCTATGGCAGATTGAGGTGTATGATAAGAACGAAGTCCTTGTTTTTGTCGCACAGCCCATGTCCTAAAAATTATAGTGCCCAAAGGACAGTGAATAGAGCCGGCTCTATTTGTATGCAGGAAATCAACTTGGTGAGGAGAGAGCGAAAATGCGAGTGTACGAGGGCGCACGCGAACTTAGAATTGCGTGCAGGCATGATGATTTACTGCTGCCATTGAGCGAATACGCTCCTCATCAGGAGACCTGCGAGATCGAATGCGGTATTTC
>ERZ773009.1026-NODE-1026-length-19936-cov-10.953926_pt1 | contig 19936 bp, 17 predicted proteins | sample MGYA00580663_ERZ773009 | MGnify/ENA primary metagenome ERZ773009 (study PRJEB29015, sample SAMEA2737969) | human oral metagenome | biome: human oral; feature: human-associated habitat; material: dental | place: China | collected 2026 ... | reverse complement strand
TTCGACGAGGACGAGGCGCTCAAGTCCATCTTTGAAACGAACAAAGACCCGCATCGCATCGTCGAACTGCTCTCTCTGATTGTGAACAGGAAAATCGAGCCGGAAAAGACCCTGCTGATTCTCGATGAAATTCAAGAATGCCCGTCAGCGCTGAACGCACTCAAATACTTCAAGGAAAAAGCGAGCGACTATGCGACCATCGCGGCGGGCAGCCTGCTCGGGACGCTCCTTGCCCAGCCGAAGTCATATCCTGTCGGCATGGTCAATCTTCTTGATATCGGGCCTTTGACCTTCGATGAATTTCTTGCCGCGACGAATCCGGCGCTTTACGCTTATTACGCGGGCATACAAAAAGGGCAGACGATTGAAGAAATCTTCCACAACCGTCTGCTCGAAGCCTGCGACCATTATCTGATCATCGGCGGCATGCCCGAATGCGTCGCGTCCTGGCAGGAAGCGAAGGATCCCTTGCAGATCGCGCGCATCCAGCATGAACTCGTCGAGATTTACGAAAACGATTTTTCCAAGCACAACGGCAAGGTCAACAGTGCGCGCATCCTCTTGGTCTTCCGAAGCATCGTTTCCCAGCTCGCCAAGGCGAACGAGAAGTTCATGTACGGCGCCGTGCGCACGGGCGGCAGGGCGCGTGATTTTGAAGAGGCCATCGAATGGCTCGTTTCGGCAGGAATCCTCAGCCGCGTCTGCAATGTTTCCAAGATGGAGCATCCCCTAGCGGCCTTCGACCGGCTCGACCAATTCAAGCTCTTCCTCTTCGATACGGGGCTGCTGAAGCACATGGCAGGCGTCGACAACGGTGCGATTCTCCTCAAAAGCGACTTCCAATTCAAAGGGCCGCTGACAGAGAACTACATCCTGCAGCAGCTTCGCGGTCAATTCCCGCTCGCGCCGCGCTATTACGCCGACAAGAACAGCGAGATCGACTTCGTGCTGCAAAACGGCATGGAGATCGTGCCCGTGGAAGTCAAGGGCGGAAAGCGCAAGGCGGCGCCGTCGTTCAAACGCTATATCGCCACCCGAGCGCCGCAGTGTGCACTGCGCTTTTCCCGGCTTGGCTATCAGAAGGACGGCGCCATCACGAACCTGCCCCTCTATCTTGCAGCAAGGGCAAAAGACTTTTTATAATTACGAAATCTCATAGCGGCGAAAGCGCGCGGCTTCTTCTTCGCTCAGACGGACGCGGACGCGCGTGCCGCGCTCATCGTAATCCGTATGAAGCACCCGCCCCGCCTCGTGCAGGCGCGTGACGGCTGCGTTCTCCGTAAAGGGGATGTGAAGCGTAAGCTCGACCTCGCCCGTGCGGAAGAATGAGGCGATCTTTTCCTGCAGGTCGGCAAGCCCCGCGCCCGTCCTCGCAGAGATGGCGCAGCCCTCGCGGCCGCGCAGGAGGCGCAGGACGGCGGGCGGCAGATGCACTTCTTCCAAGGACGGAATCTCGCCCTCGGAAAAGCCGCCCGCCGCGTCGCTCCCCGCTGCCTCGTACCTCGCATCGCCCATCGTATCGACATGCGCCGCTGCCTCGCCTCCGCCCGTGCCGCCTGCGCCGTTCGTCAGGCGATCGAGCTTGTTCAGCACATAGAGCATGGGCTTTTCGGCTGCGCCAAGCTCTTTGAGGACTTCAGTGACGGCCTCGATCTGGAACTCGGCAGCCTCGTTCGACACATCGACGACATGCAGCAGAATGTCGGCTTCGACGACCTCTTCGAGCGTTGCGTGAAAGGCCTGCACGAGCGTATGCGGCAGCTTCTGTATAAAGCCCACGGTATCGGTCACGAGGATTTCGCGGCCGTCCGCGAGCCGAAGAGAGCGCGTCGTCGGGTCGAGCGTCGCAAAGAGCTTGTCCTCGGCGAAGACATCTGCGCCCGTCAAGGCGTTCAAGAGCGTCGACTTGCCGGCGTTCGTATAGCCGACGAGGGCGGCGACGGGGATGCGCGCGGCGCGGCGGCGCTCGCGATGCAGCAATCGCTCCTTCTTGAGGCGCTCGATCTCGCCCTCGATGTCGTGGATGCGACGACGGATGCGACGACGGTCGACTTCGAGCTTCGTCTCGCCGGGGCCGCGCGTGCCGATGCCGCCGCCGAGCCTTGAGAGCACGAGTCCCTGTCCTAAGATGCGCGGCAAACTGTACTTCATCTGCGCCAGCTCGACCTGCAGCTTGCCCGCCGCCGTGCGCGCTCTCTGCGCGAAGATGTCGAGGATCAGCGCCGTGCGGTCGAGGATCTTCACGCCGAGCGCCATTTCGAGATTCCTCTGCTGCGACGGCGTAAGCTCATCGTCGAAAATGACAAGCGTCGCACGCTCGTTCTGGATGAACATCGCCATCTCCTCGACCTTGCCGCGCCCCAAAAAGAACGCCGTGTCGGGCTTCGCCTTCTTCTGGATGAACGTGCCGACGACGGTCGCGCCCGCCGTGCGTGCAAGCTCTGCCAGCTCGGCGAGCGAATCCTCCGTCGTCCACAGAGCGCAGGTCATGGGCGCGTCGATCCCAGCGAGCACGGCACGTTCCTCCTCATCGTCCGTCGCCTGCGTACGCTCCCTCGAAAGACGCTTGTTGATGCTCTGGATGAGCGGCGTCAGGCGGATGCGATTCAGATGATCGGCGCGCACAGGGCCGAAAAGCTGCACTTCGAGCGTGCCGTCCTCTTCCTTCTCGCCCGTGAAGAAGCCGAGGCAGCCGACGCTCTCGCCCGAAAGCCGCCCGATGGCCGCCATCGCGTCGAAGCGCAGGCGGCGAAGCGACGAGATGTCGGGATCGCTGAGCTCCGTATCGCCGCTCGGATGCGTATGGATGCAGCGCACGCCCGAAAGACGCACCTCCGAGCGGGCATCGACGGCGGGCAAATCGACCGTCCACGTGTTGCCGACGGAAATTTCGATGATGCGCCCCTTGCGGTCGACGTAGACGGCGACCTCGCGCCCGATTTCCTCCGTGACGGCGATGAGCCTCTCGTTCAGCTCCTTCGTCGAAAGCTGCCCGACCGGCACGCTCAGATCGTAGAGGCTCTGCAGTTCTCGCATGATATGCGGCTTGAGATTCTGAATCTCGCCCTGGAGTTTTTTGCCCTTCATAGCGCCTCCTTTGCTGTAAACTCTGCCGCCGTCATAATTTTCGGCTGCTTTATACCGGATTCTAAGAAGTCCTTATCTCCCGTCAGTATAATATCCGCGTTTGCTGCCGCAGCAGCTCGCAGAATCGGACGGTCCTTTGTATCTCTTATCCGACGTTCCTCTTTCACGGATTCATCGGGAATTGGAACAATCTCGATTCCATAGAGAGCAACTGCCAAAAAGCGCTCCATCGCAGAGATTTTCTCAGGAAATTTCCGATTGAACACGCGCCTTAACTCATCAATATTCTGCGTGCACACAATCCCACAATTCGGATAGGATACAGCTTTACAGTATGCTTGAAATGGCGTTTTGCTTCCCAATATTGCCGAAATCAATATATTGGTATCAATCATCACGCGCATTTCGCATCATTCCCCTTCGCTGCGGATTTCCGTGACCATGGCATTTATCGCTTCCTCCGATGTCAGACCTGCCCTTTGCGCCTCGCCGAGCATCTCATTTTGCAGTACTTGCATAGCATATACAGCGGAATTTACCATACGAACCGAGCCCTTTTCTACGATAAAAGTGACCCGGCTTCCGTGATCCAGCCCCAGAACATTCCGTACATCTTTCGGAATCGTTACCTGTCCTTTTGCCATGACTTTGGCATTGTCTATAAACGTATCCGGCGCAGTTGCTGCCATCATCGTAAAAACTCCTTTCAAAAAGTAGGAAAAATCCTACTTTGAATGTAGCATATTCGTCGCACTCTGTCTATCCCTAAGCAGTAGAAAAGTGTTCTCACCCTCGATTGACGATATTCTGGATCTGCTTGAGTGTGATGGAGATCGTGCCGTCTTCGCCGCGGCGGAACTCGACGAATTCCGTGTTGTCGAAGTAGTCCGTCGGGATCACAAGCTCGATGCCCGTGTCCGTTTTGAGCTTGTGATTCTTCATCTTCTTGAGGATGGATTCCTTGTCCATCTCCACGGGCGCAGCGAATCCTGCTTCCTCGATCGCCCGCTCGTAATCCGCCTGCATCGCGGGATTGCCCTTGAATACCTCGCGGCCAACCTCGAAGGGATTCACTGCATCCTTTTCGGCAAGCTCGCCCGCGACGAAGGATTTGACGGCAGCCGCCGTCTCCACGGCATCGCCGCCGTAGGCTTCGGCGACCTTCTTCGCCGTATCGCTCGCCTTCTTCAAAGCCTCGCGCGCCGAAGGCGCCTGTCCGCATTCCAAGACAAGCTCGGGCAAAACGAAGATGGCGTTGCCGTCGACGCTGTAGCGCTTGGCGCGCACATAGGCAGCGAACGTCGAGAGATCGACGAAGGCGAACTCATCCATCGTCGCCGAAGCACTTGGCAAAAGGGAGTCGCACGCCGAAAGCTCCGCCGAAAGCCCGCCCTCCGTATCGACGACGGCGGGTGAAAAGCCCGCATGGCTGCGGCAGAGGAAGACGATGAGCTCGCGCCGCTCATCTTCGTGCACTTCGAGCACGAAGAGCAGCATGCTCGCCGCCTCCGCCGCATGGGAAAACGCACGCAGAAAGCTCTCCGCCAGCGTGCGCGAAAAGGCGAGGAAATCCTTCTCGCCCGCAAGATAAGCGGCAATTTCCTTCCTGCACTCGCTGTCCTCGTAAAATGTCCCCGCCTTCTTGTCGGGACTTTTGCGGCTCTTCTCGATATGCGCGAGAAGGTATTCGCTCGTCTCGCCCGTAAGCGGCAGCTCCGCCGCCGAAAGAAGCGAAGAGCCCGCCGCGTCGAGAATATGAAGCGCCGCCTTGTCGATTGTGGTCATATTGCACCGCCTTTCGGAGAACGACCCGAATCCCTCTGGCCTTCCCCTTTATCGTCCATTATCATTCTATCAGAAAATCTTAGCATCGCCTATAGAAAAAAGAAGGATTTCCAATCATCGACGGGGAATTATAGCAAAAGGGTTTTCTCTGCAGAGCGTACAGCAGAGAGCGGGCGGTCGTGGATTCGCCCCGCACACGATACAGCGATTCCAGGGAACGGGAGAGATTATGCCATGGAAAAGGAGCATGTGACAACAGGCAGGAAGGTATACCTGGGCAATCATTCCATTGAATATGAAGCGTTCATCGCCGAGCCGCGCCTGATCGAGGTCGATCCGATGGAGTGGCAGAAGTATATGTCGGAGCAGGCGAAGCGGCGCTTGAAGAAGGCCGAGGCGAAGGCGCGCAAGAAGGCCGAGGCGGAAGAAGCGGCGCGTCGAGCGGCAGAGGAAGAGCGAAAGCGCGAGGAGGAAGCTGCAGCCAGGGCGGCGGCAGGGGAAGCTGCATCTGCCGAGGAGTCGCCCGAGGACATCGCCGCACGCATCGCGGGAGACAGGACGCAGGCGCAGGCGGACATCTTGGATATCGCCAAGCATACGGTCGAGGAAGCGCCCCAAGCGGAAGACGTCGCCTCACGCATCGAGCGCGAGCGGCGCGAGCGTCAGGCGGCGCTCTTGGACTTGGCGAAACAGCAGCAGCAGTTGGCGGCAAAGCGAAGCCGATGATCGAAAAGCGGCTTTTGCAAACGGAGCGCTTGGACTTTTCTCAACTCAATATACGCGCAAATGCTCACTTTGCAGGGATTGTGCGCGCCTCTTACATGAAAAGTCCATCGGTCTCCCCCTCAGGCTTGACCCCTTGGATTTTTACGGTAAATCGTCAGAAAATCTTGACAAGTCAAACCATTTGCTGTATAATGAAAGCAAGCAAAGGGGGAAAAGGAGGCCGGCGGATGAAGTGACCGGTACCTGCGCTTGATGGGGGCAGTCAAAGGAAGCCTCCGAATACTCGGAAAGGAGGAGAATCCGATGGGACGGTGAGTCTCGAAAAAAAGTCGGATGAGAAGTGAATGACGAAAGAATCGTGCCTGAACGAATAACCGCCGCGCGAAAGCGCGGCGGTTATTCGTTCTTTGCGTTTGCGTCAATACATCGCAGCAATCCGGGCAGGCACAGAGCGATGGCCGCCATCTTTTCGCATGTTCGGCCATGCGCGTCCAAAGCGGTTCAATCCCACTTCGCTATTCCAGCAATTCGGCGAGATTTTTCATGATCTTCACATGCGGCAGCGCCTCGAAGGCAGCTCTTTCCGTCGTGCCCGTGAGCACGGCGGCGAAATCGACGCCGGCCGCCTGCGCCGCTTCGGCGTCGACCAAGTTGTCCCCCGTGTAGATGACCTCGGACTTTGCCGCGCCGAAGCGGCGGCAGGCGGCGAGAATGCCTTCGGGCGAGGGCTTGAACGTCTCGACGTCCTCGCAGCCGATGACGAAGTCGAGAAGATGCGTGACATTTTCAGCGATGAACTTCTCCATGATGCGATGGCGCGTCTTCGTCGAGATGATGGCGGTCTTCGCGCCTGCCGCACGCAATTTTTCGAGGAGCGGCAGCGTCTCGGGATAGAAATGCGTATTCGGCGTCATCTCCTTGTCGGCCTCCTTGCGATAGCTGACGAGGAAACGCTCGCATTCCGCCGCCTCCTCGATGCCCGCAATGCGGCGGATCGCTTCGTCCATCGGCAGGCCGATCGTGCGGCGGATCGCCTCGTCGGGCACGTCGTCGTAACCGAGCCGCTTGAGTGTCGTATGAAAGCAGCCTGTGATGCCCTTTTCCGAATTTGCAAGCGTATAGTCGAAATCAAACAGATAATAGCGGTATTTCATTCATTCACCTCAAGATCTTTCTGCAGCCGCTTCTTCCTCGGGGTACTTGACGCCCCAGGCTTCCCGCAGCTTCGTCATGATCTCCATGACGCCCCGCGTATAGTCGAGGCGCATCTCGTTTCCTTCCCCGCGGACGGCGCGCTCCATCGCGAGGACCTCGTAATCGAGCGCTTTTTCCGTCTCGCCCGCCGCAACATTTTCCCGGCGTCCATCCGCCGCCCAGATGATGGAAGCACGGTCGGCACGCGGATAGTCGCAGATCTCGATATAAGCGTCGTCGAAGGAGAACACGGCTCGCTTGGGCTGCTTGGCGTGAAGGGACAGCGTGATGGCGGCCATTTCCTCGGCGCTGTTCTTAAGCACGATGACCGCCTGCTCGTCGACGCCGCTCGGTGCAAGACGCGCCCGAGAGACGATTTCCTCAGGGTTTTCCGCGAGGAAAAAACGTGCGCAGGACAAAGCGTAGACGCCGATGTCGAGGAGTGCGCCGCCCGCGAGGCGCAGATTGAAGAAGCGGTTTTCCATATCGTAGGGCTTATAACTGCCGAAGCTCAGCTGCGCGAGACGAAGCGCGCCGAACTCGCCCGCCTCGATGCGCGAGGCAAGCGCACGATAGAGCGGCATGTGGTAGATCGTCATCGCCTCAGCGAGGACGAGTCCCTTCTCCTCAGCGAGGGAGGACGCCGCCGCAAGCTCGTGCGCATTGAGCGTGATGGCCTTTTCCGCGAGTACATGCTTGCCGGCGGAGAGCGCCTGCATGATGTAGGGCGCATGCGTATTGTGCGGCGTCGAGATGTAGACGATGTCAATGTCCGGGTCGGCAAGAAGAGCCGCCGGCGTATCGTACGCTTTTTCTATGCCGAACTCTGCCGCGAAAGCCCTCACCTTCTGCGGCGTGCGGCCCGCTGCAGCGCAGAAGCCGCGTCCGAGCCGCTGCAGCGCCTGCGCCATTTCATGCGCGATCGTGCCGCAGCCGATCGTCGCCCAGCGGCAGGTTCTCTTCTTTTCCATAACGTACACCCCTTCAAGCGAGCATTTCCAGCAAGCGTGCAATCCATAGTCCGAGCGGCGTGCCGATGATGTGTCCGATGATCGCCAGGATTATGCCGACGGGAATCAATGCGCCGGAATACAGGCTCGCGAGAATCGGCGCTGACGCTGCGCCGCCGATATTCGCCATCGAGGATATGCACAGCGTGAACATGTCGAGCCGGAAGATGCGTGCGATCAATGCCATGAGAAGGAAGTGCACGCCGAGGATGATGAAGCCCGCGAGCACCCAGGCGGGCGCATCGCCGAACTGCAGCAGGGATGTGCGCGAGGCCGCGAGCGCGATGAGCGAGTAGAGCATCACGTTTGCGACCTCCATGGAGCCGGCAATGCGCCCGAGCGGAGAAAAGGCGGCGATGAGTCCGGAGGCTGCAATGAAGAGAATCGTCCAGATGGACTGCGTGAAAAAGGGCATGGCAACGTAAAGCAAGGGGCCGAGATCTGCGCCAACGGAGGAGACGAGGAGCGACGTGCCAAAGATCAAGAAGATTCCTTGAAAAGAAATCTCTCCCGTCCGCCTCGCATCATCGTCCTCGATCGCCTGCGATACGGCGTCCAGCTTCGCCGTATCCACTCCCATCCAGCGATTGAAGCGCGGGGAAAGCGTGACGAGCCAGAAGAGGAACAGGACCCAGATCGTATAGTCGATAGAGTCGACGATGAACGCACCTTCCATGTCGATCACCGGAATGTGCAGCGCGGTCTGAATCTCCATGATATTGTCGTAGCCGCCGATCCAGGAGCCGGAAAGCGCACCGAGCGTCATCCACGCGTTGACGCCGAGATGCTCCCCCATGATGAGGAAGGCGACGACGAACCCGGCTGCGATCGTGACGGTCGCAGCGAAGAAGCCGAGGAGCATGCGCGGGCCGATGCGAAAGATCTTGCGGACATCCGAGCGCAGGAGCATCGTGAAGATCATCGCATAGGTCAGTAGCGTCGAAAGCTCGCGATAGACGGGCTTCGTCGCCGCCATGTTCCAAACGCCGAGCGTAGCGAGCAGCATCGAACCGATGTAGATGAAGACGACGCCGGGGACGAAGCGAAAGACCGCCCACCCCGTCACCCTTTCGGCAGCAAGAACCACGGACGCGAAGAACACAAGGACGGAAACATAGGAAAGTCCGTCGGTGATCATCAAATCCCTCCTTTTTTGCAAAAGCGTCGGTATACAGAACTCCCTGCCAGTATACCATAAGGAAAGCGCCTGGACTACTCGCCTTTCGTACAAATCCAAAAAAAGCGCCGCACAGGCGCCTCTTTTGGTCAAGTATTGAGAATTCATGCACACCCCGCACATGCGGGAGACGTGCCAGGCAGCATCAAGAACGTACGGGAAGCTTCAACATCGCCGAGCAGCGCTTCCTTGAGAGTCTCACTGCAGGTTGATTCCGTGAATCTCTTCAGCAAGGCGCTTCAATGCCTCGACCGTGCGCACGCCCGGCGTGATCTCCGAGAGTTTCACCTTGAGGAAGTGGTTTTCCTTGACGGCCTTGACATTCGCAAGCTGAGGATTTTCCTTGATGGCGGCGACCTTCTTCTGGAAGTCGTCATCGTTCCGTATACCGTTGCTGTAGTCGGCAATGATGATGTACTCGGGATCTGCAGCGACCACGCTTTCCCATGTCGTCGCCGCCCATGTCTTGTCAACGCCGGCATCCGCCATGACATTTTCTGCACCGATGAGCTTCAGGATGTTTGTCGTGTAGCCCTTGTAAGCGGTGAACGGCTTGCCGTCCGAGGCGTCGTAGATGAACACGCGCTTTTTCGGCAGATCCTTGATCTTTTCCTGCACGCCTGCGAGGATCTTCTTCTGCCCGTCGACCCATTCCTGCGCCTTCGGCTCGACGCCGAAGATCGCACCAAGCTTCATCATGTCGTCAAACACGGTATCGAGGCCAGCATCGAGCTTCTGCATCGAGGACGGGACATAGATGGGCACGCCCTGTGCCGTAATCGAATCTGCAGGAATGCCGCGCTTCGTGAAAGGCACTTCCCAGCCCGTTGTGAAATCGGGCTTTTCCGCCATGAAGGTTTCGTAGGACGGCCACTTTTCCGCGAGCACCTTGACCTTGTCATAAGACGCCTGCAAGGGCGGGTAAATGTCTTCCTCCTTCATCGCCGTGCCGACCATCTTATCCTCAAGACCGAGCGCGAGCATCATTTCCGTCGTTGCCTGCGACATCGAGATGGCGCGGCTCGGCGCCTTTTCCACCGAAGCCGTCACTTCCTTCCCGTCGAGCGTTTCCGTCCATGTGACGGGATAGCCCGCCGCCTTTCCTTCCTCCGCCTTCTTGGCGTCATTGCCGCAGCCGGCGAGCGATGCGAGGAGCAGGGCGGCGAGTCCCGCCGCAGCCGTCTTCTTCAGCCATTTCTTCATAAAGATCCTCCTTTGATATATACCCTTGACGCAGCGCTTGCCGCGACCATACGACTCATGCAAGGAAACGCTGAATGTATCAGTGATTCTTCAATAATTCAAATAGACGCGCCCGTTCTTCTCAAATCGCACGAAGGGCACGCCGAAGATCTCTTCCAAAAGCTCCGTGCGCATGACGGCCTCCGTCTCCCCTTCTTCTCGTATGCGACCGTCCTTCATGACGACGACGCGGTCGGCGTACTGGGCGGCGAGCGACAGGTCGTGCAGCACGAGGACGATCGTGCCGCCGTAGGAGCGCAGCGTATTCATGAGCGCGACCTTGTAGCGGACGTCGAGGTGGTTCGTCGGCTCGTCCATGAGGATGAGTTCGGGCTTCTGCGCGAGAACCTTGGCGATCATGACGCGCTGGATCTCGCCGCCCGACATGCTGCCGATACGGCGCTTCGCCATCGCCTCGATGCCGACCTCGCGCATGGCAGTGCGAGCGATCTCGTAGTCGGCTTGCGTGTAGTCGCGAAACTGCCGCTTGTAGGGGAAGCGCCCCATGACGACGACGTCCTCGACAGCGAAGTCCGCGATGGTTTCGCGCTGCTGCGGCAGCATTGCCGCCTTCAAGGCGTAAGCGTGCGGCGAAATCTCGCTGATGTCTTCGCCGCAGAAGAAAACGTGACCGGGCGCAGCACGATTCTTCCCGAGGAAGGACATCAAGGTGCTTTTTCCCGATCCGTTTGCACCGAGGATCGCCGTGATCTTTTCCGCAGCGAAGTCGACGGACACATCGTCGAGAATCGTTTTTGCGCCGACCGCGAAAGACAAGTTCCTGACCGAGAGCATGTCAATAGCCTCCGTACTTGCGGCTGATGATCCACAGGAACACGGGCGCGCCAAGTCCCGCCGTCAAGATGCCGATGGGAAGCTCTTCGGGGCGGAAGGCGCTTCTCGCGAGCACATCGGCCCAGACGAGGACAATGCCGCCGAAAAGAGCCGTGAACCACAGGAGCACGCCGTGCTTCGGCTCGCCAAAGAAGCGCGCCGCATGAGGGATGATGAGCCCGATGAAGCCGATGATGCCCGAGAGAGCCACGACAACCGCCACGACGGCGGACGAGAAGAGCACGATGAGCCGCTGCAGGCGCATGACGGACATGCCGAGATGACGCGCTTCCTCCTTGCCGAGCAGGAGGATGTCAAGCTCATGGCGTAAGAGGTAGATGAAGAGCATGAGCGCCGCGAGCGACGCCGCCATGACGGGCACCGCCTTCCACTGTATGCCTGTGAGGCTGCCCATGAGCCAGAACATGGCGCTTCGCACCTGAGCCTCGTCCTTCGCCCCGTAGATCGCGAGCATCGTCAGGGCGGAAAAGAGCGCCGAGATGCCCATTCCCATGAGAACGAGGCGCACGGGACTGCCGCTCCTCCCCGTCAGAAAGATCACGAGCGCCGTCGAAAGCGCCGCGCCGAAAAAGGCGCCGACGTAAATGCCATAGCCGAAAAGCTGCTGCGCCAGTCCCGAGACGATGCAGACGACGGCGCCCGTGCTCGCTCCCGCCGAAACGCCGAGGATATAGGGATCGGCAAGATAATTCTGCGAGACCGTCTGCATCAAAAGCCCCGTGAGTCCCAAAGCGGCTCCGGCAAGTGCCGCAAAAAGGATGCGCGGCAGGCGGATATCGAAAAGAATCATCGCATTCTTCGATGATTCTCCCGAAAGAGCCGCAGAGATCTCGGCGAAGAGCGTATCCGTCGGCAGTGTCACCGAGCCGAACCCCAACGCGAGCACAATGCTGCAAATGAGCACGAGAAACAAGAAAGCCGCACGCAGTTTCAGTGATTTCATCGGTTATCCTTTCGTGTTGCCAAGCATCGAAGTCCTGCCGCTTGGCGGAACGCTCCGCTGTCCTCAACGGCGGAAGCGTATACATTTCATTTCACTAAACCTAATCATACCTAAGGAGAATAGTCTTGTCAATGCGAATGTGTCGACAGCACATACTTGCGCCCGCGCTTCTGCCCGACAGCTCGCAGCCGGTCTTCCTCTGTCAGTCGCTTGAGCAACACGTAGGCATAATTGTCACTGACGCGCAGGAGATCGGCAGCTTCTCCTCGTGTAATGCTGCCCTGTGCCTGAACGTACCGCAGGATGAGTTCGGGCTGACGTACTTCTTCGATGCCGGCCTGGCGAACATAGGCAGCGGTTTCATTCGCTGCCGCATACATTTGAGCACTGAGCATGTAGCTGCGGTTTTTCCCGCTTCCCTTCGCTTCTATCACTCCATGCTCGACCATACGTTCAAGGTTCGCACGGATGCGATGCTCGCTCAGATGTGTCATTTTCCCGAGATCGGCAAACGTCAGGCGGCGTTCCATCTGCAAGGCCGAAAGAATCAGCAGGGCATGGATTGATGGCAGATTCCCCGTACGCTGCTGCTCATCTTGGATGAGCTTCATAAAAGCCAGATTCGGCTTGGCACGCGCAATAAAAACCCGTACGTTGTTCTCCGTTGTCTCGGAGTAATCGGGCCACGGACGACCATAGATGATGGAACCCGCAAATATGCGATCAATGCCGCGTCCCGTACGCTCGGCAAGCCCTATGCGTTTCATAGCATCGGCAAGCGCCGGATTCCTACCGCGCGGCGCAGCGGAAATGAGATTGCGCAAAGATATTCCTTCAATAAAACCGCCGGGGTTTTCAATGGTCAGACCTTCTTCGGTAATTTGCACGAGCGTCATGCCGAGCTGTGCATAATCACGATGACAAAAAGCGTTGACAAGCGCTTCGCGAAAAGCGGCGGGAGAAAATTCGGGGATGGCTGTGCGAAACAGCCCCTGCTCGATATCTCGTTCCGGATTCCACGCCTTGAAATATTCCGCATATTTCTCAAAGACGGCAAGCAACGGCAAGCGTGTCTGCTCATCCAAGCGAATGGCAGAACCCTCAAGAACTTGAAATGCGGTCTGTGCCGTAGGGATGAAACGCGCAAGGCTTTCTTCCTTGCCGAGGAGAAGCAGTCCGGCAATGGTCGGCAGCATTCTCCCCTCATGCTCAACGGTCAGACGCAGGGCTTCCAAGAGTTCTTGATCCGACAGCTCTAAAAGCTCCGCCTCTCCATGTCGCTGGGCAATAATATGGCGCAAGTGCAGGATCTGGGCGCTGCTTAAGTCAGCGAAGTCAGCATTCGGTATTATTTGCGCAGAAAAATCGAAAGCGCCTAATTCAGATAACCGTATAGGAATCTCAAATGGATAGAGTGGCACATTTTCCGGAGATCCATCCGCCTTCAAGCGACGGCGCAAAATTTTTCCGCTGCCGGTAGCCACGATGCTGCGGCTTTTGGGCACATCGATGCGCAGGACGGGAATGCCGTCCACCCTGACGATTTCCGTGCGCACGGAAACAGAAGGAACCGTATTATTTGCCACAAAAGCCATGACGGGAAGCACATCCATATGCGACCTATGAAGTCCCGTGATTTCTCCGTCATCTTCTACGCCTAGATATAATGTGCCGCCATCCGTATTGGCCAATCCAACGACGGCATCGAGCAGAACGCTGTTCGATAAGCATTTCTTGTCGCTTTTAAACTCGACGGACAGACTCTCTTTCGCAGGAATCTTACACATGGAATCACCTCTTTGCAGCTATTATATCAAAAATAACGATACTGTGGTTATTTTTTGTCGCAGATAACCACAATATCGTTATTTGCAATGATCGCTTCCTTGCCAAGCAAGCCATATCCATGTTCCCGCAAAGCCAAAGCCTCACCTATAACACAAAAAAGGAATCGGCAAACAGCCGATTCCTCACTTGTCGAGATGGTGGAGACGAAGGGGATTGAACCCTCGACCTCTCGGATGCGAACCGAACGCTCTCCCAGCTGAGCTACGTCCCCATGTCGTACTACGCAAGTATACTGCATATCGAAAGAAAATGCAAGAAAAAAATCATATTTTCCCAATATACCCAAGAAGGAAGAATATATTTCCCGATGAAGCAGGAGAATTTCATTAGAAGTCGAAGAAGGTGTAGAGCTGAAGGACTATATTTGAGCGCAGAGATGCGGCAGGAATCGCAGCTCTGCAGGAAAGGACGTGAAACCATGAGTCTGACAAGAAAATGTCTGCTCTTTCTCCTGACCGTCTTGGGGTGTCTCCTCTTGGCGGGCTGCGGCTCTTCCGGTATCGGGGGATCGGGCAAGGTGATCTACGCGAACCACAACGATGCCGACGCCTTCGCCATGCAGCTCAAGAACACTTTTGCCGAGAAGGCGAAATCGGCAGGGCTTGATGTGGAATTCCTCGACGCCAAGGGCGACAGCAATCTGCAGATCGACCAGCTGAACGAGGCGATCAGCAACAAGGCGGCCGCCATCGTGCTCCTCGCGATGGACGGAACGAGCATCGTGCCTACGGTCGAGAAGGCGCGCGAGGCAGGAATCCCCGTCGTCATCATGAACCGCGACGTGAACGATCCGAAGGTGATCGGCTCGCTCTCCGACGACCGCGAGGCCGGCCGGATGCAGGGCGAGTTCATGGCAAGCCATCTGCCGCCGAATGCCAAGGTCGTCTACCTGATGGGCGAAAGCTCCCTGAGCGTCGCCGTCAAGCGTTGGGAAGGCTTCAAGGAAGCGTGCCTCGACAAGCGTCCCGACGTCAAGCTCCTCGCTTCCGTCGACGGAAGCTGGAGCAAGTCGGAAGGAATGAAGGCCATGACGCTCTGGCTGAGCTTCTTCCCCGAGATCAACGGCGTCGTCGCGGCAAACGATGAGATGGCCTTGGGCGCGATTCAAGCCTTGAAAGCGGCGAACCGTCTCAACGGCTGCCTCGTGACGGGCGTCGACGCTACGCCTGCAGGCCTCGCAGCGGTCGAAGCGGGCGAGCTTTCGCAGACGGTCAAGCAGGACGCCGAAGGACAGGCGGCGGGCGCGGTCACGCTCGTCCAAGGCTTCCTAAGCGGCAAGGCGCCGACCGAGAGCCTTGACATTCCGTTCACGTCCATCACGCGCGAAAATGTCGCGCAGTTCGTGAAGTAAGGGGGGCTGGGAAATATGAGCAATTTTACTTTGGGCAGCGAGATCCTGAAGGATTACAGCGTAAAGACGAAGGTTGCGATCCTTTCCGTCTTCCTCCTCCTCACCGTGGCGCTCGTCGCCGTCGTCGGCATCTATTCGAGCCATTCGGCAAAGCAGGCGCTCGACGAGATGTATCACCACAACTTGATGACGACGCAGTATCTGAACGACGCGAACAACCGACTGCGCAGCATCAACGTCAACGTATCTTACATCGTGCAGCAGAACTTCACGCAGGAGAATCGTCAGATCCTCCTCGATGACATCGCGGGCAACCTCGCGGGCATCCGGCACGATGTGGAAGAAATCCAGAAGATGGAGCAGAGCGATCGCACGAAGGAAGCGCTCTCCACGCTCGACAAGGATCTCGATGCGGCGGACGCCGCGGTCAAAGCCGTCAGCACACTCGGCACAGCACCCGAGGACAAGGCAGAAGCGTACAATCAGCTCTCCTCCCTGACGGCGATCGGCGCCAACATGCAGGTTCTGACGCCGGACAACGTGTTCCAGGGCAAGCAGCTCTTCGAGGCGAACAATCGCCAGTATGCACGCACGCTGAAGATCTTCGCCGCGATCATTCTCATCAGCCTGATTCTCGGCATCCTCATGTCGCGCATCATCGCGGACAACATCTCGGCGCCCTTGAATACGTCGATCGACCACCTCAATGCCGTCGCGACGGGCGACTTGAACCGCGAGATTCCTGCCGCGCTGTCGAACCGCGCCGATGAGATCGGCGTCGTCGTCAAGGCTCTGATGAAGATGCAGGGCTTCATGAAGCAGGTGCACGAGGAAGCCGAAAAGACGGACGCCGTCGTCGGCGAACTCGAAGCGATGATCAACGCGATGAACAACGAAACGCAGGACATGTCCGCCGTGACGGAAGAGATGTCTGCGGGCATGGAAGAGACGGCAGCCTCGACGGCGAGCATGCAGCAGGTCAGCGGCCACCTGAGCGAAGAGATCCAGCACACCGTGCAGGAAATGAAGAAGAGCGAGGCGTACACGTGCGAGATCGCCGCGCGCGCGACCGAGCTAAAGGCGAAGATGGAGCAGTCGCAGGAAGCTTCAAACCGCGTCTACGGCTCGACGAAAACCTCCGTGGAAGATGCCATCGAAGCCGCGAAGGTCGTGCAGGAGATCGAGACGCTCACGCAGGCCATCACGGACGTCGCCGAGCAGACGAACCTCCTCGCGCTGAATGCGAGCATCGAGGCGGCGCGCGCCGGCGAGCAGGGACGCGGCTTCGCCGTCGTCGCCGGCGAGGTCGGCAAGCTCGCCGAGCAGTCACAGGAAACGGCAGAGAAAATCAAGAGTCTCACCGGCCAGGTCATGGGCGCGATGGAGGCCCTATCGAAGGGCGCCTTCGACCTCCTGCACTTCATCGATGAAGACATCCGCAAGGACTATGAACAGATGGACGAGACCGCCGTACAGTATAAGGAAGACGCAGAATTTTTCCATAGGACGGCCAAGGGCAGCACGAAAAGCTCCGAAGAACTCCTCGCTTCCGTGCGCAACATGAACCAGTCGATGGACGAGATCGGACGCGCGACGCACGAGAGCGCCGACGGCAACACGCGCATCGCCGAGAACATCGTCGGCATGGCGGAACGGTACGCCGACATCCTCGAAAAGGTGCAGGGATTCAAGGAAGGCACGGAACGCCTCAAGAATCTCGTGACGGCCTTCTCCAAGTGACGACAAGTTGGTAAATCTGCGAGGCGGAAGCTTGCTCTTTCAAAGCTGCCGCCTCGTTTTTTTCGTTGAAAAAGCGCAAGTAAAAAGACTGCCGTGCACCGAAGCGCGGCAGTCTTTTTGTGCGTGTAGTTTGCGCGAGTTGGAGTTGGTAAGGGACGCTTCTCAGAGCGCCTTGGCGACGGCTTCGCCGAGATCTTCGCAGGCCTTCACGCCGTCGTCATCGGGCGCATTCTCGACGATCACGCCGTCAGAGACGAGCTTGGCGCCGGCAGCTTTCGTGCGCTCCGCCCAAGCCTCCATCCAAGCGCCAGCGCCCCAACCGTACGAGCCAAAGAGGCCGACAGGAACGCCCGAGAGCTTCTTTTCCGCTTCCGTGAAGAACGGCTCAAACTCGTCCTCTTCCAAGACCTCGTCGCCCATGGCGGGGCAGCCGAAGAGGAAGCCGTTGTAGTCGGCCATCTTGTCCGCGCTGAAATCGCTGACCGTGAAGAGCTCCGCCTCTGCGCCGCCCTTTTTCGCGCCCTCAAGGACGGCTTTCGCCATCTCTTCCGTGTTGCCCGTGCCGCTCCAATATACAACCGCTACTTTTCCCATGTCAAAGACCTCCTGATGATTTTTTCTTGCTGCAAAGAACCGCTGACCGTCCCTGCGCGCTAGACCGCTTCCAAAAGCTCCGCCATCGGCGTGCCGCGCCCCAGACGCGCACAAAGACGCTCCGTGCAGTCCGTATATCGCTGGAAGAGAGCGCGCGTCTCCTCCTCGTTCGCGTAGACCTTCCAATAGCCCGCGCAAGCGAAATCGCGCCCCTTGTTCTCAATGAAGCCCTCCACATCCTCCGCCGGATAGCCGAGGAAGAGGCCGACCTCATGTGGGAAACTCTTCTGGAGTTGGATGCGCATGGAAAGATACTCCAAATGCGCTTCGATCGCATCACCTGCACGGTAGCCGAATCGCGCCAGAAGCGCAAGCACCGCCGGCTGCTCCAAGATACGTTCGAGGAGCTTCCTGCGGTAGAATAGCATGAGGACATACTCCTCGCCCTCCGTCAAGCGGACGGGCGTGATGCCTTTGCACTCGAAGCATGTCGCATACGATTCAAGAAGCGCATCGAAATCCTCGAAGCGGCTCTTCTGGAAAGAAACAAGGCTCGCAGGCTTGATCCCCGCGAACGTCGGCGCACAGTGGAAGCAGAGCATACGCTCGAAACCATCCTTACCCAAAATCATCACCTCCAGCAATGTATGTATAGAATAGCATATACGGTAATGATTTTCAATATAAAAATAAAAGTTTTTTGCCCAAGGCGATCGACGATCATCCCACCCTTTCCAGCGCATACGAAAAAGGCGACCCTGCACCATCCTTCCATGGTGCAGAGCCGCCCATCTCCATGACTTCGTTCCATCCAAAGACGGACGGACAAGCTCAAAGCGATTTTGCCAGCGCTTCGCCAAGCTCCTCGCATGCCTTGAGCCCGTCGTCATCGGGCGCGTTCTCAACGGCAAGGCCATCGTCCACGAGCTTCGCGCCCGCCGTGCGCACGCGCTCCGCCCACGATTCCATGAAGGCGCCGCCGCCCCAGCCGTACGAGCCGAAGAGTCCGACCGGCACGCCCGAGAGCTTCGACTCCGCTTCAACGAAGAACGGCTCGACATAGTCCTCCTGCAGCTCCTCCGAACCCGTCGCCGGGCAGCCGAAGAGGAAGCCGTCATAGCCCGCCAGATCGGCGACCTTGAAATCCTCGAAGCGCTTGAGCTCCGCATCCGCGCCGCCCTTCTTCGCGCCCTCAAGAACGGCCTTCGCCATCTCTTCCGTATTGCCGCTGCCGCTCCAATATACTACTGCAACCTTTTTCATGAAAAAACCTCCCGTATTCTCTTTGCTGAAGATCTATAAATAATCATTCTCAATATATAGAATATATCACTTTTCTTCCCCTGCGTCAACACCAATATCACGCTCCCATCTGCTCCTCGAACTTGACTTCTCGGAGTTTTACAGTATACTTGAAAGCACAGATATATTTAAGGCGATTGCCGCTGCGTGGAAAGGATGGGATGGTATGCGCCTCTGTCGTTTGCGCAAAGTCTTTCTTGCTTTCGGACTTGCCGTATTCTTGTCGGCGGGCACGGCCTTGGCCGCGCCGATCCTCTCGGAAAACTCCCACGGACACGACGTCTTCAAGCTGCAAAAGGAACTGAAGCGCACGGGCTACCTCAGCGACGAGCCGGACGGCATCTTCGGCAGCCGCACGAAGAGCGCGGTTCTTGCGTTCCAACGCGCCCAGAGCCTCAAGGAAACGGGCGTCGTCGATCGCGAGACATGGAGCCGCCTGCAGGAGCAGCCCGCACGAGACGCCTCCCCCGCCCCTGCGCCCCCCGCCGCAAGGCCCGCGCAGGGCGGCTCTATCGTCTTTCCCGCTGTGAAGCCTGCCGACAATACAGCGACGGAAGCGCCGGGCAAAGAGAACGTCCCCGCGCTCGAACCGCGCGTAAAAAAAGCGCCCGAGAGCGCCCCGTTCCTGCAGCGAGCCAAGGTGGCGTCCGTCATAGCGACGGCGAAGAAGTACATCGGCACGCCGTACAAATTCGGCGGCACAACGCCGAAGGCGTTCGACTGCTCAGGCTACCTGCAGTACGTCTTCCAAGAGAACGGCATGACGCTGCCGCGCACGGCGGACGAGCAGTTCAAGCTCGGAAAGAGCGCGAAGACGGCGGAGCTTGAAGAGGGCGACCTCGTCTTCTTCGAGACGTACGAAAAAGGCGCGTCGCACTGCGGCATCTACCTCGGCGGCGGCAAATTCATACACGCATCGACGAGCAAAGGCGTGCGCATCGATGAGCTTTCGGGCGACTACTGGAATACGCATTATTACGGCGGCAAGCATATTGTACGGTGAAGGGGAGTGCGCCGTTCGCTAAAGGCGCTTTTGCACACGAAAAAGGGGCTGTTGCACATGATTTGTGCGACAGCCCCTT